>OCAN01000827.1_pt1 | contig 22006 bp, 22 predicted proteins | sample 1538321 | NCBI WGS metagenome assembly OCAN01 (sample SAMEA2580294, study PRJEB22360) | human gut metagenome | biome: human gut; feature: human-associated habitat; material: faeces | place: Denmark | collected 2008/2010 | reverse complement strand
CCTTTTAAGGCAAATTATTTCACTGAATTTATTTAAACTAAACTCAGGGTAAATATAGTTTACTACTTGATTTCTATATGATTATCTTTTAGAAAAGGAACCGATTAGGTACGCTCCGCGGTCCTCAGTGTCATATTTCTACTGAAGAACCGTCTTATTTTCAGCCGCAAAAATAGCCTTTTATTTTTCCACTACAAAGAAAAAAATGCCTTTTCAGTTTTTAGAGAAAGATCTCAGGGGAATATTTTCCAGTTGGAGGTACTTATAAAGTGTGCTTTTACTCTTAATTTCAATTTGTTGGCATATTTGTTTTACAGCAAATCCTTTTTGATACAAGAGAGCTGCTTTTTTTACTTTTTGCTGGGTTTCCGGATTCAAGCCCTGAGGTCTTCCGAATTTTTTTCCTCTTTTCCGGGCTGCTTCCCGTCCTTCACGAGTCCTTTCCATAATCACATTCCGTTCGAATTCTGCCAGAGCCGCAAAAATATGCATCGTAAATTTCCCCATATAATCGGTCGTATCAATATTATCCTTGACCGAACGAATCCGTATGTTTTTACTTTCCAGCTCCGAGCATATCCGGACAATTTCAGACAGGCTACGGGCCAAACGATCTAATTTATAAACGACTAATACATCGCCTTCACGTAATAGTGAAAGGCAATGTTCCAGTTCCGGACGTTTTTTTACCCCGGAAATTTTCTCGCAAAAGATTTTTACGCAATTTTGTCGTTGCAACACATCCAGTTGCATATCCAGATTCTGATCACGCGTACTCACCCTTGCATAACCGAAAATCTGTCCTTTAATTTCTTTATTCATCAAGGTCATTTCCTCCCAATAATAAAAAACTTTTCACAAAAATATAAATGTTATCCGAATTGTTAAAAGTCCAATTAAATTCTGATTTAATTAGAGCTTTGTAGTTATTATTCCACCTAAATATGCATAGAGTTATAAAGAATAAATAATATTATCCCATTTTTTCAAGTTGTAACAACAAGGTATTTTATTTTCAGTGATTTTATAATGAAAAGTATACAAATCAATTATTGCTGATTTGTAATATGTTATAACTAAAATTGCTTTTAATAATGAGTCTGGACACTTAAGATTAATGAAAATATGACAGGTATCGTTGTCCGGTCACAACGAAGTTCTAATATTGAACTTTTGAGAATTGTGGCTATGTTTTTGATAGTACTTCACCATTATTGTGTCAATTCTGGTTTCGTGGAAATAATTGATCCTCGTCATCTGACAGGAAATACTCTATTGATTCAATTTCTATCATTCGGAGGGAAAGTAGGAGTTAATATCTTTTTCCTTATTTCAGGTTTTTTCATGATAAATAGTTCGATGAAATGGAATAAGGTTCTAAGATTGGTTTTCCAGATTTTCTCGATTAATGTTATTATCTGTTTATTTTTATCGGCGTTAGGATATTCTTATGATTATCGGGACTATCTGAAAATGATACCGTTATTATTCTCAGTCCCTGCCTCTTTTATCGCCAGCTATATGGTTATCTATCTACTTTCTCCCATTATCAACAAATCATTACACACTTTGTCAAAGAGTGAGTTTAATTATTTACTACTTATATTAATAACCTATTTCTGTTTATTTGCTACATTTTTATTTCAAAATACATGGCATTATGTCGGATGGGCATTTACCATGTATTGTGTGGGAGGATATATCAAAAAATATGATCTCACCCAACTGAATTGGCACTTTGGATGGATTTCTTTTGGGTTACTTTTACTGACTTGGGGAGCAATACTGATTTTGGATTTTGTTGCCCAATACATTGAAAGTCTTCCGAATACTGTATGGGCTTTTGCTATTAGTGATGCCAATAAAATTACAGTATTTGCTTTAGGAGTTTCAATATTCTTTTATTTCGCCAAATTACATGTACGATACTGTAAATTTATAAATTATATAGGAGGAGGCATAGCCTTTGGGGTATTATTGTGGCATGCCAATAATGACCTTATGCGTCAATGGCTATGGAAGGATTTTTTGAAAAATACGACATACTTCTCCAGTGATTATCTTTGGCTACATTGTTTGCTATCTGTTGTTGGTGTTTATGCCGTATGCACAATCCTTGAACTTATCCGTCATTATTTAATTGAAGAGCCTATATTCTCTTGGTTTGCAAAATGGAAAGAGAAGAGGAACGACAACCGAAATGACTGAATCATTAAAACATAAAACACTAAAAGGAACTATCTGGAGTAGCATCGAACGATTTTCCGTACAAGGGGTTCAATTTATTGTGATGATTATCATGGCCAGAATCCTGACACCGGAAGATTATGGGCTTGTGGGAATGTTAACGATATTCATTACAATTTCCCAGTCATTAATCGATAGTGGATTTTCGCAAGCATTGATCCGTAAACGAGACCGTCGGCAAATCGACAATTCTACCGTTTTCTATTTTAATATCGCTATCGGAACTATACTTTATTTGGTGTTGTTTTTTAGTGCACCATTGATTGCAAATTTTTACCATGAACCACAACTTATCCCGATTACTCGTGTTATATCGCTAAGTGTCTTTATTAATTCACTTGTAGTTGTTCAACGTGCACTTTTGACTGTAGAAATTGATTTCAAGACGCAAACAAAAGCGTCGTTCACTGCAGTCATTTCTTCCGGTATTTTAGGAATTTGGATGGTTTATGACGGGTATGGTGTTTGGGCAATTGTGGCACAACAATTGGTAAATCTCAGCGTTAATGCCCTCCTTTTATGGATACTCTCACATTGGCGTCCTTCACTTGAATATTCCTGGACTTCATTCCGGGAGTTATTTAATTTTGGCTCTAAGCTGGCTGGTGCCGGAATTTTAGATACGCTCTATAAAAATATTTATTTAATAATCATAGGTAAAATATTTAAAGCGTCCGATTTGGGATATTATACCCGAGCCCAACAATTCAGTGAATTCCCCTCATCGAACCTTACAGGTATAATCCAACGTGTTACCTTTCCGGTTCTTTGTTCGATTCAGGAGGATAACGAACGGCTTAAAAATGTTTACCGCCGTTTTCTGCGATTATCGGCATTTCTGATTTTTCCTTTAATGATCGGCTTGGCTGCAGTTGCTCATCCTCTGGTTATTTTGCTATTGAAAGAACAATGGGCATTTACCGCTATCTTATTGCAAATTCTCTGTTTTAATATGATGTGGTATCCCATACATGCCATAAATCTCAATCTTCTTCAGGTGAAAGGACGCAGTGATCTCTTTCTGAAACTCGAAGTTTATAAAAAGATAATCGGTGTTACTGTCCTTTGTGTTACTGTACCTATGGGGTTAGTTGCCATGTGTGTCGGATCGGTACTTAACTCTTTGATTGCGCTGATAATTAATACATATTATACCGGAAAATTGATTCAGGTCGGATTTTTTTCTCAAATGAAAGACCTTATGCCTACATTATTCTATTCTTTATCTATGGGAATTGTTGTTTATGGCATAATTTACTTTATACCCGAAAATAGCCTGAAGCTGACAGTGGGAATTCTCGTGGGAGGAATCTATTTTCTTGTAATTACTTATTTGACAGGCTCACAAGATCGTCGGGAGCTCATTGCATTTATCAGGAATAAGTAATCAAATTTAAAAATCACCTAATCGTCATGGACAAAAATCAGCAGATTACGGTTACATCACCCCTGTTGCCTGACCTCGACGAATTTAATTCGTTATTAAGGGAAATCTGGGATAGCAAATGGTTGACCAATAATGGTTCATTTCATCATAGACTTGAAGCCGCATTGTGTGAATACCTGAAAGTTCCCTATATCAGTCTGTTTACTAACGGAACTCTTCCGTTGATTACTGCCTTGCAAGCATTTCGTATTACTGGCGAAGTGATTACCACACCATATAGTTTTGTGGCTACAACTCACTCGCTTTGGTGGAATGGTATCAAACCGGTATTTGTTGATATCGATCCGGTGACATGTAATATCGATCCGGAGAAAATAGAAGCAGCTATCACTCCCAAGACAACTGCCATCATGCCTGTCCACGTATACGGTCAGCCTTGTGATACAGCCAAAATACAGGCGATTGCAGATAAATACGGCTTAAAAGTTATTTATGATGCAGCCCACGCCTTTGGTGTTGAAATTGATAATAAGTCGATATTGGAAGCCGGAGATGTTTCGACATTGAGCTTTCATGCTACCAAAGTTTATAATACCATTGAAGGAGGAGCGTTGATTTGCCACGATGTTAAAACAAAACAGCGGATTGATTATTTAAAGAACTTTGGATTTGCCGGAGAAACAACGGTGGTTGCCCCGGGAATCAATGGTAAAATAGATGAAATTCGGTCTGCTTATGGTTTATTGAATTTAAAACAGGTCGGCAAAGCAATCGAAGCACGTCGGCAGATTGCTACCGCATATCGCCATGGATTAAGGGACGTGACCGGAATCCGCGTATTGGAAGATATTCCCGGAGTAAGACATAATTACTCTTATTTTCCTATTTTCGTCGATGCTGAAAAATATGGTATTACCCGGGACGAACTCTATTTTAAGATGAAGGAACAAAATATTTTGGGCAGACGGTATTTTTATCCATTGATCAGCAAATTTTCTACTTACCGGGGGTTGGATTCTGCCCGTATTGAAAATTTACCGATTGCGAGTCAGGTCGCTGAAAGTGTGATTTGTTTACCGCTGCATCATGCACTCGAATCACAGGATATAGAAAGAATTCTAAAACAAATAATCCGATGAATTTAGGGATCATGCAGCCTTATTTTATGCCTTATATCGGGTATTTCCAATTGATAAAGGCTGTGGATAAATATGTGATTTACGATGATGTAAATTATATCAAAGGAGGCTGGATTAACCGTAATAATCTGCTGATCGGTGGTGAAAAACGAATGTTCACAATCACTTTGAAGGGAGCAAGTCCGAATAAACTGATCAATGAAATTGAAATCGGAGATAGTTTTCAGAAATTACTGAAAACCTTACAGACAAATTATTCCAAGACCCCCTATTTCCGCCAGACAATGGAGTTAATGGAACAAATTATTCTTTTCCCGGATAGGCAGTTAGCTAATTTTATTGCCAATAGCCTTTCTAAGGTGACTGAATATCTCGGTATAAATACAGAGTTTATCATTTCTTCCCAATTGCCTAAAAATATTTCTTTGAAAGGAAAGGATAAAGTAATTCATATTTGTCAACTACTTCAAGCAAATTCTTATTTCAATGCCATCGGGGGACAAGAACTGTATGATAAAAAAGAATTTTTAGAAAACGGTATTGAATTACATTTTTTGAAACCTGTCCTCTCGCCATATCCTCAGGTTTCAACAGAATTTGTTCCCGGCCTGTCTATGATAGATGTGTTGATGAACAATTCGAAAGAAGAAATCAATTCAATGTTAGATGCCTATACTTTAGTATAAAATGGCTATCGGAGGATATTTTGAATTAGAGCTTCACAGGAATACACATTTCCATGATGCATTAAAATTGAATACAGCTCGGAATTGTCTGGAATATATCCTCCGGGTGAGACGATATAGTAAAATATTTATTCCATATTATACTTGCGATGCCTTGTTGGAACCTATTCATAAATTAAATCTTGAATACGAGTTTTATCACATCGATGAAAATTTTCAGCCTGTATTTACAAAAGAATTGCGACCTGGCGAGGCCTTTCTTTATACAAATTATTTTGGGTTTACACAAAAGATAGCAAGGTCGTTGAGGAAAAAAATTCCTAATCTTATTATTGATAATTGCCAGGCTTTTTATACTGAGGCATTGGAATATACAGATACATTTTATTCTGCACGTAAATTCTTTGGAGTACCTGACGGGGCTTATTTATATACCACAAAGGAACTTGTTTCTCCATTGGCGGTCGAGATTTCCTCTGGCCGTATGTCACATTTAATCGAACGGATCGAAGCTAGTGCCGAAATGGGTTATCATGATTTCCAGCATAATGAAAATTCTTTGTCAAATCTTCCCATCAGACAAATGTCAGCCATCAGTGATCGGATTTTACAAAGTGTAGATTATGAGTATGTACGGAATAAAAGAAGACAGAATTTCTCCTGTTTACATGCTGTTCTGAAGGATATAAACCAGTTAAAACTGAATCTGGAAGAGGATATTGTTCCGATGGTTTATCCCTTTTGGAGTCTGGATAAGACACTACGGAAAAAATTGCTTGAAAACCAAATTTTTGTAGCTACATACTGGCTAAACGTTTTGAAATGGTGTAAAGTAAATACCTTAGAAAACAATTGGGCACAGCATTTAATTCCTTTGCCCATAGATCAAAGATATGGGACTCAGGAGATGGAACAGATACTCAAGGTAATTTTAGCTTAAGTTCAAATTGCTACTTATTAAAGGATTATGAAAATACTGGAAAAAGCTTATATCGGAAAAGTTGAAATAAAAAACAGGATAGTTATGGCACCGATGAATGTCGGAGCTTTGAATAATTCCGATGGAACCTTTTCTGAGCGGGCAATCGAATATTTTACCGAACGGGCTAGAGGAGGAGTCGGACTGATTATTACCGGTTCTGTTCGGGTCACGAGAGAATTCGAACGTTCCAAAGAAACAATCCCCTTATGGATGCCTTTTGCAGATCATAAGATCCATATCGGATCGATTACCGAATTAGTAGAGCGTTGTCATGATTACGGTGCTAAAGTTGCGATTCAATTGTCACCGGGAGGTGGCAGGCAAGCAGGAAGTTATGCTCAGATTCATGGGTTAGCCATCGGTCCGTCGGAAATAGATTGTTTTTATCCTCCTCATTATAAAACACGGGCTTTAACAAAGGAAGATATTCAAAAGTTTCTGGATGCTTTTTGTTTTGCAGCTTCCATTGTAAAGACCGCAGGTGCCGATGCTATTCAGTTACACGGCCATGAAGGTTATCTGTTGGATCAGTTTTCAACTGCGCTATGGAATCGGAGAACAGACGAATATGGGGGTAGTTTATCCAATCGTTTGAGATTTGCAAAAGAACTTATCGAAGCTGTAAAAGATGGTGCCGGTACTGATTTTCCGGTTATATACCGATATGGGTTATCACATTTTATCCCCGGAGGGCGAACCATAGAGGAAGGGATTGAAATGGCAAAATTATTGGAATCATATGGCGCTGATGCATTGGATATTGACGCAGGATGTTATGACTCCTGGTATCTCCCTCATCCTCCCGGGACTATAAAAGCAGGGGCATTTGCCTATTTGGCAGAAAAAGTCAAAAAAGTAGTACGAATACCGGTTATTACAAGCGGTAAAATCAGTTATCCTGAAATCGCAGAACAGGTGTTAGAAAAAGATAGTGCAGATTTCATTTCTCTAGGACGTCCTTTAATAGCCGATCCTTATTGGGTAAGGAAGGTTGAAGAAAATAGGACTGACGAAATAAGACCCTGTATCGGTTGTCACGAGGGATGTTTACGACGTTTGATGGATTTTAAAAGCCTGAGTTGTGCAGTCAATCCTACGGCTGGTAATGAAAGATATCTGGCTATTGAAAAAACTTCTGATCCGAAGCATATTTTAGTTGTCGGAGGAGGTGTTGCAGGTATGGTCGCTGCTTGTGTTGCTTCCCGAAGGGGACATCGGGTTACTTTAATTGAGAAAACTTCCGAGTTAGGAGGAAATTTCACTCCCCGGTTATTACCAGATTTCAAATATGATTACAACAAATATATCGATTATTTAAAGAGGCAGTTGGAAAAATGGAAAATACAGGTTCAATATAATCAACCATTTTCCCCGGTGGTTCTTGAAAAGATAAATCCGGATTGGCTGATATGGGCTGCCGGAGCGACATTTAAAATTCCGGATATTCCAGGGGTTACAGGTATAAAAAAAACAGATCCTTTGGAATGCTATAAACAGAAAAAGTTTGACGGTATTTATACGATCATTGGAGGTGGTTTAGTCGGTACAGAAGCAGCTCTTAATATAGCACGGCATGGAGGTAAAGTTTTTTTGATCGAAAACCAGGATAAGATTGCAAAAGATGCTTATAAAGCCAATCGTGATCACCTTCTATTATTATTGGAGGAAGCCGGTGTAGAGGTATATACCGAAATGAATGTAGAGGAAATTGAAGATCGGATCATTCGCTGCAGAAATAAATCCGGAAACAGAATTGAGTTTAAAACAGATCATGTCGTATTTTGTATAGGAATGCTTCCCAATAAGGATATTCCGGCTCAGATAAGCACTCATATAAAAACATTGAACCTGGGGGATGCATTACATCCCGGTAGAGTCATTGACGCAGTTTGGGAAGCTTATCGTAAAATCCGGCTCATTTGATCGTATGTTCAGTTCTTATTTTTTTATTCCTGCCAATCAGAAAAGATTTATCGAAAAAGGCATTCAGTCGAATGCTTCTTTCCTGATTTTTGATTTAGAAGAATCCGTTTGTTTAAATGATCTATCCGAATGTCTTATCAATCTTCAATCGGTAAAATTGAAGGATACCTATTGGATACGGATACCTTTGCATTTTCCATTGGGTGAAAAATTCGACGATTTGATTACCCGGCTCCATGCAATGGGGTTTTGCAGATATATGCTACCTAAGCTGAAGTCCGAAGAAGAGTTCGAACAGATAATTAAATACAATGCCTCCTACAATGACCTCCATTACGGTATTTTGGTCGAAACACCTGAATTACTGATACGGATCGACCAACTCTTATTAAAATACCGGAAGCAGATCGATTGTGTATTAATAGGAAGTCACGATTACTGTAACCATATCGGTTGCAAGCATACTTTCGGGAATCTTGTTTATCTACGTCAGAGAGTACTTACTGTTTGTAAGGCCATGAACATCCCTGTAATAGATTTTGTAACTCAAGAATTGACAGATTCTCCCCTGTTTATCAGAGATTGCAGGGATGCCTTCGATATGGGATTTGACGGGAAAGCTTTGATCCATCCTAACCAATTGAATCTTTTCAATAAGCTTGATTATTACTCGCAAGAAGAAGTTCAGGAAGCAATAAAAGTTTACGAGAAATTACAACATATCGATATACAAAAATTTTCAGTTATCCGTGTTCAGGATAGAATATATGAACATCCTCACCTTAAACGAATATTAGATATTATAACCTGGTATAAAAATAAAATGAACAAAGATGATCTATGATATAAAACAACAATTCGGCCATTATTTGGAAGAATATCGGGTCGGAGATATATACAAGCACTGGCCCGGAAAGACTATCACCGAGAGTGACAATAATTTGTTTACGTTATTGGTTATGAATCACCATCCGGTGCATTTGGATAAAAAATATTGTGAGACTCATCCACACGGAAAGATATTGGTAGTGGGAACTTTGGTCTTGAGTCTCGTTGCAGGCATGAGTGTTTCGGAAATATCGGGGAAAGCAATTGCCAATCTGGATTATGAAAAAATAACTCATGACGGTCCCGTGTTTATTGGGGATACGATCTATTGTGAAACAGAAATACTAAAAGTAAGGGAATCCCGGAGTAAACCGGATCGGGGAATTATCTACGTTGAAACTCGTGCCTTTAATCAGGATGGGCGGAAAGTGTTAACCCTCAGACGCCATGTATTAATTCCTAAAAAATGTTTTGATGAAAACAAATAATGATTTTATTCTGCGGACCATGTTGTTTGTTCCGTCTCATAAAAAAGAATTGATTGAAAAAGCAGCCCGGACAGAGGCGGATGCTCTTGTACTGGATTTGGAGGATTCCTGTCAACCGGATAAAAATAAAGTAATCGGCCGGAAAAATATTGTAGAGACATTACGTCTGAAAATATTCGGCAAAAAAAAGGTTTTTGTCAGAATTAATCCACGGGAAACAGGTTTTATGTTTGATGATCTATGCGAAGTGGTGATCGATGAATTAGACGGATTTTTATATCCGATGGCTGGTTCGAAAGAAGACATTGTCTTTTTTTGTAATATGTTGACTGAAATAGAGATGTCGAAAAAAATGCCTGTCGGTAAAATTAAATTATTTCCTGTTATTGAAACGGGTGAAGGTATTCTGAATGCAAAAGAAATTGCTACAGCGTCCGGTAGAATTATAGCGTTGGGATTCGGAAGTGAAGATTTTGCAACAGATATCGATTGTATCCGGGATAAAGAGAATGTAAGCATTCAAATTCCGCGTCAAAGAATTGTTTTCGCCGCCCGTGCCGCAGGTGTTATTCCTGTAGATACGCCTCATGTAAATATTCATGACTTGGAAGGTTTGGAAAACCATGTCAGACAAGCCCGAATGCTCGGGTTCGGAGGAATGCAGATCCTTCATCCGAAAGAAATCGAAATTTGTCACCGATATTATACTCCCTCGGAGGAAGAAGCACAAAATGCCTATGAGATAGTTCGTTTATTTCAGGAAGCCCAGGAGCACAATAACGGTGTTACTATTATGAATGGAAAATTTATCTCTCCTCCTACCTACAAAAGGGCCTTGCAACTGATTGACAACTATGAACGGATTAAAACCTTTGAAAATAAATAATTATGGCAAAGATGAAAGTCAATGTTAAGACGCTAAAGAAAATGAAAAATGAAGGGATTCCTGCGACCTGGATTACAGCTTATGACCTTCCATTTGCTAGCGCTGCAGAAAATGCAGGGATCGATATGATTTTGGTTGGTGATTCCGGTGGAATGGTACAGCTTGGATATGAGACAACCAATCCTGTTACTATGGATGAGATGATTACGCTATCGAAATCCGCAAGACGTGGTGCCCCCAATACTTTTATTATCGGTGATATGCCACAGGGTTCCTATGAAGTATGCAAAGAAAAGGCGGTGGAAAATGCAATGCGTTTTATAAAAGAATCCAGATGTGACGCTGTAAAATGTGAAGGTGGCAGAAGGGTTGCCGATAAAATTAAAGCCATCGTTGATGCTGGTATATTGGTATTCGGACATTTGGGGTTGACTCCTCAATCTACCAGTTCGTTCGGAGGATATAATGTTCAGGGTAAAACCATAGAAAGTTTTGAAGAAACTGTAGAAGATGCTTTGGCCTTGCAGGAAGCCGGGGTGATGGCGTTATTAATCGAAGCGACTCCTGCAGCTCCGGCTGGACAAATAGCTAAAATGCTGGATATTCCGGTATATGGTATCGGGGCCGGGAGCGAAGTAGACGGTCAATTGATCATCATGCACGATTTAATGGGTTTTTATCAGTCTTTCCGTCCTTGGTTCGCCAAATGTTATATTCCGGAAGTTATTAAGGATTTTGAACAACATATTACTTCTATTTCTGATATCCGGCAATACGGACGGGATGAGAGACGGGACGGATTGTTTGCTTTAGCTGAAATGGCCATCGTAAAATATATTGAAGAAGTGAAAAAACGGACTTTCCCAGGCGATACCTATAGTTACCCGATTAAAGAAGAGCAGTTGAATCTTTTAAAACAGTCGAAATATTGGAATAAATGATGGAATAACTTTTTGATATGGATAAAATTATAGTCATCGGAGGAAAAGGTACTGCAGTTATTATTGCAGAACAAATTTATGATACCCAACAGCGTTTCGGTAAAAAAATCGAGTTTTTAGGATTTGCTTTTGATGATGAAGCTTTCGGGGATTCTATCAATGATTTTCCGATCCTTTGTAAAACCTATAATGCTTATAAAGAATATGGGAAATATGAGGATGTGAAGTTTATTTACTCTTTATATCGTCCTGATCTTTTAAAAGAGCGCGTTGCTTTGCGGGAAAGTTATAACATTCCTTTGGACAAATATTATACTTTTATACATCCCTCTGCCCTGGTAACCCGTAGTGTGAAAATGGGAGTGGGTAATGTCATCCTGGCTAATACGGTGGTTAATTCAAATGCCGTCATAGGAAATTTTAATACCATCAATGTCAATTGTCTCATCGGGCATGAAGCTGTAATCGGGAATAATAACTTTTTTGCCGGACATGTCACTCTTGGAAGTAATACAAAAATGGGAAACGGGAACTTTATCGGTGTGAATTCCAGCCTAAAGAATTTTATTACCATAGGGGATGATTCGATTGTCGGCATGTGTTCGAATGCAACCAAAGATATAGAAACAGGGCAGGTTGTTTATGGTAATCCGGCTAAAGTGATGAATAAAATCAATAATCCTATCCGGTAAGATGAATGAAGCAATATCGGAAAATCCGATGGTTAGTATTTGCACTCTGACTTATAACCAAGCTCCTTATATTCGTCAGTGTCTTGAAGGATTATTAATGCAAAAAACAGATTTCCTATTTGAAATACTTATCCATGATGATGCTTCTACCGATGGAACTGTCGCTATTATTCAGGAATATGAAAAAAAATATCCTTCAATTATAAAACCAATATATCAAAAAGAAAATCAGTATTCTAAAAGAGTTAATATTTCCTGTACTTTTCAATACCCAAGGGCAAAAGGAAAATATATTGCATTATGTGAAGGAGATGATTATTGGACAGATCCTTTAAAATTACAAAAACAGGTGGATTTTCTAGAAAATAATCATGAATATGGGATGTGTTATACAAAATGTAGATTTTTTTACCAGGAAGAACAAAAATATGCATCTGAAGCTTGGGGAGGGCCTTATGAAATTTTTTCAGAACTATGGGATTATAATTCCATACCAACCTTAACAACTATGTTTTCTAAAGAATTATTCCTAAAATATCATAATGAGATTTTAGTACATAATCAGGGTTGGAAGATGGGTGACTATCCCTTATGGTTATGGTTTGCTCATGAAAGTAAAATCAAATTTTTTAAAGAAGTAACAGGTGTATATCGTGTACTAATAAACTCTGTAACTCACAATAAATCAATTGATAAAAATCTTGAATTTATGATGAGTCTTTGGGATATTAAGGAATATTTTAATGAAAAATTTGCATTAAAAAAGAACAAACAATTTTTTGAAAGGAATAGGTGGTTTATGTACCTTCGGACTTATTCTTTATATGCAAATTTTAAGAGCTTCATACAAATATGGTTTTCAGGAATCTCTAAAAATCCGTCCTATTTAATATACAAGAATAGTTATAAATATTTTTTATTTTTTTTCCTTCCGGGATTAAAATATAAAAAAGGGAAACGAACTAACTAAGTATATGAAACTTAATCTCCAGTGTCTAAAAGTGGTCGTTGCATTTTTAGCGTTATTTGCTTATTTTTATCCGATTGCTTTTAAAAATATTCCATTCGACACAGGTGTTATATTATATGTAGTTAGTTTTTTATATTTTATTATGCATTACCTGAGACATTTAGATAAACGATTTTTTTCTGTTTATATATGGGCTCTAGTGTTACTGATAGTTGGAGTTTTATCAACTACAGTATTTAATGATGCATTTGACTTTGGAATTTTCCGTGTAATTATTTCGATTATATTATATTCTTTTGCAGCATTTCTTGTTGTTGATTTGATTTATAAAGCCTCGGCTTCCTTTTCGTTCTATACTATTTTGGAATGGATCATATATGTTGCTTTTATACAGGCTATTTTATCTTTAATCATATTTTTTACTCCTGCTTTAAAGGAGGTATATCTAGATATTATAAAGAGACAAAATGAATTAGCCGAATATGTAGCTATCAGAGAATCTTCATTTCGTTTAATGGCTGTTGCAAAGATACAGTATGCAAATATGGCCGTCATGTATGGAATTGCTCTATTAGGAGGTGTTACTCTTCCCTTTTCTAAAGAATCGAAACTATATAAACATAAATTACTATATTTTACTTCACTAATAGTAATATCTGTTGCTGGAATTCTTACAGCTCGCACCTTTTTTTTGATTTTAATAGGGGTATTATTATATCTGTGGTATCTGTTGTGGAAAAAAAATGGTTTAATTTCAATATTCAAAGTATTATTGACAATACTCACTATACTGACTTTATTTTTCTTGAGTATGTCCTTATTGAAAGATAGTGAGTATATCTCCACTTATAATTGGGCCTTTGAATGGTATTTTAGTTTACGAGAAAATGGGACATTTGAAACTACCTCTACAAATACTTTGAAATCGATGTTCATATTTCCCGATAATATAAAGACATGGCTTCTTGGAGATGGAAGGTTAAACGCTGCAAATGGAGGTTTTTATAAAAACACAGATGTCGGTTATTTCAGAAATTTATTTTATTGGGGAATAATAGGTTCTTTGTTATTCTATTTTGTTCAATACCAATATTTCTTAATTACAAAGAAAACGACACACCAAATTCTAATTAAAAGATTTTTAGGTTTCATTATGATTTGGGTTTTAATATATAATTTCAAAGAATTCTGGTATGCAAATATATATTGGGCATTATTTCTAGTAACTTTATTAAAAATCAAAAACGAAAAATACAAAATAATTAAAAATGATATCGGTATGTATGGCCACTTATAATGGCGAAAAATATATTACAGAACAAATAGACAGTATCTTATGTCAATTAGCATATTCAGATGAATTGATTATATCGGATGATCACTCTACAGATAAAACAGTTGATATAATCAAAACTTATAAAGATCCAAGAATAAGGTTAATTTTCAATTCAGGAAAAAAAGGCTGTACCCATAATTTTGAAAATGCATTAAGAAATGCAAAAGGTGATTTTATATTTTTAGCAGATCAGGATGATGTATGGTATCCAAATAAGATTTCAGTAATGGTATCCTTTTTGACTAAAAATAGTTATGATTTAGCTATGTGTAATTGTGCCTTAGTTGATGAACACCTATCTATTATGAAGTCTCCTTTCTTTGATAAAGATTGTCCTATGGAAAGGAGTATTTTAAGTAATTTATATCGATGTGCTTGTTTGGGATGTTGTATCGCCTTTAATCAAAAGGCTTTGAAAGCTTTTTTACCATTTCCTCCTAAAGTAGTTTTACATGACTTATGGATTTATTTATTTGCTATTTCCAATTTGAAATGTGGTTATTACCATGATGTTTTATTAGCATATCGTCGGCATCAAAATACTGTGACTTTTGCAGGTAAAAAGAATACAAATTCTTTTTTCTTTAAAATTAAATATCGATTATATGTAATCCCCCACTTAATTAAACGTTCTATTAAGTATCGGATTTCTTTAAAAGCATAATTATGAATGTATTATTTTTAAACCCACCCTTTTTTAATCATTTCTCTAGAGAATCCCGAAGCCCAGCTGTAGCAAAGAGCAGTACACTCTATTATCCTAAATGGTTAGCCCATGCAGCTGGAGTCGCAATAAAGAATGGCCATAATGTCGATATGATTGATGCCCCTGCTTGGGGAGTTGATATTCAATATGTTTTAGACCGAATTGAAAATAAAAGAATAGAAGCAATTGTATGTGACTGTTCCACCCCAAGTATTATCAATGATTTGAGGGTTGTGGAACAGATAAATAAGCGTTTCCCTGATCTCCATGTTTTAATGGTCGGACGACATGTATCTGTACTGCCAAACGAAACTTTAAGACAATCAAAGACATTGAAATATATTGCAATCAGAGAATATGAATATACGGTACGGGATTGGTTGGCTGCAATAGATTGTAACGCTTCATTGGATGCGGTCGATGGATTGGTGTGGAAGAATACAAAAGGCGAAATTATCAAAAACAAAGAACGGGCATTGATTACCAATTTGGATGAGTTGCCTTTTGTATCCGAAGTCTATAAACGTTTTTTAAAAATAGAAGACTACTATTACGGTTTTGCTCCCTATCCTAATGTAACGTTTGATACAAGCCGTGGTTGTCCTTATCATTGTACTTTTTGTGCATTTCCTCAGACATTCAGCGGGCATACGATGAGATATCGTTCGGCATCCAATGTTGCAGATGAATTCGATTTTATAAAAAGAGAATTTCCTCAGGTAAAATCGATTACTTTTGAAGATGATACGTATATTGTCAATAAACAACATGTTCTTGATATTGCAGATGAGTTGATTAAACGTGGAAATAAGATTCCTTATAATGTTAACCAAAGGGCTGATTTGGTTGCAGATCTTGATTTCTTTAAAACATTGAAGAAATCAGGTTTACGTTTAGTCGTTATCGGTTTTGAAAGCGGAGACGATGAGGTATTAAAGCACATGAAAAAGAATCTAAACCTTGAAAAGGCTCAGCAATTTATGAATCAATGCCGAAAAGCAAAAATTCTTGTTCATGGTTGTTTTATGGTTGGAAATCTGAATGAAACCCCAGAAACCATGCAAAAAACCTTAAAATTGGCATTGAAATTACGCCCCGATACTGCTCAGTTCTTTCCTTTGATGGTTTATCCTGGGACGGAAGCCTATCAAGAGGCCAAGGAAAAAGGTTATTTAATTACAGAAGATTGGACACAGTGGCTAACAGAAACCGGACTTCACAATACGGTAATTAATTTACCAAATGTTACAAATGAGCAATTAGTTGCATTTTGTGATTATGCAAGAAGGAAGTACTACCTTAATCCACCTTATTTATGGCATAAAGCCATTCAATCCATAAGTAATCCGGAAGAACTCAAAAGAAACTGGATTGGATTTCAATCTTTGTTAAAATATTTATTCAAAGGATCTTATCAGAAATAAGAATAGGCCTGCATTTTTTGTTTTCTGTCTCTCCTTTCTTCTGCCTTATTATATATCTTCTATTTTGTTATGTCTAAAGACTATGTGTCAATTATAACACCTTGTTATAATAGTATAAAATTCATTGATATAACAATCCGGTCTGTTTTACAACAGACTTATCCTTTTTGGGAAATGATTATTATAGACGATTGTTCCTGTGATGGCTCGGATGTTGTGATAAAAGAGTATTGTAAAAAAGATTCGAGAATCCGATACTTAAAGACAGATGTTCCTTCAGGTTCTCCGACTTTGCCTCGTAATCTCGGTATAGCAAATGCAAAAGGAAGATACATTGCTTTTTTGGATAGTGATGATCTTTGGTTACCGACAAAATTAGAAGAACAGGTCCGTTTATTTAAAGATGAAAAGATAGCTATAGTCTACTCAAACTATGAAAAAATAAACGAAAAAGGTTTACGTAATAATCGGCAAATTATTGCTTCTGTTTCTATTTCTTACAAAGAAATTCTGAAGGAAAATGTCATCGGATGTCTTACGGCGGTTTATGATACAAAAAAAGTCGGGAAAGTATATTTTGAAAAAGTTGGACATGAAGATTTTGTAATGTGGCTTTCTATCCTGAAAAAAGGATTTATTGCTAAAAATACAAATACAACCACGGCTTTGTACCGACTAAGTAATAAATCACTTTCATCCAATAAATTGAAAGCATTTTCATGGACATGGAATATATATAGAAAAGTTGAACATCTTTCTTTCCTTAAAAGTTGTTATTATTTTGGGCATTATGCTATTCGAACAAGTTTAAAATATTTAAAATAATTTGATATGAAAATCACATTAATAGGTGGTTCTGGTTTCGTAGGTACTCATTTGGTCAACTTATTGCAACGGGAAAATTATGAGATTCAAAATATCGATAAGCAACAAAGCCATTTCTTTCCTGACTTCACAGTAATAGAGGATGTAAGAGATCAGAAAAAACTTGCAAGTTTACTGGTGGATACGGATGTGGTTGTTTTGTTAGCTGCAGAACATCGGGATGATGTTACTCCCATTTCGAAATACTATGATGTGAATGTAAAGGGGATGCAGAATACGCTGGCAGCAATGGAAGCGAACGGTGTGAAACGGATTGTTTTTACCTCTTCTGTGGCTGTCTATGGGTTGAATAAAAAAAATCCGGATGAAGAACATCCGCAAGATCCGTTTAATCACTATGGAAAAAGTAAGTGGTTGGCGGAAATGGAACTTGAAAAATGGTATCGGACTCATTCCGATTGGAATATCAATATTTTACGTCCTACTGTTATTTTTGGGGAAAGAAACCGGGGAAATGTTTATAATCTGTTGAAACAGATTGCTGGAGGAAAATTTGCCATGGTGGGGAAAGGGGAAAATAAAAAATCGATGGCTTATGTCGGGAATATTGTGGCATTTATTAAGTTTTTGATCGAGAATAAGCAGGAAGGATATAATGTCTATAACTATATCGATAAACCGGATTTTACCATGAATGAGTTGGTATCGCATGTGAGTAAAGTACTAAATAGGCATATTCCGGCGACTCATTTCCCTTATTGGTTAGGTATGGCAGGAGGTTATTGTTTTGATATGTTAGCTTGGATGCTGAGGAAAAAATTAACGGTGAGTTCTGTGCGGGTAAAAAAATTTTGTGCAACGACACAATTCGACGCCTCAAAAGTGGGTGCATCGGGATTTCATGCTCCTTATACTTTGGGAGAAGGGCTTGCCCGTACATTGGAATTCGAGTTTGTACATCCTAAGCAAGATGATATAACATTTAAAAGTGAATAAGTTATGAAAGGTATAGTACTTGCCGGAGGGTCAGGGACTCGCTTATATCCTATTACGAAAGGGGTGAGCAAGCAATTGCTGCCCATTTTCGATAAGCCGATGATTTATTATCCGGTTTCCGTGTTGATGCTGGCGGGGATTCGGGAGATCTTGATTATTTCAACCCCTCAGGATTTATCCGGATTCCGGCGGTTACTGGGGGACGGGTCGGATTACGGGGTGCGTTTCGAGTATGCAGAACAGCCGAGTCCGGATGGGCTGGCGCAGGCGTTTATCATCGGGGAGAAATTTATAGGGGAAGATTCGGCTTGTCTGGTATTGGGCGATAATATATTTTATGGTCAGAGTTTTACACGGATGCTGCTGGAGGCGGTGAGGACAGCTGAGGAAGAACAAAAGGCGACGGTTTTCGGTTATTGGGTGAATGATCCGGAACGGTATGGCGTGGCAGAGTTCGACAAGGAAGGGAATGTGTTGAGTATCGAAGAGAAACCGGCACAGCCGAAATCCAACTATGCGGTGGTGGGGTTGTATTTTTATCCCAATAAGGTGGTGGATGTGGTGAAGCATATCAAGCCGTCGGCACGCGGAGAACTGGAGATTACGACGGTGAACCAGCGTTTCCTGCAGGATCAGGAGTTAAAAGTGCTGTTGCTGGGCCGGGGATTTGCGTGGCTGGACACCGGAACGCATGATTCATTGAGTGAGGCGTCGACTTTTGTGGAGGTGATTGAAAAACGGCAGGGGTTGAAACTTGCCTGTCTGGAAGGGATTGCTTTGCGGCAAGGCTGGATTACACCGGAGAAAATGCAGGAACTGGCACAACCTATGATTAAAAATCAATATGGACAATATCTTCTGAAATTGGCGGCTGAGTTTTCCGGAAAGGAGAAATGATAAAAATCGTTTGGGCTTTATCTGAGAATTCGTGTGATATTATCAATTAAAATATGGAACTGATTGAAACCTGTATACCGGGTGTTGTCATCGTACAACCCCGTATTTTCGGTGATGAACGCGGCTATTTTTTTGAGTCGTTTTCGCAGCGTGATTTCGAACGGCAGGTATGTAAAACCGTTTTTGTCCAGGATAATGAGTCGAAGTCGTGTTACGGTGTGGTGAGGGGATTGCATTTCCAGCAACCTCCGTATGCCCAATCCAAACTGGTGCGGGTGGTGAAAGGTCGTGTACTGGATGTGGCGGTGGATATCCGTAAGGGATCGCCTACGTTCGGGAAGTATGTTTCCGTTGAATTAACGGAGGAGAATAAACGGCAGTTTTTCGTTCCGCGGGGATTTGCCCATGGTTTTGCGGTATTGAGTGCGGAGGCCGTGTTTCAGTATAAGTGCGATAATTTTTATGCACCGGAAAGTGAGGGGGCTTTAGCCTGGGATGATCCGGATTTGGGAATAGACTGGCGGATTCCGGCCGCTAAGATAATCCTTTCTGAAAAGGACAGACACCATCCATGCCTGAAAGATGCCTGTGATTGGTTTGACTATAATGTGAATCTCTATGAATAGGATATTGGTGACCGGAGTCAACGGACAGTTGGGGAATGAGATGAGGCGGCTGGCTGGCGGGAAGAACGGAAAAGATTGCTATATCTTTACCGATATAGCGGAATTGGACATTACCGATTTGGATGCCGTGCGGCGTTATGTGGCGGACGAGAAAATCAGCGTAGTGGTGAATTGTGCTGCCTATACGAATGTAGACAAGGCAGAGGAAGATGAAGGGACGGCTGATAGGATTAATCGTCTGGCGGTGGAGAACCTGGCAGTTGTCTGTAAGGAAGCGAATGCTACCTTGATTCACGTTTCAACTGATTATGTGTTCGGCGGAAACAGGAATCTGCCTTACCGGGAGGATGAACCGACCGATCCGTTGGGTGCTTACGGCAGGACGAAGCTGGCAGGAGAACAGGCTGTAGAGCAGAGCGGATGTCGTTACCTGATCTTCCGGACAGCCTGGCTGTATTCTGCTTTCGGGAATAATTTTGTAAAGACCATACAGCGTTTGACAGTGGAAAGGGAGCAGTTGAATGTCGTATTTGACCAGGTGGGAACGCCGACTTATGCCGCCGACTTGGCCACTTTGATCGTTCACGCCATCGAAACGGGAAAATACAGGCAACATCAGGGAATTTACCATTTTTCCAATGAGGGCGTGTGTTCGTGGTATGATTTTGCTAAAGAGATCGTTGCTTTATCGGGAAATACTTGTGACATCCGGCCGTGCCATTCGGATGAGTTTCCGGGTAAAGTAAAACGTCCGGCTTTCTCAGTGCTGGATAAAACAAAAGTGAAACGGGATTTTGATTGTACCATTCCTTACTGGAAGGATTCACTTGTGAAATGTATAAATGAATTAAAACGGAAATAATGGATTTTAAAAGGAATGTATTGATTACCGGTGGTGCCGGTTTTATCGGCTCGCATGTAGTGCGTCTGTTTGTGACGAAATATCCGGAATATCATATCATTAATCTGGATAAGCTGACTTATGCGGGGAATCTGGCCAATCTGGCAGACATTGAACAGCAGCCGAATTATACTTTTGTAAAAGCAGATATCTGTGATTTTGAAAAGATACTGGAATTGTTCCGGCAGCACAGTATCGACGGAGTGATCCATCTGGCAGCGGAAAGCCATGTAGACCGCTCGATCAAAGATCCGTTTACCTTTGCTCAGACGAATGTGATGGGGACCCTGTCTTTGTTGCAAGCCGCTAAAGTAAGCTGGGACGGACAATATGACGGGAAACGTTTCTATCATATCTCTACCGATGAGGTGTATGGGGCCCTGAAGTTTGACGGCACCTTTTTTACGGAGACAACGAAATATGATCCGCATTCCCCCTATTCGGCTTCGAAAGCTTCTTCCGATCATTTCGTGAGGGCCTTTCACGATACTTTCGGTATGCCTACCCTTGTAACCAATTGCAGTAATAACTACGGTCCTTACCAATTCCCGGAAAAGCTAATCCCTTTGTTTATCAATAATATCCGTCACAATAAACCTTTGCCCGTTTACGGAAAGGGGGAAAATGTGCGTGACTGGTTGTATGTGGTGGATCATGCCCGGGCCATCGATCTTATTTTCCATAATGGAAAGGTTGCCGAAACATATAATATCGGTGGCTTTAACGAATGGAAAAATATCGATTTGATCCGGGTTCTGATCAAGACGGTAGATCGCTTACTGGGACGCCCTGAAGGAACATCGGAGAAGCTGATCACATACGTGACAGACCGGGCCGGGCATGATTTGCGCTATGCTATCGATTCGACGAAACTGAAAAATGAATTGGGCTGGGAACCTTCTTTACAGTTCGAGGAGGGTATAGAGAAAACGGTGAAATGGTATCTGGATAATCAGGAGTGGCTGGATCAGGTGACGAGCGGAGATTATCAGGGATACTATGAAAGGATGTATGGCAATAGATAGGCAAAAAACGGAAACGGTTCATTGGCACGCTGTCTTCACCGCCTCCCGTGCGGAGAAGAAGGTGCGTGACCGGTTGGAGGAGCTGGGTGTGGAGTGTTTTT
>OCAN01000800.1_pt1 | contig 22763 bp, 14 predicted proteins | sample 1538321 | NCBI WGS metagenome assembly OCAN01 (sample SAMEA2580294, study PRJEB22360) | human gut metagenome | biome: human gut; feature: human-associated habitat; material: faeces | place: Denmark | collected 2008/2010 | reverse complement strand
ATACCCGTCATTACCGACTTCACGGACGCGAACGGCAACGACTGCATGAAGGAAACGGTGCAGGCGAATTACAGGCGTATCAAGGAGGAGGTGAAGCAGATTGTTCAGGAGGAGTTGGAACGCATCGCTAATGACGAAAATCTGAAACATCTGTTGCAGCAGAAATAATATATCCGTTTATATATGGAAAATCCGTAGCCGACGACCGGTTACGGATTTTTATTTTCAGATTGGAGATGCTTGTTGATGGTGGTAATGACAAGCATGAGCAGATAGTTTTTCAGTTCTGTATCATCTTTTAGTAGTATGCTGTATTCTTCGGCGAAGATTCTCAACAGTCGGATTCTGAGTTTCGACATTTCCTCACCGAAAGGTATCTGCCGGTTTTCTTTCCAATACTCTATTGTTATAGAAGACGCCAACCATTTGAACTCCGCTTTCATTTCCTTGCGGAGTTTCTTGAAACGGGTTTGCTCGGTGACAGGCGGGTCATTGTATGGCATCATATCAACCGGGTCATAAATGGATATGCAACCGATGCCGTAATCCATGATTACAGGCAAGTCTGCATCTGAATCTTTCTTATGTTTCTTCTTAGCCATCCTTCCTGTTGCCTTTTGACAAAATGATTTTTCCAGCTTCAGTAAGCCTGTATTTTTGGTTGCGGTGCTTGGGATTTTCCGGATGGGTTTGTTCGACAAGTCCCTCTCTCAATGCAGGATTTAGGTAACTGGTAAGGAAATTATCACGTCCCCTCAAAGATAAACGCTCCATGATTTCTTTCAACGGCAAAATATCATTTCCCAAAGCTGATACAAGCGACATTACTTGTCCTGCTACTTGTCCTGCTACTTGTCCTGTTTCTTGTCCTGTTTCTTGTCCTGCCACCTTATATCTGAAGACAAGTTTCACTTCATTGGTTGTTATTTGATATTCAGGCTCTGGCAAATTAACCTTTTGACATTCTTCTATTATGAGATTTATGCCGCGTCCCCAGCTCTCCAATACTTTTCGCACATAAAGCGTGTCTGCAATTAAAGGATTATGGGGCTTTGAACCGTGTTCGGATTTGATTTTATTCATATCCCATTCGGACGGAAACGAACCGGGATTCTCTATTTCAACACGGTCATCATAGATGGCTATGGCTACCGAACCTCCAATATCACGGTAACTCCTGTGACATAGGGAGTTGATTACAGCTTCTCGTATAGCCTTATGCGGTATTTCCAAATGTTCCTCACGCTCCAATGCGTCCGTTGTTCCGGATAATGAAAGATGTCTGAACACAAAAGCCATTGCCTCGTCAAGCAGATGGAACAAGTTCCCGTGTACCCGTTTGTTGTCTATAAATACGGTTTTGTCTGTACCTCTGAATCGGGCAAGTCGCAGCAAGTTCTGCGGATAATGTACCAGTTTCTTTTTGGCGAACAATACGGCGGCTGCATTTTTAAGTACACCGCCTTCAAGAAGATTCAGTTTTTCAAGTATGATAGGAACTTCGTCACCTGTCGATTCGGGTAAACGTCCGTACTCTATTCCTAAACGTACCGTCTTGTGGATTTCCTCTTCATCCAAATCCGTAATCTTCAAATCGGTATTCGGGTAGGTTTCCCAGCTATGCCAGACTTTTTCATGCTGCAAAAGAAGTTCATTATACTTTGATTGTGGCATCGTTGTGGTCGCACTTTCCACCCGCATATATGGTCTTCCTTTATAGCAGAACGGACGGTTGAGCCTTGAATCTTCAACACGAAAAACAATTACTTTCTTCTCACTGTCCGGCAGCGGTGCATAAGATATTTGTACCATTGCCACAGGCTCCAACCGGTTGATCGCGTCCGCTATATCCCTCTTGGTCTTGTCGCTCACGTCTTGTCCGATGATTTTTCCCTTGTCGGTAACACCGAACAATACCGTGCCGCCTTCTCCGTTAAGGAAAGCGCAAAGCGTTTCCATGCCACGCTCCAACTGTCCGGTGGTTTCCTTGAACTCCACCCGTCCGCATTCTTTTTCGGCTATCAGCCGTTTTACTATGTCGAGGTTGTCTATGCTCATATACAATTCTGTAAGGTGGGTACAAAGATAGTGCTTTTCGCTGGTTTTCGGGCGAATAGATAACGAAATGTATCTGCACGGCAGGTACAAAACCTACAAAAAATCAGAGAGTGGCATAACGTCACCCCCTGATTCATCATTGGTACAGGATTATTTTCTCAAACGTTCCATTTCCTCGTCGCGGAGCATCTTCTCGTTCAGTTTCTCCTGCATCCTGTCAAGGAAGTAGGTGCGGCTTTCGTTCTTCCGTCGTTTGATGTCGATATAGAAGCGGTAGCAGTCCTTTGATTCGACACCGAAAATCTTGTAGAGGAGCGGGGCGAGCTGTTTGAGCGGCATGTTGCCGTTATTGATGCAGCCCATCTCGTTGATGCCGTAGATAAGTTCCACAAGGTCGATGGCGTTGCCCGTCCATTGCAGGGGTGAGGCGGGATTTTCGGTTGTGTTGTCGGAGGATGTACGGATGGGGATTAGTGGTGGCACTTGGGGAGCGGCAAGGAACTTCTGCATCTTCCTAACGAAAGAGAGTGCCTTGCTGATGTAGGCTGCAACCTCCCTCTTTTCTTCGGGAAGATTGCGCACGGGATGGTGCTGCAACTCGATTTCAATGTAAGCCAGCGCGATGATGGTGCGGGTGGTGTCCACATTGCCGTTGCATAGTTCGATCACTTGCGTGGCGAAAGCCGTGTATGCCGTTTCCATATTGCAGTCCCCGGCTTCGTTTATACGGCGGAAGAACTCTGTTTCCGTCAATAAGAAATAATTCATGTCCTGTCAATTTTGAAATTTTACACTCTGTTTTTTCGGTATGCGCACATGAATATGATTGGCAAAAAGCGTGTCCATAAAATAAAAAATCCGGCACGCTCTCTGCAAGGTGCTGGATTTCAGAGTGATAATTTCGCGATTTATTTATCTGAAAGGAATTGTATTCAGCTTAAAGTGTTCATTTACTGAACATTCGTCCATTTTATGGACATCAAACGCACGCTTTATAGATATGGCGGACCACTCCGTTGCGGTACACCTTCTGTGAGGTCAGCGTCCATTGTTCCTGCGGCAAGGCGGATTGGAAGAAACGCTTTCCCGTTCCGGCAATGAAAGGAATCGTGTAAAGTATGATTTCATCCACCACACGCATACGCAGCAGCCCGTTGATGTAGTCCGCTTTTTCAGGAGTGACTTCCGCCAGATAGCAGATGTCTGTTGTGGATTTCCGCCATTCGTCAAGCATGGAGATGGAATAATCCGGTGTGATATGATAAAGGGCGTTTTCCCTTATCTCATTGATGCCGCAATCTTCAAGGCGCAGTTCCTTATACGCTTTGCAATATAACTCGGAGCTTTGACAACCGTCTATCGTGAGGACGGCAAGAATCTGTACTTTACCCATTATCGTTTCCTTTCGTTGGGCAAGGGCAAAAAAGTAGCGTGCAAATCACACTACTTTCAAGCGACGGCTCTGGTAAAGCCTTTTACGGAGAGTACGTGAATGCACGCTATGCGTAAGCATAGCATAAGCATCACGCAATCGTCTCCGTAGTGTCAATTTACCAGATTTTCGCTCGAAACGCCTTGCGGTCTTATGTTATATATAGGCGGCAAAAGGCTCTGCCAGTCGCCGTTACCTTCTAATATGTCATGCAAAGATAGCCATTTTCAGCGAATTGCGGGCTATGGTTGCTCAAATTTATACTTCAATCCATATTCTTCCAGTTTATTATAGAGTGTTGTCCTGCCTATTCCAAGCAATTCGGCAGCAACCTTCCGGTTCCCGTCAGCCTGCTTCAAAGCACGCAGAATCCGCTCTTTATCTTCATCATCGTTGCGTAGGGAGAAGCCGGTAACAGAGGTTGTTTCGGTTATCCCAAGTTCCAGATGCTCTTTTGTGACAAGTCCCGTCTGAGCCTGCAACACCGCACCCATGATTTTCTGTCGAAGTTCGCGCACGTTGCCCGGCCATGAATGGGTCAGCAACGCTTTCCGTGCTTCGGAACTGAAACCGCTAACCTTGCACTCCAATTCCTTATTGGCAATCTCACGGAAGAACTCCGCCAGCGGCATGATGTCCTCCTGACAGTCACGTAAGGGCAGAACGGTTATTTCAAAGTCATGTAGGCGGTATAACAAATCCTGCCGGAAACGCTTTTCATTGACCGCCTTTTCCAGATTCTCGTTGGTGGCGGCGATGATGCGGACGTTGAAACTGCGGTCGGACTTGTCGCCAACGGGACGGAACCGCCGTTCCTGTATGGCACGGAGTAACATCTGTTGAGTTTCTGGTGCGAGATTACCCACTTCGTCTAAAAACAATGTGCCGCCTTCCGCCTCGTGGAAATAGCCTTTCTTTGTGTTTTCAGCACCAGTGAACGCTCCTTTGACGTGTCCGAAGAACGCCGATGGTGCAAGCTCTTTGGTGAGTGAGCCGCAGTCCACCGCCACGAAAGGCTTGCCTGAACGCTTGCTTTTATCGTGCAGTAGATGGGCAATATGCTCTTTGCCAGTACCGTTCTCCCCGAATATCAGTACGCTCATGTCGGTAGGAGCTACCAGCCTTATCCGGTGCATGATTTTCTGAAAGGCTGAACCGTCACGGGCAAATACGGGCATGCGGCTTCGCCCGATATTCCGCTCTTTCAGTATGGTGCGGAGCAAAGGCACGAGTTTGTCCTCCACGAGTTGCTTGGGTATGTAGTCCAGCGAACCGAGTTTCATGCTTTCAACCGCCGTATGTACTTCGGCATAGTCGGTCATGATGATGAACGGCTGCGTCATGCCTTCTTTGCGCATCCAGCGCAATAGGTCGATGCCGTCACCGTCAGGCAAACGCAAATCAGAAACTACTATATCATTGTCAGCGGCTTGTTGCAGAAGTTTCTTCGCTGTCGAGAGGTGGAAAGCCTGCACGGTACGGAATTTCTCCCGTGCCAGCAGGTTGCAGACAAACTCGCAATATACGATGTTGTCCTCCACCACGATGATTTTTGTTTTATCCATTTTCGTATTTTCTCCTTTCTTCTTTTGCCAGCCGGATTATCTCCGAACCCTTATCCAATACGGCAGTCACGGCGTTGTTCAATGCTTCATAATCGGGAACGGCACTCCCATGAAGCTGTTTATAAAGTTCCCTTAATGGTTGGTCGGCACGCAGTATCTCCCACGAACTACGTAGGTGGTGTGTCAGGGCGTCCAGTTCTTGAAAGTCTTTCCGTTGTTCCCCATCCCTGACCGACTGCATTTCCTTTTCGGTTTCCGCTATCAGTTTATCCAACATGACGGATTCATTGCCGTAAGACAGTAGGGAGGAGAAATCAGGCTTTTCATTTTGTTTACCTTTCATGGCGCACTTGTCGGAAACTTCCATCAGCTCCGATATGGAAAACGGCTTGAGAAGGCAATCAGAAAATCCACGTTCTAAAAGTTCCTCTCTGTTGCAACTGCCCGAAGCGGTTGTTACAATAATCGGAATGATCCTTGAATTGCCCACATTGGAGGTGCGTAGCAGTTCCAACAGCTCGAAGCCGTTTATATCCGGCATATTCAAATCGGTCAGAAGCAGACTGTATTCTTTCCGGCGTATCATTTCCATCAGTTCCGCCGCATTGGTACAGGTATCGCAATGTATCCCTTCTTGTGCATACATTTCTTTCAGCATTAGGAGAAGTACCTTGTCATTGTCGATGGCAACAATATCATGGAGTGTTCGGTTATGATGAATCTGTGTTTTATTTATCCGTTCCGACAATTCCTCGGCTGACTGCATGGGTATCTCCACCGTGAAACGGCTGCCCTTGCCTTTCTCGCTCTTCAGCTGGATTGTGCCGCCGAGCATTGTCACAATGCGCTGAACAATGGAAAGACCTAATCCGAAGCCGTCCTTTGCGGCAGCGTTTGACAAACGTTCAAACGCACCGAACACACGTTGCTGTTCCTCTTCGGTCATACCCGAACCCGTATCTTTGACGATAAGTTTCAGCATACCGTTATCATACCCCATTGTCAGAGAAACGGCACCGTTCTCAGTGAACTTGATGGCGTTTGACAGCAGGTTATTTCCAATTTGTAGAATGCGTTCCTTATCGGTCAGTACAACAGCATCCGTGTGATTCGTCACAGTAAGAGCAAGTCCCTTGTTTATGGCAATTGGCATAAACTCTGATTCGAGCGTATGCGCTATTGATGAAATCCTACACGTGGAGAAATTAGGTTGTTCCTTGCCGTCGTCCAGCCGGAAGAAACTCAGAAGAGTATTAAGCATTTCACGCATACGGTCGGAGGATTGCTGAATATTTCGGATATACATCCCGGTTTTATCCGCATTGAAGTTTTTTTGTATCAGTCCGGCATAGCCCGTTATTGCAGTCAGCGGTGTGCGTAATTCATGGGTAATGGTATGTACGGCTTTCTTGCGGGAGGTTATCAGTGCCTCGTTTCGCTTTGCCATTTGTTGCAGTCGCTCGATTAAATCTGCGGTTTCCTGTTTATATCGCTTGATGCGGTTGGCATTTCGGTGTATGATGATATATGATATGACCAGTAGCAGTATAACGAACCCTGTCAAGCCCCCAATCTGAATGAACGACCGTTCCCGCATGGCTGTTATCTCGGCTTCCCGCTTTTGTAGGTCAGTTTGTACTTTCCCGTCTATTTGAACAACCAGTCCTTGCAGTTGCCTGTTAAGTTCCGCATTTCGTGCGGCAAGGCTATCGGCATGAACCGATAAGCGGCGGCTTTGCGCCTGTTGTTCGGTTCTCATATTCCGGTTAAAGGAACGGTGCATCGTGGTAGTCACAGTTGGTTTCGCTTCTTCCTTTTTGCCGAAGATGCCCAAGAAACCTTTGCGCTTGGACTTCTTGGGCTGTTCCTGCACACTCTTCTGCACGATTACAGGTACTTGACTGGTTATCTTATCGTTGATGGCTTGTTGTTGTTCAAGTATTTGAACGATTTGGCACATCTGCCGTTCCTTATCTTCGAGAAGATGGCGTACGCTGTCTATACGCTCTGCCGGATAGGTAGCTTTGAAACGGCAGAGCATACTATCCATTGCCATACGCTGTGCATGGTAATGTTCGATATCTTTATCGTTCCATTCCAGTATTGTTTCACCAAATAGAGAAAATTTTATCATTTGAATATTGATATTGTTTATCTCTTTTCGGAACTCGTCTATTTTTTTATTGTCAAGTTCTAATGCTTCTATCTCCTGCCATTCATAGAAGCTATTATATGCTATACATCCGATAAGAACGGAGATAAGTATATACCCCAACCGTATTGTCTTATAGAAATTCCTGGATCGTTCCATTATTTTGATGATACTGATTTTTCAAACATGAATAAAAGTTTATCCTTTTCTTCCATACGGGTATTATCAGAATAACCGCCTTTTGTTATTTGATACCCACACGGCTTAACCATAAAAGTGCCTAAGCCTTTAGTGTATGAACTTACTTCTGAAGCATAGTCTTTACTTGTATTTAATGGAACTTTCCCTTCAATAAGACACCACTCTTTATTACAACTGATACCTTTAATCTCAGACATCATTTTTTGCAGATCTGTAATAGCTTTGGAACTTGCTACTTGTGGTATCTGTAACTCAAAATAGAGCATCGGTTCGAGAATATCCACTCCTGATTGTTGCAAAGCCAACCTGAAGACATAAGGAGACAATTGTCTAAAATCGGCAGGGGTACTTATCGGACTATAATAAAGGGCATAAGTAAAGGTTACTTTCAAATCCGTCACTTCCCATCCATGCAATCCCGATTGGCAAGACATACGGATTCCTTCAAAAACGGCATTTTGAAAAGAATGGTTCAGATAACCAAAGGAGATTTCACTTTCGATTTGCACCCCTGACCCTATCGGTAAAGGTTCCAGAGTCAGTCCTATTGAGGCCCAGTAAGGGTTGGGAGGGACTTCGATATGGATAATCTTATTCACCTTCTTTTTAGGTCGTTCTTTGTAGATAGTCTTGATTTCATCAAAATGGGTCTTTACGGAGAATCGTTCTTCCAGCAATGTTTGTATGATTTCTTTTTGGGTTAAACCATATAACGAGATTTCCAATTCATCACTATATGAATTTATGGAAAAGGACAGAGACGGGTCTTCAATAAACAATACATTTAGAGCGGATATCAACTTGCTTCTCTCTTCGGGCTTGTCTGGTCGGACAGAAGATTTGAGGGCGGGATGCTGATGAGATAATCCTTGAATCAGACAAGGTTTAACACCTAAATAATCTCCGATTCTTAATTCTTCTATATCTTCTATAATTGCGATATCATTAGCAACCACTTCATCAACATTTATCTCTTTGCCCTGATAAATGGTTTTTAGATTTTTAATCTTGATGAATTTTTCCGAATCATTGACTTTTATAACGGTTCGAAGTCTCAGACTTCCGTCAATAATTTTTAGAAAACTTCTTTTATGCCCTTTGGGGTCATGTTCTATTTTATAAAGATAAGCTGAAAGTCTATTTGGGACTGATGCCGGAGGAAATATAAAAGAAATGATGGCGTCTAACAACTCATTGATGCCAATATTGCACATTGCTGATCCATGCAAGACCGGATAGGCTTTGGCTTTTGCCACAAGAGCGATTATCGCATTCCAATAATCTGCCGGTAAGATTTCTTTATCCGCCAAATATAGTTCTAATATATCGTCGTCATGGTTGCATACAAATTCTTTGTGTTCTGCCCTTATATCTGTTGAGGTGCAAATCGGGTAAACTACTCCATCGACAACCGTTTGCATAAACAAGACGTCTTGCGACAGATTTGTTTTTATGTCCAGATATAAACGCTCAAGATTTACGCCGGCACGATCAATCTTATTGATAAATATAATTGTCGGGATTTGCAGTTTTTGCAAAGTCTTGAACAGCAACTTTGTTTGTGCTTGTATGCCTTCCTTTGCCGATAATATGAGGACTGCTCCATCAAGCATTTTGAATGTCCGCTCCACCTCTGCAATAAAATCCATGTGTCCCGGAGTGTCAATGATATTGCATTTCACACCATTCCAAACAATAGATGTCGTAGAAGCCCGAATAGTAATTCCTCTACGTTTTTCTATATCCATAGAGTCTGTTATGGTGTCACCTTTATCAACACTGCCGCGCTTTTCCGTTGCTCCGCAGGCAAATAGCAGATTTTCGGTTACGGAAGTTTTTCCTGCATCAATGTGAGCAAGAATTCCTAAATTTATAATGTTCATTTGATTAAGCAATAATATACTACAATAGATGCATTGCCGAAACGCACCTTTTAATACCTCCTCGTAGCATGTGGAAAACTACAGGATTCTTAACTCGTATTAATATGTATATTATTACTGCCGCATAATTGAACGCAAATTTACGAAAAAAAAGTTCCCTGACAAAAGCACAAAGAACTTTTTTAATCTATACGTATTTTTATTTGGTATTATTAATTTGTTATTTGATGATGAGGGCTATTCATATAAATGTAGGTTAAATTTTTCTGACCATTTCAAACTGTTGTCCTTTTGGGGTAAGTCCTAATGATGACAAGAAACCAGTGACTGATTCACAATCGCAATCAACATTAGTAAATTTGAGTACATCGCTTTGAAAATGACTGACAGCACTTTTAAGCAAGGACTTGCCTATTCCTTTACGCCGGTAATCTTTTGCAACTGCGAGGGATGAAATATCGCCTGATGCCGGTTCAAAGATAACAAATCCGACAAGTTCTTCTCTTTCATAAGCTCCCAATATGTCCAAATTGTCGATTCCGCGTTCCAGTGAAGCCCTGTCATTTTGCCATGAAGGATGAAAATCGAACCAGGCCGTTTGGTTAAGGCAGTTTTTTAAATCCGATGGGAGTATGCGACATGCGGTATGGTTTACTTGCAATACAGGAACAATATCGCTCAGTTTGGCAGAGTAGTAGTTGAAATTTCTCTGTGTTTCAAAGCCTAATTTGCGATATATTTTTATTGCTTTGTGATTGTGTTGCAAAACTTCCAGTACATATTGCCGAACTCCTTGTTGATATATCAATTCGAGGCTGAAAGTGAATATTTTTTGGGTTAGGTGTAATCCCCGGAATGAAGGTACGGTTCCCGTCCCTGTGTCATAAGCCGTCAAGATGTTGTTGTACATGCCTGTTCCGTTAAACACAAAAGAAATCAGCCGTCCTTCGAAAAATGCTCCGAAAGATAGTTGTGGATTGTATCCTCGTCGGTCGAGCATGCGTCGCAATTCATCCGCATTCAAAGAGAAATCATAATCTTTGAATGCGGATGAGAATGCCGCATACAAATCTTTGAAAGAAACGGACTCTAAAGAATGAATGATGATTCCCATATCGGACGGTGTTATGTGTTTGGATTTTTATCACTATTCTCTACGGTTAAACCGTGCTGTTTGAGAAAGCTGAGCTTATCCCAATAACCTCTTTGGAAAACGATTTTATCGTTTTGCACATGGAAGAATCCGCATCCTTGCAACCCGAGCGGATCTTTCCATTCCATGATAGCCCATTCTCCATCCTCGAATATATGCTCAACAATACAAACCATTTTTGAGGTTGCAAATTCATTTACAAACATTTTATGGATAGCAGTTTTTCCTATAACCGGGGTGTTTGCGACTTGATGGTTTATGGCATCCTGAGCGTATAAGTTTGCCAAAGCGACTGCATCGGCGGCGTTGAAGCAGTCAATCCATTCTTGTAGTATCTCTTTTGGCGTCATATTTTTCGTATCTTTTATTCTTTAATATTTAATTGTTGCTTTTTCCTCTATAAGTTAGAATTAGACATTTTTTCTAATTCCTTTTGAAATGATCATCAAAAACAAAATTAGTATTTTTTTTCTGTTTTACTGATGATTCTGTAGAAATATTCTCGTTCATATTATTGTGTCATAAGGAACGTGTCAAAAAAGCGGTTTCCACATTACAGCTTTATGGTAAAATGAGTTTAACCAACTACATAACGCAATCTGTTGTCGGTACTGTTATCTATTTCCTATTCGTATTCTATTTAGCCCCTTATTGTGGGTATGCAGCAAGTTATCTTATCGAATTCACTCTCTTTGGGAGTCAAATATGGTTGTGCAAATGGTGGCTGACAAAACATAAACAAGGTTAGTTGGAATATTTTTTGGTATAATGTTTATAAACATAAATCAAGAAAGAATAAATAAATTTAATAGAGGCTGCCCAAAAAGAAAGAAATTCTTACAATCACTCTTCTACAGATACTTGCAGAGGGGATAAGATTTACTTTTAGACCTTTTGGATAGCCCCTATTAATATTTTATATAAAATTCATAATTTTAAATTTTTATCCCTTTCGATCGGTTTTCATCCTTAAACTGAAAACCCGGACGCCCGATAATGATATGATTGGCAATGAAATTGCCAGACGGACTTCGTTTATCCATCGGGCTGCGAATCTGCGGGACATCATCGGTTTGTTGTGGCGATATGCTCCGTACACCTTCCGCATCCGGCTTGATCTCCTGCCCGTTCTTTTCTTTTTCGGTGACTTCCTGCGCGGGCGGCGCAAGCTCCAACTGTATCTTGCGGTCAAGCGCGGCAAGTTCGGACTTCAACTGTTTCAGTTCGTCCTCTTTCTTCCACACCTTGCCCGCTATCTCCTGCAACTGCGGAACCTCCTTTTCCAGCACCTCGTTCTTCGCCTTATACTGGTCGATGATGGACGGAATCCTCTCCAATGCATTCAGGAAATTACGTGCGGCGGCTACCGGGTCAGCCATCGCCAGATGCCCGTTGTTATAGGTGTATTTGTAATTCCCTTCCACCACGAAGCGATTGTCGGTAAACTCTAGCCCCTCTTTGAGTATCCTCTCGCTGACCACCGTTATCGGGAAACCGTAAATCTCCCCGACAGGCTTGTACAAACCGCCCGTCGTGGCATTCTTGGCTATCTCCTGCAAACGCTTCCCGATAACCTTCTCGTCGGTAGAATCCACACCGTCCACCTTGACAGCATTCAGGCGGTTACCTTCCTTGTCGGTCTGCACAACAGAAAGAAAACGGTTCCAGTCCTCCGTCATGGCTTCTATGACCGCCGTGTTATTGCGTAGCTCTCCCGTCTTGGCTTCCAGCTTGAACTCCGAATCGCGCTTGCCCTTGTTGAACGACTTGCGTTCCCCTTCGAGTGATGCAATGCGCTTCTCTAATTTCGCCTTGTCCAATAAGTCGGTATTACCGGAGAGCAACGCCATATACTCCGAAAAGTTCATGCCCGATTTCTCGTCCATAGCTCCCTCGTCGATGGTACGTGCGCCCATCGCTCCACTTTTGAGCTGCGAGATGAACGTCTGCTTGCAGTGCAGCAGGTTGAACTTGTAGCTGTCCAGCGATTTTTCCACCGCATAGATGATGACATCCACGTTGTTCCCGGCAAAATGCTTGGCAATCTCGTTGCCTGCCCTAACTCCCCGTCCGTCACGCTGTTGCAGGTCGGACGGTCGCCACGGCGTATCCAAATGATGAATAGCGACACACCGTTTTTGTGCGTTCACGCCCGTTCCGAGCATGGAGGTGGAGCCGAACAGCACACGCACCGTTCCGGCGTTCATGGCATCTATCACCGCCTTACGCGCCTTGTCGGTCTTGCACTCCTGAATGAAGCGTACCTCGCTTGCCGGGATGCCGTAGTCCTCCGTCAGTTTCCGCTTTATCTCGCTGTACACGTTCCATCCGTCGCCCGGCTGGTACGTTCCCAGATCCGAGAACACGAACTGCGTGCCTTTCTGCGCGTCATATTTATTATAATACTCTGCAATCGTCTTGGCGCAGTGTGAAGCTTTGTTGTCGGGGTGGTCTTCGTAATGCGGGTCTATCATGCGCATATCAAGTGCCATCTTCCGCGCATAATCGGTGGCGATAAGCATCTTTGCCTTTTCCTCTGTTTCCGACAGGGGCAGTCTGCCGAGCAGCGTGGCGTCGCCCGTCTTGGCGAACTGCATCAGCTTTTGAATGAAGTCCTCCTGCTCCGGCGTCGGCGGTATGTGGTGCAGTATCTCGTTCTTGTGCGGACGGTCCACGCCCACGTCCTCCGCCGTGCGGTAGTCGGTTATCTCATTATAGAAGGCGGCAAGCTCCGGCACTTTGATGAAGTAGCGAAAACGCTCCTTCTGTACCACGTTGTTCGTCACGTTGAACTCGAAATCGGTCGTCTTCTTGGCGAAGATAGCCGCCCAAGCGTCGAAACACCGGATGTCCTGCCGTTCCAGCTCCTTTGGGCGCAGGTACTTGAAGAGCAGGTACAGTTCCGTCAGGCTGTTGGATATGGTCGTGCCGGAAAGGAACGTCGCCCCCAAGTCCTTTCCCGTGCGTTCCTGTATGGTGCGTATGGCAAAGAGCATGTTCAGGGCTTTCTGGCTTCCTTCCGAGTTGCCTAAACCCGCCACACGGTCGTGCCGCGTGTTGAAAGTCAAGTTCTTGAATTGATGGCTCTCGTCAATGAAGATATGGTCGATGCCCATCTGCTTGAAGTCCACCACATCATCCGTGCGCGATTGGATGGCGTGTTCCACTTTCTCCAATTTCGCTTCAAGGTTGTGCTTGCGCTTTTCCAGCCCTTTCAGCATCGCCCTCGACACGTTCTTGCCCTGCTGCCGCAGGACTTCGAGGTTTTCCTCCACCGTGTCAAGCTCCGCTTGCAGGATGCGCTGCTGCAACTCCGGCGACTGCGGTATCTTGCCGAACTGGTCGTGCGACATGATGACGCAATCGTAGTCGTTGTTCTTGATGTTGTTGAAGAAACGCACGCGGTTGGCGGTCGAGAAATCCTTCTCCGAGGCATAGAGAATCCGCGCGTTCGGGTATGCCGCCTGATAGGTGGCGGCAATCTCCGCGACATTGGCTTTCAGCCCGATAATCATCGGCTTGTGCGCCAAGTTCAGACGCTTCATCTCATGCGCCGCAATGCACATTATCAGCGTTTTACCGGTTCCTACCTCGTGGTCGCAGATTCCACCGCCGTTCTGTTTGAGCATCCAGACGCAATCCATCTGCGACGGATAGACGCTCTTGATACCCCTGCTTGCCAGTCCTTTGAGGTTGAGGTCGGGAAAGGTCTGGTGTGAGCCGTCATATTTCGGGCGCACGAAACAGTTGAACTTGCGGTTATACATTGTCGTAAGCCGTTCCTTGAACTGCGGCGACTGCTCTTCCAGCCATTCCGAGAACCCGTTACGGATTTCATCGATCTTGGCGTTGGCGAGCTGTATGCCCTCGCTGTCGCGCACCTTGATGTCATTGCCATGCTCATCCTTGCCGATGGACTTCATCATGTCGGGGCAGGTGTTGTGCAGGGCGTGTTTCAACAGGTGCATACCGTCATAGTTCCGGTAATAGCCCTTCACTAAAAACTCGTCCGTGATTTTCATGGTGCGGTAGCCGCACGCCACCGAAAACTCGTCCATGCTTGCGGAGTAGGCGATTTTCACGTCCGTGTCGAAAAGGTGGCTCATATAGGCGGCGTACACGCCCGTCGGAATCCAGCGTTCCCCGAAGTTGAAGTCGAGGTCCTCGAAGGCGATGTGCGGCGGCTCGGCTTCTTTCAGAGCCTCCAACGCCTGCTTCACTTCCGGCATACGCCCATTTTCGGGGTTGTCGCCCATCCATGCCTCGATGCGCTCCGCCTTCTCTATCACGTTCCCGGCGATGAACCTGTCCTTTATCTCGTAACCGGTTACGAGCGGGTTGTAGAAGATGCGTCCTTTGAGGGCGTCAAGCAATCCTTCCTCCGTGCTGTCGGTTATCTCCCGCATATAGTCGAGATTGACCGTGCCGAACTTGTTGAGCGATGCGGATAACGCCTCTTCGGGAGAGCTTACGTTGGCATGGCTCTCCACAGAGAAGGAAACGGGACGCTCGAAAATGTCCGCCTTGACGAACCTGCCGTCCTCCGCACGTTCCAGCGAAAGGATTTCGCGCCCGGCGGCATCCATCATCACCAGTTTCACGTTCTGCTTGGCGTTGAGGTTGCCGTAGCGCATGACAAACTCATCGTAGCAGGTGTTCAACGCTCCGCGTTGCGCAGACCCTTCATCGTGATACTCCGCCTCGTAACGGTAAAGCCGCTCGTATGAATCACGGAGTGACACATACAACATCGCTTTCTCCTTCCGGTAGCCGGTCAGGTCAAGCGGTTGGAATGTTGCGCCGTAAGGCGTGAGATCTTTCAAATAGCCGAGATTGCGTGAAGCATCCAGTACCATAGAGCCGTCACGGTAGTGCGGCTCCAGCAGGCCGTTGAACGGACGGGGAGAAAGGTCGAGAGATTCCTCCTTCGGCTTTTCCGTTTCAAATTCAGGGAAAAGGGAAGTTGTTGTCTCACTTGCGTTATTGTCCGTAACGGGAACGGTTGCGACTTCCGGCTGTGCGTCGGGGCGTTTTGTCGCTTCCTTTTCCGGCATGTCAGTGGCGGGAGCGGCTTTCACCGCCGTCCCGTCCACCCGTTGTTTCTCCTGATGCTGTGCCGCCAGCCTGCGAAGCTCCTTACGTCGCTCCGGCGTGAGGTCCATCATCATTTCATAGAAGCCGTTGATGGGCGGGTTGTTGTCCCAATCCAAAGTGGCGTAAATATCATCCGGATCGGCTTTGGCTGCGACACTCACCGGTTTTGTTTCATGGCTGTCCCTGTTCTCAGTCAGCGGTGCGGCAGACGGCTGTGGCGGTGCGGTCGTAACCTTCGGCGTAACCTGCGCCTGCGGTTTGGGAGGCATACGCCTTGCCGGGCTTTCCTTTTTCGCCGTCTTTTTCTTCTTGGCGGGTGCTTCCTGCTTGCGAACTTCCTCGGTCATGCCCCAGAGGTCGAGCAGGGAGAGCTGCACGCCCTCCGAATAATCGGGGCGGCGCGGCTCTATCTCCGGCTTTTCTTTCTCCGGCTGCGGTATTGCCGCTTCGGGTTTCGCTGCCATTTCATGACGTGGCTGTATCTCAGGAGTGACAACCGGTGTGGAAATGATTTCCGTCACCGTGCTTTTCCCTTGTGCCGGATGCAGGCTGTGCATTTCATATAGTTCTTTGTCAAACTGATGCAACTCAATATCCATATGTTCCCGCAAATCCTCCGCCATTTGCCCGATGCCGTCCCGGTGCAGAAGTTGATAGGCAGGTTTCCCGTAAGGGTCCGTGCCGCTTATCAGATCCGAGTGGGGAATCATGCCGATGCTGCCGACATACCCGTTCTGGAAACTGCCTATCGGTGTCTTTTCCGTCTGCACGAACAATTCTTCATAATCGTACAGCTCCCGTTTCTTGCCGCTGTTCTTTTGCAGGATAATCAGATCGCTGCCCACCTCCGTACCCGCGTTGTCCGTGAAGAGGTTGTTCGGCAGGCGTGCGACACCCACCAGATTGGCATTACGCATCATGTACTCGCGTATGGGTGCGTTGGACGGTGCGTCCAGCATCCCCTGCGAGGTGATGAACGCCACGATGCCGCCCTCACGCACCGCGTCAAGGCTTTTCAGGAAGAAGTAGTTGTGTATTGCCTTCGGTGCAGAACGCCTTGCCGGGTCTTGGCTGCCCGTGAACTCCGGGTCGAACACAGCCACGTCGCCGAACGGGATGTTCGAAATAGCAAGGTCGAAATAGTCCGTGAAGGGCTTCTCTATCTTCTCGAATCCCTGCACCCTTACCTTTTGGTCGGGATGCAGGTGTCCCAATATCTTGCCCGTCATCAGGTCTTTCTCGAAAGCCATGATGTCCGCGTCCGGCTTGTTTTCCAGCACGGCATCCACGAATGCGCCCACGCCCGCCGACGGCTCCAGCACACGGTCGGGACGTATGCCGTGTTCATGCAGCACGTTCGCAATCGTGCCGGTTATCTCCGGTGGGGTGTAGAAAGCGGTCAGCACGGACTGCTTCATGGCATCCACGTACCGCTTGTACTCCGTATCGTCCTTGCTGTTTTCACGCACCAGCCTGTGCAGCTCCACCGTAGGGGCAAACAGTTCGAGGTCAGATTTCGCCCAATGCACGGCATCCGTCAGTTCCTTTGCCGGGTTCAGTATGCACTTCAACCCGCCGAAACCGCAATACTTCCGAAGTATGGCTTGTTCCTCGGCGGTTGCCGTCCTCCGTTCCCTGTCAAGGATGAATGCCGTCCGTATCGCCTCGATGTTGTCCCGCAGCCGTTGTTTGCGGTTAAACGCCATATTCCCCGATATAAAGGACGACGGCTCCCGTCAGCTCCGTGTAGAGCAGGTCGTATTCGGGCGACAGGGCGAAGTTGTCGTCCGAAAGATCATAGGCGGAGAATACGTTGCCGACAGGCGGCAGCAGCTTTCGGATGAAGGCTTCGCGTTTCTTTTCCGGCACTTCGTCGGCAAACTCGTTTTCCACGACTTCGCGGAGGACGGCGTACTTGGAATAGCGAAGCCCCCGCAGGAGCGTGTCCATCGCCAACTCCTGCGCCCCTTCGGGCGGATAGCCTTCGAGCCGCGCACGCTCATACGTTTCGGCGGCACGGTCGGCACGCTCCCGGATGAAGGCATCGTCGGAAGCCTGTTCAAACCTGTTCGTGCGGAGATAGTCCAGCAGGTACAGACCGTAATAGGAAAAGTCGGTCTGACCCTCGTTTTTCTTCTTGTTGTTCATTACTTTGGAATTTAGTGGATTGATAATGACGTGGATAATCGTCTGGAAAGGAGAAAGAAAAGGCACTCGGTATCCCTCCGAGTGCCACCACTAAATCCAAAGTATGAGTGTAATCCGGTATCGAAGAACAATTCATTACTCTGAACCAGTGGCAAAGTTAATACTATTTCTTCCGTCCTGAAAATTTCCTGCTCGTTTTCCTTTCTGGGAACACGAAAGTCGTGTTATAGTCCCCGTCAAAGGCGACTATGGCGTCGAAGCTCTTGCCCTGCTTGCTCTTGAAGCCTTTGAGCAGTTTCGTATGCCCGTCGGTGAGCAGTTCTTTGATCTCGTCGTCGGAAAGGGTGCGGTTCGCCTTCAGGCGGAACACGGGCAGCCCGCACTCCGCGTTGTCGCAGCGTACCACCTTGCCGTAGAACTGCATGCTGCCCGTCCCGCACTTGGGACACTTGCAGCCGGAATCCCGGTGGGAAAACAGTTTGTCGCACGAGAGTAGTTCGGAGGTGATTTCGCGTGTGTACGCCTCTATCTTCCTGCGGAAGGTTTCGGCGGGCATTTCCCCGCGCTCTATGCGTGCCAGATTCTTCTCCCATTCGCCCGTCATGGTTACGTCGGCGATGCGCATCGTCTTCACGACCGAATAGAGGGCAAGACCTTTTTCTGTCGGCACAAGCGATTTCTTGCAGCGTTCCATGTAGCCGCGCTTGAAGAGCGTTTCTATGATGGCGGCACGGGTGGCGGGTGTGCCGATGCCGCAGTCCTTCAACGCCTGACGCAATGCGTCGTCCTCTATGTCCTTGCCCGCCGTTTCCATTGCCGACAACAGTGTGGCTTCGGTATGCAGCGGCTTGGGTTTGGTCTTTCCCTCCGTGATGGAGCAGCCTTTCAGCGTCAGCGTGTCGCCTTCCCGCCAGCCGGGGATGGCGGTTTCTTCCTTGTCCTCCTCACCATATATGGTACGCCATCCGGCTTGCCTGATAACGCTGCCTTTCACCGTGAACTCCACTCCGGCACACTCCGCCGTGACGGTAGCGGTGTCCTTGACGCATTTCTCGGAGAACGCCTCGATCATGCGCCCGGCAACCATCTGATAGACGGTGCTGTCCTCTTTGGAGAGGAACAGCGGCTTCTCGCCAGTGACGAGCAGGGCGTGGTGGTCTGTCACCTTGCCGCCGTCCACACTGCGGTGTGTCGGCTGCGCTTTCGCCTGCACCTTGCCTTTCCATTCGGGCAAAGCCCCGATGAAGGCGAGCAGCTTGGGGATTTCGGCGAACACGTCTTCGGGTATGTAGCGGCTTCCGGTTCGCGGATAGGTGATGAGTTTCTTCTCATAGAGCTTCTGCGCGATTTCAAGCGTTTGTTCCGCCGTGAAGCCGTGCTTGGCGTTGGCTTCCTTCTGGAGCGTCGTCAGGTCGTACAGGAGCGGTGTTTCCTCCGTCTTCTCCTTGCGTTCGGCTTTCGTGACGGTGGCTGTGCCTGCCGACTTCACCTTATTATACAGTTCCGTCGCAGGCTCTTTCTCTTTCCACTTTTCGGATGATGAAAACTTCACCGTTCCTTCGTCGCAACCGTCCGTTGCGATATGGAGCTGCCAGAAGGCTTCGGGCGTGAAGCGGCGGTTCTCCCAGTAGCGTGCGCACACCATCGCCAGCGTGGGTGTCTGCACCCGCCCGACGGAGTACGTGCCGTGTCCGGCGGCGATGGAGAGTGCCTGCGTGCCGTTGATGCCCACGAGCCAGTCTGATTCGCTCCGCGCTTTGGCGGCAAGATAGAGGTCGTCGTATTTGCCGCCCGCTTCAAGGTTGCGCAGTCCCTCGCGGATAGCCTTGTCGGTAAGCGAGCTTATCCAGAGGCGGACGAACGGGGTGGTGCATCCGGTATAATGGTAGAGGTAGCGGAAGATAAGCTCACCCTCGCGTCCGGCGTCGGTCGCCACGATGATCTGTTCGCTTTCCTTGAATAGCCGGGTGACGGTCTTGATCTGCGTCACCACGCCGCTGTCGGGCTTGTAGCCCTTCTCCGTCTTTACCTGACGGGGGACGAGCCTGAAGGTGTCGGGGATGACGGGCAGGTTGTCACGGACGAAGCCGCGTATGCCGTAGCCGTCGGGCATGGCAAGCTGCACGAGGTGTCCGAACGCCCATGTCACGGCGTAGCCGCCTCCCTCGAAATATCCTTCCTCTCTCTTTGTCGCGCCCACGATGCGGGCGATCTCACGTGCCACAGACGGCTTTTCTGCAATGATTGTCTTCATACTGATTTCTTTTAATGAGTTGATACTTTGGATTATTTGGATTTAGTGGCGGACACCGGATTACATCTTCATGCCCTTGCCCGTTTTCTTCTGCGGCTTCTCCTGCTGCTGTTGCTGCGCGGTGTCCTTCGGGGCGGTCTGTCCCTTCCGCAACGGCTCCTTCAGGTTCTTGGTAGCCTCGTTGGTCTTGCCCTCGCTGTTCACTGCCACCTGCGTGCGGCTCTCGTTGGACGGGGCGACCTTCTGAGCGTTGTCGGGGTTGGTGTCGTAGCGGTACGGGCGTCCCTTCTCCGGGTTGAACCTGATGTACATCGTGGCGTGGAAGCCCTGCTTGTCGGTCACGTTCTCCAGTTTCACGGCTTTGCCAGCCACGTAGTCGGCTTTCTGCTGCTCGGTGAAGTCCACGCCGCTCCATTTGCTGATGGGGCGGATGCTGCCGTCGGCGTTCGTCCACGTGTTGCGGCGTTGCTCCTTGTTCGTGTTGGCTGTGTTTTCCGTACCCTGCGCCTGTCCCTGTGCGGGGTTGTTCTTGGCTTCCTGTGCTTGTGCGGCACGTGGCGACCTGCCGGTTCCCGGCACGAACTCCACGCCGCGCTGCTCCACGTTCACTTGCAGGGTGGTGACGAACTTCCTGCCGTCCTTGCGCTCAATGAGTTTGTCGCGCACAGGCAGCCCGGCACGCAGCATGTCCTGCTCTTGCTTGGTGATTTCCGTTTTGCCGATGCGTTCCGGTATGCGCACCTTGTTTGCCGGAACATCTGTGATTTCGTTCGTCTTGCGGTCGATGCTGACGAACGAGGGGATGATCTCGCCCGTTTCCCTGTCCACGAGGTCCACGACCCTGCCGAGGTTGCCCGTTTCGCGCAGGTTCTTCCGGTCATCGTCGGAAAACTTGTGTTCCTTGTACTCGTCAAGCTTCTGCTCCTTGCGGATGAAGTGCGGCACAAGGCTGACATTGCCCTCGCCGTCCTTCTTGAAGGAGAGGCGGGCGTCCAGCTCGAAAGCCTCTCCGCCGAAATTGGGCGACACCCTCACCAAGTCGGACTTGCCGTAGTTGAGCATCCTGTTAAGGTCGCCCGACTTTTCAAGGTCGTCGCGCTTCACGCCCCATTTCTCCTCCAACTCCTGCCAGTTGATCTTGCTCTCGTCGATAGGCTGGTAGCCCCGGTTGCCCTGCGTCTGCTGCGGGCTTTCCTGATTCTGTTCGTTTTTCTGTTCCATTTCTTCCTGTTTTTTAGGTTCGTCATCTTGTTTCTGTTCCGGTTGTTCCTGCTTTTCGGCGGACTGCTCCTCCTGTACTTTCTTTTCGTAGCCGGAGGTGTCCACCTTGTGGGGCGCAAGTAGCTCCTTGTTGCCGTCGGGGTCTTTCAGCAAGTCCTTGATAACCTCCAGCAGCTTGTCGGCTTGGTCCGCCGCGACACGGTAGAAACCGAAGCGGCTGGGTTCCTTGCATTGCCGGAAGAAGTTCTTGAAGAAGTTGTCCAGCACGTCGCCGTGCCGGTCGAATTGCAGGAAACTCTGCGCGTTCTCCGCTTTCGCGGGGATGCGCTTGGGGGAGCCGTCGGCGTTCAGCCCGGCTACCACGCTGATTTCGCCCGTCTTCTCGTCACGGACAACCAGCACGTCCTTTTCGTCTTTTTTCTTTGCCATCTGAAAAATGTTTTAATGGTTATTTTTGAAAGAAATTATGGATACGAGCCTTGTAGAAGGCTATATCTTCCTTGCGGAAGTCCTTTACATGTTCGGAGAGGAACGTCAGCACGTCCGCCTCGCTGTAATAGGTCTTTTTGCCGAGTGTCTTGTAGGGCAGCGCGCCGATGCTGCGGTAGCGTTGCAGGGTGCGCTTGCTGATCTGGAGCAGCATGCACAGGTCTTGGTTGTCGAAAAGCCTGATGCCGTCCATCGGGTTCGGGGCTTTGCCGGACGGCTGCATGGAGAGCAGCATCTCGTCCTGACGGTCGAGCCGTTCCATCACCTTCTGCATCCAGTTCTCGAAATTGTTGCGGGTAAGCAGTTCCATGTCCTATGTCCTCCTTCCTTTGGGTCTGCCGCCCGTGCGCAGCGTGTGGTTACGTTTCATCTGTTCCGGTGTCGCGGCTTCGCCCGTGACGGTGCTGTCTTCGAGCAGGCGGTCGATTTCCGACTGCCGGTAGCGGCACTTGCCGCGCAGCACGACATAGGCGATGCGCTGTTCGCTGCGCATGCGCTGGAGGGTGCGGCAACTCACGTTCAGCAGGTGCGCCGCCTCGCGGGTGGTGAGCAGCCTGTCGGGGGATTCTTCCTTCCTCCCGCCGGAAACGGCACGCACGTGTGCCGCTATCTCGGCTATCTGTTCCGTCAATGCGGTGAAGGCGGAACTTTCCATCGTTATCACTTTCATATTCAGTCCTTTCTTTTGGTTTATGCGGCAAAATTCGGCAATAAACCAAAGGGGCTTTAACAGCTCACTACGTGGCTCACGTAAGATTTTTACGGATAATGGCTCCGTAACCCGGACAGACGGCGCAACAAGCTGCCTTTTAGCGGGAAACGGTGCGTGTTCATGGCGGCTTCGTTACCTTTGCGGCAAACTCTGAAATGTTTTGCTTATGGAAATAGTATCTATCGAGAAAAAGACCTTCGAGATGATGGTGGCGTCCTTCAACGCCCTCGCGGAGAAGGTAGCCGCCCTGAGGCGCAGGAGCGACGGCGGGCGGATGGAAAGGTGGCTCACGGGCGAGGAGGTCTGCGGGCAGTTGAGGATCAGCCCGCGCACGTTGCAGACCTTGCGTGACAGGCGGCTTATCGGCTACTCGCAGATTAACCGCAGGTTCTATTACAAGC
>OCAN01000795.1_pt1 | contig 22978 bp, 17 predicted proteins | sample 1538321 | NCBI WGS metagenome assembly OCAN01 (sample SAMEA2580294, study PRJEB22360) | human gut metagenome | biome: human gut; feature: human-associated habitat; material: faeces | place: Denmark | collected 2008/2010 | reverse complement strand
GCGTTTCGGTCGGGCGCCCGGCCGCACCCGCCGAACCCGAGCCGCTGGCGCCGATCGCCGCCGGCGACCCGTCCAATGTCAACCAGATCGCTGTGGCCAAGGAGGTCGAAGAGCTGCCGCTGGGCGGTACGCCGCGCAAATACCATGTGCATCACCGTGGCACCAACGCCTCGATTCGCAACTGGCGGCGCACCCGCTACGAACAGGGATATGACGCCACCCAGCCCGAGTCACAGGTTGACCCGGAAACCGGCGAATTCCAGGAGTCTCAAAAGCCTGAGGACAAGCCAGAGGCCTGACAGTCAGCTCAATCGCCGCTAAGCCGGCACGAAGAATTTACTGAGTGTTTGACTGGGCTCCGGCTACGTAGCCTTCACGGAGGATAGGTTGGAACATATGAAGATGTTCCGGCACCTATCCTCCGTTTTTGCTATTGCGACCATTGCGCCGCTGGCGTTGGCGGCCACGCTAGCCGCGACGCCTGCAATCGCACAGGCCGACCAGCTGTCCAACCCGGATTGGCTGGCATTGCTCTCCGACTACGAAAAGAACTACTGGCAGGGCCCCCCCCATGGCCAGCCCCGGGGCAGGGGGCGCGCAGGCGTAGGTGGCAGGCCCCCGCCGATGCCGAGCACGGTGGCAAGGTGCTCGACGCCGATACCATGAAACTCGACGAAGATTTGGCCGTGGCCATTAACCACAAAGCCGCCGAAAATCTCGATAAGGATGGCCTGAACGCCCAACGCAAGCGTGCACTCGTCGACTCCGATCTGCAAGCCGAGGAAACCATGCCGGACGCGCTCGGTCCGGTGCTTGGCAAATATATGAGCGAAGGGCTCAAATCCGGGAAACTCAATGCCGTCGCCGATATCTTCTCCTTTAACGTGGCCTCCACCTACGCCTCAAAACGTGCGGCCATGCATCCGCGCCCCTATCTGAACCGTGCGGAAAGCAGCTACGGCGGCACTAACGATCTCGCCGGACTGCCCGCCACGCTTGACATCAAGCAATCGCCCTCATGGCTCGAACACGTGCCCGGCTACTCGAACTTGCAGAAAAACAGTTCCTACCCCTCCGGCCACACTACCGGCGCCTATTCGTGGGGTATCGCGCTGGCCGGCATGATTCCCGAACTTGCGCCGCAAATCATGGCCCGAACTTCGGAGGCCGGCAACAACCGCATCGTGCTCGGCGTGCATTATCCGCTTGACATCATGGGCGGGCGCATTGGCGCATCCGCCCAGAACGGGCAGTACTGGCATAACGAATTCGCTTCGTCCATCGTGCCCGCGTCCCGGCAGCTGCGCGACTATCTGGTGTCCCGCTGCGCCGCGGACGGCCACGGCACTACCCTCGTCGTCTGCATCGCCAACACCAAGGCCTCCGGTTCGGGCGGCTACACCAACGATTTTCTGGACCCAGTGGCCACCGAGCCGGTCGTGGACCAAGCCTCGGCCGTGCGCGTCTACACCGCACGCCTGACCTACACCTTCCCGAAAGACACCGCCCAGTCCGGCGCTGATTTCGTGGCCCCGCGCGGGGCAGCGGACGTGCTGCGACTGGCCTATCCCGAACTGCACGCCGATCAGCGCAACGCGATTTTGAAAGCCACCGCCTTGGATTCCGGATACCCCCTATGGCAATCGAGCGACGGCTGGCAGCGTATCAACTGGGCCAAAGCCCTGTGCGCCCGCGTCACCTTGGATAAGCACGGCGACGTGGCCAAGGTCGAGACCGCTGACCAAGTGGCGCTTGCCGGCCCGAGTGTGGTCAATGCCCAGTACATCGACGCGGGCAATCACCCGGCGTCGGATAGCTTGGCGGGTGAAAACAGTGCCATTGCGGCCGGGCCGGATCTCGCCACCCTCCATGCCGTGCAACGACCGGCGTTGATCAGCGTAGCTATCGGTACCGCTGTAATCGCGATTATCGGCGGAATGCGGACGGTTCGACGCAAATCCAAGAACCAGCTTCAGCAGTAATTCAGCCAAAGTTCAGTCGCGCTGCTCACCGCTGCGGTGACACTGAGCAGCATCGCCCTGATCGGCGTGCCCGCTGCGACTGCGGACGAGCAGCAGACCACTGCCGAACAGAACACGGCTGCCAAACCATCCGTAATCATCAACGAGGTCTATGCCGGCAATACGAAAGCTGCCGGAGACCCGGATAGCAAGCGTTGCGATTGGGTCGAGCTCAAGAACACCGGCTCCACAGACGTTGACGTGAAGGTCTGGGCATCTACGGCAGTGACAAGAAAGCCAAGAAGCACTACACCATCGGCACCAGCGAAGTAACGAATACGGACACCGTCATCAAAGCCGGCGGATATCTGGTGGCATACATCGACCCCGACAAGGCAAAGCCTGCCAAAACCTGCGATGCCGCTGCCGATATGAAAGTCTCCTCGATCAAGAGCGACAATCTGATAGTCACGATTCTGGCCACTTCGAATTGTGATGATAAGAACGCATCCACGAAATTCAATGATTCGGCCACCCGACTCACGTTGCAGGACAGCGACGATAATGTCGTGGCCGATGCCGTGTTCGATTTTTCGGGTCTATTCCACGTATACCGCGCAGCTGTCCAGCAAGCGTAAGGGTATGGAGGCTGAAGGCAAGACCTGGAACTACCGCGATATTCTTGCGCAATTCATCACGATGCACAACAAGAATTCAAACGTACTGCTTATCTGGTCGGGTGACTGGCCCGCCTACAGCAGCAATTCCGACAAATACTATGTGATTCTTGCCGGTGAGGGCTTCGACTCGACGGATGAGGCTTGGAATTGGTGCAAAGCCAACAATTACGGTCCGAACGACTGCATGCCTATAGATTTGCAGTAACAGGCGAAATGTGAATGTCGCTACGTTGCTGGGTCTCCTGAGTTACAAGACGTACAATCGGGAGCATGGCCAAGGACGACGACAGAACCAACGAGCCTGAAGAGGCCGGCAAGTGGGGTACAGCCGGAAAATCCTCAGGAAAGAACAACAAGAACGGCAAGGGAAAGGAATACAAAACCGATCGCCGGATCGACAAGGTATTACAGCTCGCGGCGGATCGCATAGACACCATCGACTCCAGTGCCAGCGTGCCTGAACGACTGGCACGTGCGGCGAAATCCAGTGAACTGCTCAGCGCCGTATGGTCGTTGCCGCCCGCTCAACGTCTTATGTTCCACCACGGCATGCAGGTCACTGATGTCGAAGGCGATTCCACTCCCGGATTCGACGGCAATAAAGAGGACGCCGAGAAGTTCATTTCGATCAGCTCCTCCGAAATCGCCCGATACCAGCGGCTCATGTACGCGAATGGCGTCAAAGGCTCGACACGGCGGCTGCTCATCGTGCTGCAAGGCATGGATGCCTCCGGCAAGGGCGGCATCGTGCGTCACGTGTTCAGCCAAGGCGACCCGATGGGCATCCATTACCATGGCTTCGGCAAGCCTGCGGCCGAGGAGCTCGACCACGACTTCCTCTGGCGCGTGAAGCGTGAATTGCCCAAGCCGGGGTGGATTGCCGTATTCGACCGTTCCCATTATGAAGATGTGGTCATGCCGCACGTCTATGGCACCTATCCCGAAGACGTATGGCGTGCCCGCTACGACCAGATCAACGATTTCGAACGTGAACTGGCCGCCAGCGGATGCGCCATCCTCAAGATCTTCCTCGTGGTAAGCCAGGAAGAACAGAAAAAACACTTCCTCGGGAGACTGGACGATCCCACCAAGTTCTGGAAATTCGACATCTCCGATCTCGAGGCCCGCGACCGCTGGGATGAGTATATGGCCGCATGGCAGGAGGTGTTCGAGAAAACCAGCACGGCCGCCGCACCTTGGTACCTCGTACCGGCCGATAACCGCTGGTATTCGCGAGCCGTGGTCTCCGAACTGCTGCGCACCACCTTGAAGAACATGAACATGACCTGGCCGCCCCTCGAACCCGAGGTGGACCCCGACGAGGTGCGCCGCCGGTTGGCGTGAGCGATCCTCCCACTGGCGGAGCCAAGCGCATGGCACGGCTCTTCGCATGGCTCCGCCCGCTGGCGGGAGGCGTCGCATAGCGACGGAGGGTGGCTCGTGTCGCCGGAATAGGCCACTAGGTAGACTGAGCATTATGACTGACGAGAAGGAATACGGATCCCTGGGGCGGCTGGCCCCCGAATGGGACGGCGACGGACGCGAACGGAATCTTACGGCCGATGACATCTACGAACGATTCTTCGGCTGGGTGGAAGACGTCAAAGGCATCGAACCATGGCCGCATCAGGAAGAGGCCATTATGGACCTCTTGGCCGGCGACCATGTGATTTTGAATACCCCGACCGGTTCGGGCAAATCGCTGGTGGCGCTTGGCATGCACTTCGCCGCCCTGTGCACTGGCCGCCGCTCCTATTACACCGCTCCGATCAAGGCGCTGGTGTCGGAGAAATTCTTCGACTTGGTCGAAGTGTTCGGCCGCGACAACGTCGGCATGATCACCGGCGACAGCCACATCAACGCGGACGCGCCGATCATCTGCTGCACCGCCGAAATCCTCGCCAATCAGGCTTTGCGCGAAGGCACCCATGCCGATGTGGGCCTCGTGGCGATGGACGAATTCCATTATTACGGTGATCCGGAGCGCGGCTGGGCGTGGCAGGTGCCACTGCTCACGCTGCCGCAGACCCAGTTCCTGCTGATGAGCGCCACACTCGGCAATGTGGACGCCATCGCCGACAAGCTCTCCGATCTGAACGACACCCCGGACGTGGATGTAATCGCCGACGCGCCGCGACCGGTGCCGTTGAGCTACGAATACACGCTCGACCCGATGGAAAAAACCGTGGAACTCGCCTTCCGCAACGGCGAAACCCCGATTTACGTGGTCCACTTTTCGCAGGACGCCGCATTGGAGACCGCGCAAGCGCTCGCCTCCACCGGTGTATCCAGCAAGGAACAGCGCCAAGCCATCGCAGAAGCCATCAAAGGCGTCAAGTTCACCACAGCCTTCGGCAAGATTCTGCAGCGACTGCTGCGCACCGGTGTCGGCATCCATCATGCCGGCATGCTGCCTCGCTACCGCCGCCTGGTCGAACAGCTCGCCCAGCAGGGTCTGCTGCCGGTGATTTGCGGCACCGATACATTGGGCGTCGGCATCAATGTGCCGATTCACTCCGTGGTGCTCACGGCCCTGACCAAGTTCGACGGCACCAAGATGCGCCGCCTGCGCGCCCGCGAATTCCACCAGATTGCCGGACGAGCTGGCCGTATGGGATTCGATACCGAGGGACTGGTGATCGCCGAGGCTCCCGAATATGAAATCGAAAACCAGAAAGCCATCGCCAAGGCCGGGGGAGATCCGAAGAAACTCAAGAAGGTCAAGCGCAAGAAGGCGCCGGAAGGTTTTGTGACCTGGAACCAGAGCACGTTTGATAAGCTCATCGACGCTGAACCGGAGACCCTGGTCCCGCACCTGAAAATCACGCATTCGATGGTGCTCAATGAAGTGGCGCAGGGCGGTGACGCCCGTGCCCGTATCGACGATCTCATCGACGATTCCGCGCAGACCCCCGACCAGAAGGAGCATCTGCACCAGCGGGCCGACGAGATCTTCCAAACCCTGTTCGATACCGAAGTCATCGAAACCGAGGACCGCAAGGACGGCGGCAAGGACTACTACATGACCCTTGATATGCCGGACGACTTCGCCCTCGACCAGCCGCTCTCCCCGTTCCTGCTGGCCGCGCTCGAACTGCTGGACCCCGAGTCCGACACCTATGCGCTGGACGTGATCTCCATGGCCGAGGCCACGCTCGAAGACCCCAAGCAGGTGCTGCGTGCCCAGGAGCGTCAGGCCCGAGACAAGGCGATGGCCGATATGAAGGCCGACGGACTCGACTATGACGAGCGTATGGATAAGCTGCAGGAGATTACGTATCCGAAGCCGCTGGAAGACATGCTCGAAGCCGCGTTCGACCAGTACCGCCACGATGTGCCGTGGGCCAACGACTACTGGCTATCGCCGAAATCCGTGGTGCGCGACATGGTGGAAACCGCCTCCGACTTCACCGGATACATCACCCGATACAACATCGCCCGCTCCGAAGGCACCCTGTTGCGCTACCTCTCGGACGCCTACCGCACGCTGGCGCGCACCGTGCCGCCCGAAAAGCGTGACGAGCAACTCGAAGACATCATCTCGTGGCTGCGCGTGCTCGTGCGCTCCATCGACTCCTCGCTGGTGGACGAATGGGAGAACGCCGGCGATTCCGCCGACCAGTCCGAGGCGGCGGCCTCCTTGGCGGCGCCGGGCAAGAAGAACGCGGTGGTCGAGGACCGACGAGGCCTTATCGTGCTGATCAGAAACGCCATGTTCCGCCGTGTGCAGCTTATGGACCTCGACCAGCCGGACAAGCTCGGCGCGCTCGACAAAGACTGGGGCTACGGTGTGCACGAATGGGAAGATGTGCTCGACGACTACTACGACGAGCACGAGTACGTGGGCATCGGCGCCGAAGCGCGCTCGCCCGAACTGTTCATGTTGGATGACAAGCACGAGAACGACGAGCATACGTGGAAGGTGCGTCAGATTATCGATGATTCCGATGGCGATCACGATTGGGCCATCGAAGGCATCGTGGACCTCGACGCCACCCAAGACACCGGCGAAGTAGTCTTCCACGACTACAAGGTGAGTAACTGATTCCTTTCTTGGCTCCCCTCTCTGAGGGAAGCCAGGGTGCAGCTCGAACGTCTGTTCGAACACTGGGGTACTATAGGACGTTATGAGTGAGAACGATTTGTTTGGGGCGGCTGATGCGCCGGAGTCGATGACGCGGCCGTTGGCGGTGCGCATGCGTCCACGCACTTTGGACGAGGTGATTGGCCAAACGCAGGTGTTGGGCCAGGGCTCGCCGCTGCGCCGCCTCGCCAATCCGGCCAGCAAAGGCAGTCTCACCGCGCCGAGCTCCGTAATCCTGTTCGGCCCTCCAGGCGTCGGCAAAACCACGCTCGCCACCATCGTGGCCGGCCAATCCGGCCGCGTGTTTGAGGAACTCTCCGCCGTGACATCCGGCGTCAAAGACGTGCGCGACGTACTCACCCGCGCTCACGAACGGCTCGTGTCACGCGGCCAGGAAACCGTACTGTTCATCGACGAGGTACATCGCTTCTCCAAATCCCAGCAGGATGCGCTGCTTCCCGCCGTCGAAAACCGCGACGTGACCTTTATCGGCGCCACCACCGAGAACCCGAGCTTTTCCATCATCAAACCGTTGCTCTCCCGTTCGGTGGTCGTCAAGCTTGAGTCATTGGAGCCTGATCAGCTCATCGAACTGGTGCAGCGCGCGCTGACTGATGACCGCGGTCTCAGGGGCGAGGTCAAAGCCACGGACGAAGCCATCGCCGACATCGTGCGCATGGCCGGTGGTGACGCACGCAAGAGTCTCACGATTCTGGAGGCCGCGGCTGGCGCGGTCATTGGCGACGAAGCCCGCAAAAAGGGCGCACGCCGACCCATCATCACCCCCGAAATCGTGGCTACGGTAATGGACACCGCCACCGTGCGCTACGACAAAGACGGCGATGACCATTACGACGTGATTTCCGCATTCATCAAATCCATGCGGGGCTCCGATCCGGATGCCGCCATCCATTATCTGGCACGCATGCTGAAAGCGGGTGAAGATCCGCGCTTCATCGCCCGTCGCATCATGATCGCCGCCAGCGAGGAAGTCGGCATGGCCGCCCCGCAGATTTTGCAGGTCACCGTGGCCGCGGCGCAGGCCGTGGCGCTGGTCGGCATGCCCGAGGCACGTATTATTTTGGCCGAAGCCACGATTGCCGTGGCCACCGCGCCCAAATCAAACGCCAGCTATAACGCCATTAACCAGGCGCTCGCGGACGTGGATGCCGGCAAGATCGGCGCTGTTCCGCTGTATTTGAGGAACGCCCCCACCAAGCTTATGAAAGAGTGGGGCAACCACGAGGGCTACAAATATGCGCACGATTGGCCCGGTGCCGTGGCGCCACAGGAATATATGCCCGAAGAGCTGCGTGGCACCGAGTACTACCATCCCAACGATCGCGGCTATGAACACGAAGTCAGCCAGCGTCTTGCCAAGATTCGCCCGATACTGCATGGTGGGGAACCCGAACAGAAATGAACATAGGGGAGTAAAGTGTAACGCAACAATAACAGTGGAAAAAGGGGAGGCAAACACCATGGCGACCATCTTCATCGTGGACGATGATCAGGCCATCGGCGAAATGCTTAGTCTTGTTTTGGAAAACGAGGGATTCCAGACTGTGACCTGCCTGGACGGGCTGAGGGCTGTGGAAATGTTCCCCATCGTCAAGCCCGATTTGATTCTGCTTGACGTTATGCTCCCCGGGCTGGACGGCACGGAGGTGGCCCGCCGCATCAGAGCTACCTCTAATGTGCCGATTATCATGCTCACCGCCAAATCAGACACACTTGACGTCGTGGCCGGCTTGGAAGCCGGTGCCGACGACTACGTGCCCAAGCCCTTCAAAGTAGCCGAACTGCTGGCGCGTATCCGTGCACGCTTCCGCATCGCCAAGCCGGCCGCCGAAGACGGTGCCACCGGTGGCGCAAGCGGTGGCAATGCAAACGTCAACCATCTGGAACGCGGACCCATCGTCATCGACCGTTTGGAACACACCGCCACCAAGGATGGCAAGGACCTGAATCTCACTCCGATGGAATTCGAGCTGCTGTTCATGCTTGCGGCCGCCGCCGGCGAGGCCATCAGTCGTTCCAGCCTGCTCAAGAATGTCTGGGGATACGAGAATTCCGGCGATACGCGCCTGGTCAATGTGCATGTTCAACGCCTTAGGGCCAAAGTGGAGGACGACCCCGAGAACCCGCAAATCGTGCAGACCGTACGCGGTATTGGCTACAAGTTCGTCACTCCTGAACAATGAACCTGCGCCCTCGATTCAGCCTCAAACGCTTGCTGCGCCACGGACGCGCTGAAGTTCGTCGCTCACTGCAGGCCCGCACCGTGGCCCTCACCGTGATTCTTACGCTGGCCGTGGCCATCGTCTTCTCTGGCGTATCGATGGTATCAGTGCGCGCCTCGCTGCTTACCCAAATCACTTCGCAGTCGCGTGCCGACTATTCAAACATGGTGCAGCAGGCCCAAACCAGTCTGGACGCGGCCGATGTCTCCGCCACAGTGCAGATCCAGCAGCTGGTCAATGACTTGGCGTCCTCGTTGCAATCCGAGGGGTCCTCCAACCTGATAGGTGTGTATTTGTGGAGTCGTGATACCAACTCGCGTGCCATCATCCCCGTATCCACCGAACCCAGCTATCAAAGTCTGATTTCTGACGACATCCGTTCATCCGTGGCTTCCGACTTGGATGACAGCGTGTTCTATCAGCCGGTCGAAATTCCCGGTGATTCCGGCATGCCGGGCAGCGGGACGCCCGCAGCGGTGCTCGGCACCGTATTGGACTTTGGCGTGGCCGGCAACCTCGAATTCTTCGCCATTTATTCGTACACGTTCCAGCAGCAGTCCTTGACGCAGATTCAGCTCAGTCTGGTGGTCATCTGTGCGTTGCTGTCCATCGTGGTGGGCGTAGTAATCTGGCTGGTGATTCGTGGCATCGTGCGCCCGATTGAACGAGTGGCAGCGGCCTCGGAAACACTGGCCTCCGGCAATCTCGATATGCGCGTTACCGTGGATCGTAAGGATGAGCTTGGTGTGCTGCAGCAATCCTTCAATACGATGGCTGATGCGCTCAACCAGAAGATCGATGAGCTGGAGGAAGCAAGCGTTTTCCAGAAACGATTTGTGTCCGACGTCAGTCATGAATTGCGTACCCCGGTGACCACCATGCGTATGGCTTCCGACCTGCTCGAAATGAAAAAAGACGGCTTCGACCCCTCCACCAAGCGTACGGTCGAACTGTTGGCCGGCCAGATCAGTCGATTCCAAGACATGCTCGCCGATCTGTTGGAAATCTCCCGCTACGATGCCGGTTATGCGGCACTCGACCTTGTGGAAACCGATTTATGCGAACCAATTGAAACGGCAGTGGACCAAGTTGACGGCATCGCCCAAGCCAAACGGGTGCCGATTCACACGTATCTGCCCAATGTGCAGGTTTTGACTCGTATCGATTCGCGTCGAGTGATTCGCATCGTCAGAAATCTGTTGGCCAATGCCGTCGATTTCGCTGAGGACCGGCCGATCGAAGTGCGCGTCGCGGCCAACCGCAAAGCCGTGGCCATCAGCGTTCGCGACTATGGCGTTGGTATCGACGAAGACAAAGTCGCTCATGTATTCGATCGATTCTGGAGAGGCGACCTTTCACGTTCACGCGTTACCGGCGGCACCGGATTGGGCCTGTCCATCGCCATGACTGATGCCTTGCTGCACCACGGTAGTATCCGTGTACGTTCGGCAGTGGGGGAGGGCACCTGGTTCTTGGTATTGCTGCCGCGTGACCCCGACCAAGGTGAGGTGGCGGACGCTGAACTGCCGGTGAATTTTGCTTCTGAAACGCCGGATGACCTGCGTGTTACCGGTGGGTTTGGTGTGGCCACCAGCCAAGTCACACATGATTATCATGAGGTTCGCCGCGACACGATGATGGGGAGGCCACTATGAGACGAGTGACCAGAACGATTGCCGCCGCAGGCGCGGCCATAGCCTGTTGCATCACGATGACGGCATGCTCAAGTCCGTTCGATTTGCCGATTAGCGGCTCGGTGCAGACTCTGGCACCGGTGGAACAGCAGACCCAGCGTGTTTACACCAATCCTCAGGGGCCTGCGGACGATGCACAGCCGGAAACCATTGTCAAAGGGTTCTATGACGCTATGCCTGCTGGCGTGCAGTCCGATGGCTATCGCGTGGCTCGCGAATTCCTGACTGGCTCGGCTTCTGCCGGGTGGAATGGAGATTCTGCGGCACTGGTATACAGCGGCACCCCTGATTTCCGCCGACGCGCCAACACCATAAGCGCGCCACAAGGTGCGGAAAGCTCACTGATTGTGGAAGTGGAACTTCAGGTGGTGGGTTCCTTGGATTCGCATGGCGTATACACGCCGTCAAACAGCACCCAAACGCGCAGGCTTCCCTATACGCTGATGAAGAAAAGCGGCCAATGGCGCATCTCGTCATTGGAAAGCGGCGTGGTGATTTCCACCGCAGATTTTGAACAGGTGTTCCGCCAAGTATCCGTGTATCAGGTGAGTACTTCCGGCAAGCAACTTATCCCGGATATTCGTTGGTTGAGCTGGCGCAACTGGCGCACCCAGGCAGTCGGTGAAGTGCTCTCGGATGCACCCTCCTGGTTGGAAGGAGTGCTGCGAGGCGCCGGCTTGTCTACCATCAAACTCGCGGTCGACAGCGTGCCGGTGAAGAACAATGTGGTGGAGATACACCTCAACAGCGGTATCAATGCGTTGAACGAGGAAGAACGAGGCCTGCTGGTACATCGCATCCGTCTGACTATGGGCGACGGCAATGCCGAATACGCGCTGAGGATTACCGGCGATGGAGTGGACTATTCCGATGCCGACGCAAATGTGAAACTTACTACCGAGCAGCCGACAGCGGGCGTATACACGTTGACCGGTGGTCATATCGTTTCCCTGGCCAGCTCCAGTCCGTTGCGTGTAGGGGAGGCCCCCGGATATGACGATGCTCGGGGCTTCGTTTTTTCCTCATCCGGCGGCGCGGTGTTGCGTGCGGACGGCGTGGTCGAATGCCTGAAATCTGATGGTGCGTCCTGTGGGGTGATGTTCTCCGGCGAGCCGATGCGATCGATTACCGAAGGTCTGGATGGCGAAGTATGGGCTGTATCCGAGAACGGGCGCGAATTGCATGTGTCAGATGGGGGCAAGGAAACCGATCTGAAGCTTGATTGGCTTGGTGCTGCCGACAGCATTGTGGCATTGGCGGTTTCTCCGGAAGGGTGCCGATTGGCGTTGGCAGTCGAGGGCGAGGACACGAACGGCGTGATGATGACCGGTGTGGCGCGCAACGGTGATAAAACACTGAGCGGTCTGAGCAAAGCGGCCACCCAAGTGAGTGTGCTCAGGCACGTCACCATGCTCACGTTCTACAATGATCTGAATCTGGTGTACGCCACCACACCTCCTGAGGGAAACAGCGAACAACAAGAGGCATGGCGTCAAATGGCACCAGGCCCGGCCAATGCGCAGCGTTTACCCAATGGAATCATAACGTCGATGGCATCGGGGCAGATCAGCCTGTCCCGTCGCCTGGCCATTGTGGACGATTTGGGTATTGTGCGCTCCGTTTCCGGCTCACTCGACGGTTCCTGGACCATCGCCGATAGCCAGGTCACTGCCCTCGGTGCGCAGTAGATGGTATAAGAAAAACGGTGTTCATAATAACTTTTCTTGTGTTGTGATGCGGCGGCTTTGTCGCTCGGCTGACGAGCGGCATTGCCGCCGTGCAACCACCTCTTAATATGGCTTAATAACAAGGCAAAACGGCGCTGTGAAGCCGTTTTTTGAACTACTGTTATCAAACTGTTATAAACCTGTTATCAAACTGTTATCGCATGCGATTGAACATTTGGCCTGTGAGCGTCACACTAGAGATTGTCGATGACGAACAGTCACCAAACAGGATGAAAGATCATCCAAAAAATAAACACTGCTCGAGGAGGAGTATTTATGAAGAATTGGAAGAAGGCCATTGCCCTCGTTGCTTCTGCTGCTGCGCTTGTCAGCGTTGCCGCATGCGGTCCCAGCAACGCAGGTGGCAGCTCGGACTCCGGCAAGAAGACGGTTGGCTTCGTTGCTGTGGGCCCTGAGGGCGGCTTCCGTACCGCCAACGAGAAGGACATTCAGCAGGCATTCGAGGATGCCGGCTTTGACCTGACCTACTCTCCGACCCAGAACAACGATCAGCAGAAGCAGATTCAGGCGTTCAACAAGTTCGTTAACGACGAAGTCGACGCCATCATCCTGTCCTCCACCGAGGATTCCGGTTGGGATGACTCCCTGAAGAAGGCCGCTGAGGCTGAGATTCCGGTCTTCACCGTTGACCGTAACGTGGACGTCAAGGACGCCGAGGCCAAGAAGGCCATCGTTGCTCACATCGGACCGTCCAACGTCTGGTGCGGCGAGCAGGCTGCCGAGTTCGTGAACAAGAACTTCCCGGATGGCGCCAACGGCTTCATCCTCGAAGGCCCTGCCGGCCTGTCCGTGGTGAAGGATCGTGGCACTGGTTGGGACAACAAGGTTGCCTCCAACGTCAAGGTTCTTGAGTCCCAGTCCGCTAACTGGTCCACTGATGAGGCCAAGACCGTGACCGCTGGTCTGCTCGACAAGTACAAGTCCGACAACCCGCAGTTCATCTTCGCTCAGAACGACGAGATGGGCCTCGGTGCCGCTCAGGCTGTTGACGCCGCCGGCCTCAAGGGCAAGGTCAAGATCATCACCATCGACGGTACCAAGAACGCTCTGCAGGCTCTTGTTGATGGCGACCTCTCCTACGTGATCGAGTACAACCCGATCTTCGGTAAGGAAACCGCTCAGGCCGTCAAGGACTATCTGGATGGCAAGACCGTTGAGAAGGACATCGAGATCGAGTCCAAGACCTTCGACGCCGCCTCCGCCAAGGAAGCCCTGGACAACAACACCCGCGCCTACTGATAAGTCTGCTGCGACTCATTGATAACTGGACCAAATAATTGATGTGATGGTGTGAGAAGGATGTTCCTTCCACGCCATCACTCATGTGTGGCTCAAATATCACAAAACGATAACATCTCATTCTCGTTTAAGGCAAAGACATGACAGATAAAAACCCCATCGTCGTAATGAAAGGCATTACGATTGAATTCCCGGGCGTCAAGGCCTTGGATGGTGTTGATTTGACTCTCTACCCGGGTGAAGTTCACGCCCTGATGGGTGAGAACGGTGCAGGCAAGTCCACCATGATTAAGGCTCTGACCGGTGTGTACAAGATCAACGCCGGCTCCATTATGGTGGACGGCAAGCCTCAGCAGTTCAACGGCACCCTCGACGCACAAAACGCCGGTATCGCCACCGTGTATCAGGAAGTGAACCTGTGCACCAACCTTTCCGTCGGTGAGAACGTGATGCTGGGCCACGAAAAGCGCGGCCCCTTCGGCATCGACTGGAAGAAGACCCACGAGGCCGCCAAGAAGTATTTGGCACAGATGGGCCTCGAATCCATTGACCCGCACACTCCGCTGAGCTCCATCTCCATCGCTATGCAGCAGCTGGTCGCCATCGCCCGCGCTATGGTTATCAACGCCAAGGTGCTGATTCTCGATGAGCCGACCTCTTCGCTGGATGCCAACGAGGTCAGGGACCTGTTCGCGATCATGCGCAAGGTGCGTGACTCGGGCGTGGCCATCCTCTTCGTCTCCCACTTCCTCGATCAGATTTATGAGATTACCGATCGTCTGACCATTCTGCGTAACGGCCAGTTCATCAAGGAGGTCATGACCAAGGACACCCCGCGCGACGAACTCATCGGCATGATGATTGGTAAGTCCGCCGCCGAGCTGTCCCAGATTGGTGCCAAGAAGGCTCGCCGTGAAATCACCCCTGGCGAGAAGCCGATCGTCGATGTCAAGGGCCTCGGCAAGAAGGGCACCATCAACCCGGTTGATGTTGACATCTACAAGGGTGAGGTCGTTGGCTTCGCTGGCCTGCTGGGCTCCGGTCGTACCGAGCTTGGTCGACTCCTGTATGGTGCCGACAAGCCGGATTCGGGTACCTACACGCTCAACGGCAAGAAGGTCAACATCTCCGATCCGTACACGGCTTTGAAGAACAAAATCGCGTATTCCACCGAAAACCGTCGTGATGAGGGCATCATCGGCGACCTGACCGTCCGCCAGAACATCCTTATCGCCCTGCAGGCAACGCGCGGTATGTTCAAGCCGATTCCCAAGAAGGAAGCGGACGCCATCGTTGACAAGTACATGAAGGAACTCAACGTTCGTCCCGCCGACCCGGATCGCCCGGTCAAGAATCTCTCCGGCGGCAACCAGCAGAAGGTGCTCATTGGCCGTTGGCTGGCCACGCACCCCGAGCTGCTGATTCTGGACGAGCCGACCCGTGGTATCGATATCGGTGCCAAGGCTGAAATTCAGCAGGTCGTGCTTGACCTGGCTTCTCAGGGCATGGGCGTTGTCTTCATCTCCTCCGAGCTTGAAGAGGTCGTGCGTCTGTCCGACGACATCGAGGTTCTCAAGGACCGCCACAAGATCGCAGAAATCGAAAACGACGACACCGTCTCTCAGGCGACCATCGTCGAAACCATCGCTAACACCAACGTAAACACCGGAAAGGAGGCATGAGATGGCTGAAAAGGCAAAAGCCGAGGGCAACAACTTTGTCAAGAAGCTGCTGAGCAGCAACCTGACCTGGTCGATCGTCGCATTCATTCTTCTGGTCATCATCTGCACCATCTTCCAGCATGACTTCCTGGCTTTGAGCTGGAACAGCAACACCGGTGGTCTGGCCGGCCCGCTGATCACCATGCTCCAGGAATCTGCCCGATACCTGATGATTGCAACCGGTATGACCTTGGTTATCTCCACCGCCGGTATCGACCTTTCGGTCGGTTCCGTTATGGCAGTGGCAGGTGCCGCCGCCATGCAGACCCTGTCCAATGGCATGAACGTGTGGCTCTCCATCCTCATCGCCTTGGCTGTTGGTCTGGCCATTGGCTGCGTCAACGGCGCTCTGGTTTCCTTCCTGGGCCTACAGCCGTTCATCACCACCCTGATTATGATGCTCGCCGGCCGTGGTATGGCCAAGGTCATCACCTCCGGTGAGAACACCGACGCCTCCGCAGTTGCTGGCAACGAACCGCTGAAGTGGTTCGCCAACGGCTTCATTCTGGGCATTCCCGCCAACTTCGTCATCGCCGTTATCATTGTGATTCTCGTTGGCCTGCTGTGCCGCAAGACCGCTATGGGCATGATGATTGAGGCCGTGGGCATCAACCAGGAAGCCTCCCGTATGACCGGTATCAAGCCGAAGAAGATCCTCTTCCTCGTCTACGCGATTTCCGGCTTCCTCGCGGCCATCGCTGGTCTGTTCGCCACCGCATCCGTGATGCGTGTCGACGTGGTTAAGACCGGTCAGGACCTCGAAATGTACGCCATTCTGGCAGTCGTCATCGGCGGTACTTCACTGCTGGGTGGTAAGTTCTCCCTCGCCGGCTCTGCTGTCGGTGCTGTAATTATCGCCATGATCCGCAAGACCATCATCACCCTGGGCGTCAACGCCGAGGCAACTCCGGCCTTCTTCGCCGTCGTTGTGATTGTGATCTGCGTGATGCAGGCTCCGAAGATTCACAACCTGAGCGCGAATATGAAACGCAAGCGCGCGCTCAAGGCTCAAGCTAAGGCGGTGGCAGCATGACAACAGCTACGGCAAACAAAGTGAAGGCTCCCAAGAAGGGCTTCAAGCTCGATCGTCAGATGATCCCGACCCTCGCGGCCGTGGTGATCTTCATCCTGATGATCATCATGGGTCAGGCGTTGTTCGGCACCTACATTCGACTGGGCTTCATCTCCTCCCTGTTCATTGACCACGCCTACCTGATTATTCTGGCTGTGGCCATGACCCTGCCGATTCTGACCGGTGGTATCGATTTGTCTGTCGGTGCTATCGTGGCCATCACCGCAGTCGTCGGCCTGAAGCTGGCGAACGCCGGCGTGCCCGCCTTCCTGGTCATGATCATCATGCTGCTCATCGGCGCTGTGTTCGGCCTGCTGGCCGGCACCTTGATCGAGGAATTCAACATGCAGCCGTTCATCGCGACCCTGTCGACGATGTTCCTGGCCCGTGGTCTTGCCTCCATCATCTCCACCGACTCGCTGACCTTCCCGCAGGGCAATGACTTCTCGTTCATCTCCAACGTGATCAAGATCATCGACAATCCGAAGATCTCCAACGATCTGTCCTTCAACGTCGGCGTGATCATCGCACTGGTGGTTGTGGTCTTCGGCTACGTCTTCCTGCACCATACCCGCACCGGACGCACCATCTACGCCATCGGCGGCTCCCGTTCCTCCGCGGAACTCATGGGTCTGCCGGTCAAGCGCACGCAGTACATCATCTACTTGACCTCTGCGACTCTCGCCGCCCTGGCCTCGATCGTGTACACTGCAAACATCGGCTCTGCCAAGAACACTGTGGGTGTTGGCTGGGAGCTCGACGCCGTTGCCTCCGTGGTCATCGGCGGTACGATCATCACCGGTGGCTTCGGCTACGTGCTCGGCTCCGTGCTCGGCTCTCTGGTCCGCTCCATCCTCGATCCGCTCACCTCTGACTTCGGTGTGCCGGCCGAATGGACCACCATCGTTATCGGTCTCATGATCCTCGTCTTCGTTGTGCTTCAGCGCGCGGTGATGGCGGTCGGCGGAGATAAAAAATAGCGGGCTTGCCCGCTCGGTCTCCGCACCGAATACGACACACACCATAACTGAATAGGCGGGATCAGCCCGGCTGCTGTGATGGCAAGGTCACAGCAGCCGGCACTGCCCGCCAAAGCTTTCTTTCTCCTTTTCTTCCTTTCATTAGCGTGTGGGGCGTGACCCGGGATTCTCCCGGGGCACGCCCCACACGTGTTTGGAAAGCTGGGACTCTATTGGTAATCAGATTTATGCACGCTTACGTGCCGCGCGAATGCGGAACGCGGTGGCCAGACAGCACCAGCCAATCAGGCAGATAACCGTCATCGTTGCAAACGTCCATGTGCCGCCGACGGCAGTGGCGTGAGCAAACTCAGCGGTGCCTTCTTCTCCTGCGCCGGCCTGAGCCACGGAAAGAATCGTGGAGAACAGTGCGGTACCGGCAGCGCCGCCAAACTGAAGACACGTGTTGAAAATGGCGTTGCCGTCCGGCTTGAACTCGGGAGAGACCTCCGACAGGCCACTGGTCATCACATTCGCATTGCCGATGGAATAGAACAGACCGAAAATGAAATAGAATCCGGCGAGCAGCACGGGCGTAAGCTGCATCGAGAACACCAGCATAAGCACTGGGCCCAAAATAGCGATGCCGAGCGGAATCAGAATCGGCTTGACCGCGCCGAACTTATCGTAGAACCAGCCGCCAAGCGGGGCACAGACAGCGCCGACCAGTGCGCCGGGCAGCACCAGAGAGCCGGCCACAAATGCCGTGGTGCCGAGCGAGAGCTGTGCCACATTGGTGATGACATAGCCGTAGCCGATGGCGACCAATGGCAGCAGCAGATATGCGCAGGCGTGTAACAGTACGGCGGGATCCTTGAGAATGCCAAGGCGCAGCAGCGGGGAGAAGGCACGCTTGGAACTCATGGCGAACACGATCAACAAGGCGAGGCCCGCAATCAGACTGACAATGGCGATAATGCCGGAGCGTGTGGCTGACTTGCCGGACACCGCCGCACTGATGGCCACGCCACCTTGGTTGAGCGCCAGCACCAGACCGACCAACGCGACAACAATGGACCCAAGCTGAATCGGGTCAAGATAGGCAGCCTCGGTCGGTGTCTTCTGCTCAATGCACTTCATGCCGATGCATGCTGCGATTAGCACCAGCGGAATGGCGATGACGAAAATCGCGCGCCACGGCAGCACTGTGGTCACCGCGCCGCCGACGGTCGGGCCGATGGCCGGAGCCACGGTAATGACCAGCGATCCTACGCCCATCAATCGGCCGATTTTCGAACGAGGAGACTGCTCCAGGATGATGTTGATCATCAACGGCGTGGCCACGCCTGAGCCAATGCCCTGAATAATGCGGGCGACAATCAGCAGCGGGAAGGCTTGGGCGACGATCATGATCAGCGAGCCAACGATGGCCAGAATCACAGCCGCAAGAAAAATGGTTTTCAGCGCGAATCGGCGCTTCAAAAACGAGCTGATGGGCATGGTAGCGGCCACCGCCAACAGATAAATCGTGGTAATCCATTGCACAGTGGCCGTGTCGACATGGAATTCGCGCATCAGTGCGGGGAAAAGCACGGTCATCACGGTTTCGGTCAGAATGCCAATGAAGGCAAGTGAGCCGACAGCCACAATCGCGCCGATAAGACGTGTGGGAATCTTCTCGTTATCAATATGCTGCTCAGGCATACATGCTCCTAAACGTTCGGTTGCAAGGTATGGAATGTAAGGTTTACCAACCGGCGTAGGTACCTGTGCGTGCGGATAAACCGGCAATCGTACTGCCTTGGCTGCACGCTATGGAATCACAAAACCACCTGTGAGTGTACGGTTCGGGGCGGACGCTACGGTCGATGCGCAATGGGTTGTCCCTTGGTTTGGTGGGGTTTGATGGGGCGGATTCGGCATTGGTCCGGTAGCAGTTCGGCATTGGTTCAGCATGAGGAAACCGCGATAATATCTGCCCTGCCGCCTAGTTTGGTGAACCATGGGTATTGAGAACACGCATAAGCTGATTGTCAACTGCCTGCCACTCAACGAAGGAGAACGGCGGGCTTTCGCCAAGGCGGCTCGCGATGTGCCGCAGGAATTCGTGGGCGACGAAGCGCACCGCGGCGACATGGTCTGGTCGGCCGCTGTTCCCGAGGAGCTTCGCTCCCGAGCTACCGCAGTCATCGGCAACTTTCCGGTCTCGCAGGCTTCCCAATACACCCGTCTTGAATGGTTGCAGACCTTCAGCGCCGGTGTGGATGCGTACATCTGCCCGGGTGTGCTGCCTCGCGGCACCATGGTCACCAATGCGAGCGGCGCGTATGGCCAAAGCGTGTCGGAACACATGTTCGCCACCATGTGGGCATTGATGAAGAACCTCAACCGGTATGCCTCCAATCAGCGTGATCATCAGTGGCAGGATGAAGGACCGGTATTGAGCCCGGAAGGTGGCATCGCGCTGATTATCGGCGTCGGTGACATCGGGTCGCATTTCGCTCAGCTTGCCCAATCCGTAGGTATGCGTACTTTCGGCGTGCGCCGTCATGCGGACGTGCCGGCCAAGGGCATTGAAAAGATGTATGGCTTCGAGCGGCTGGAGACGCTGTTGCCATTGGCAGACGTGGTGGCGATGGCGGTGCCGCGCTCGCCGCAGACCCATCATCTGCTGAATGCGGATCGTCTGGGTCGTCTGAAATCCACAGCCATCGTGATTAATGCCGGGCGTGGCGACGCCATCGATCCCGAGGCCTTGGCTGACGCCTTGCACAATGGACGGCTCCACGGTGCCGGATTGGACGTCACCGAGCCTGAGCCGTTGCCGGCGGAAAGTCCGTTGTGGGATGAGCCGCATTGCCTGATCACCCCGCATGTGGCCGGCGGCAATCATTTGGAAAAGACTTCCGAACACATCATCCGCATCGCCCTGACCAACGTTTCCCGCTATGCCAAACAGCAGGAACTGTTGAATCTCGTGCGATACTGATTCGCCTGTGTCGGGCGGCGGGCGGCCATCGCCTGACACTGAATACAGATAAGGGGCGTATAACACCGTTGTTATACGCCCCTTATCGGGCAATCCGAAAAAGATGGTTGATAGTCAGTACCAATCAGTACTGGTTCGCGCCGATACCCTCGAACTTCACGTTGAAGCCACGCTGGTAATGCAGGAACATGCTGGCGCCATAGCGGTCGACCGGACGGTGCGTGAACAGCATACGAATGGCGAATGCGGTCTGCACGTCCTTAGGCAGCGCCAGGAATGCTTGGTGGGCGTCCCAGTACGGGTCGTACACCACGGCGGCACCGGGCACGTAGGCGTAACCGTAGCCATCCTCGTTGACGTATCCCATGAACGGCAGATCCCAGGCGTTGTGTTTGGTGAGTTGTGCCTTGAAGTCCTCGACCTCGGCCAACGCCGCGTCGCTCAGGCCGAAGCTCTTGGCCACTTCATTGGCCTTGGTTGTTTTCGAATCCGGGTCCTTGCCGAACATATCCGGGTTGACGATGATGACTTTTCCCTCCGCCATAATGTGTTCCTTTCAGCATGGCGTTCCCCAAGCAAGCACCTAGGGAAGTACTGGCATTGTTCGATTCACATATGAATTGAACAACATGTTACCTTCTCTGTAGAAAAGGATTGTGCACTTTGTTGATGTGCTGGTTTCAAAGCCTAGCATGAAAAATGGCGGATATAAGCCGTTTTGCCGGTTATTAATCTATTGGTAATGCAATTGGGAAGTTATGGTAGTCTGTGATGTCTGATGTTCATATCTTGCAAAAGTGAACATGATAAATGTTTGTTTTGAGGGTGAAAGCAACAAAGAAAACGGCCGTGTACATGAACTCATGTACACGGCCGGCGTGTCGCATCCCGCTGCGACTGCGGCATCGAGATGATACCTGCAGAGGCGTGGTTGATCAGGGGCCCAATGAACGTGGCCCGAGGTTAGTTTCAGTCTGATAGTTCGTAGCCGTTGGCGTCTTTATGCCACGGTGAGCCGGGCTTGCTGCACAGAATGATGATGCCTTCAACAAAGCCCCAGATGGCGGCTGCGATTGGGCCAAGTCCGAGCAGAATCCAGCCGACAAGCGTCAGCAGCAGCTGGTCCACGGCCTTGCCGGTGTTGCCGAGATAGAAGTTGTGCACACCAAGTCCGCCGAGGAAGATGCCCAACAGGCCGGCAGCCAGCTTGGACTTGGACGATTGCCCCACCGGGGCGGCGGCATACGGAGCGGCGGTGTATTGCGGCTGCGCGTAGGCGTTCGGCTGCTGGTAAGCCTGTCCATAGCCGGGCTGCTGGCCGTAGCCCGCTGCGGGCTGTGCGGGCTGGCCGTACTGCGGCTGGCCGTACTGAGGCTGAGCGTATGCGCCGGCGGGTTGGCCGTATTGCGGTTGCTGCTGGCCGTAGCTTCCGGCGGCGGGTTGAGCGTATGCGGCGGGCTGTGGGGCGCCATAGCCCTGCGGCTGCTGTGCGGCATCTTGGCCGTAAGACGGTTGTGCCGGCTGTGCGGGCTGTGCCGGCTGCGGAACACTGTCCGAACCGTACGGTTGTTGTTGATTATCAGTCATGCGGGTCAGTCCCCTCTCAATCGGGAACGGCAATACCTTCTTACCGTTTCTGCACAACATCATCTCATGTTTTGCCCAATAGTAAAACCTGCCGCGCTACGATTGGGCCATGAGAAGTTTCCTGACCAGCTGGTTGATTATGACTATCGCCGCCGCCGTCATGGTCGCGGTGACTCCCGGCATGACCCCGGTGGGGGAGCCTCCGATTCTCGGCATCGCCGCGTTCGCTTTGTTCATGGCGCTGATTAATGCGTCAATCAAGCCGATTGTGCATCTGATCGCACTGCCGTTTGCGATTCTGTCTCTCGGGCTGGTCACCTTGATTATCAATTGGCTGTTCATGCGACTCGCCAGCTGGCTGGCGGTCAGTCTGTTCGGCGTGGGCGTCTTCGTACACGGTTTCTGGTGGTCGGTACTGGGGTCCTTGGTCCTGACCATTGTTGCGGGAATCGTCGGGTCCATCTTGGATCAGTGACGGTGCTCGCTGGGCGAATATGAGTAATGGCGGTTGGAATCGGACTGATTCCAACCGCCATTACTCATATCAAGCTACGGGATCGAGCGGGGCGAACATTACTCGCGCACCAAGCGGATATGCTCCACATCGTCGCGCCGGGAGCAACGGAACAGCACGAAACGATTGCCGATGGACTGCACCACTTCGGCGTTCAGCTGCTCGGCAAGCTCGGCGGCGGCTTCCTTGGCGGTCAGGCCAGAACCGTCCTGCACGGCGCACTTGATGAGCTCGTGCTTCTCAATGGTCTCATCGGCCTGATTGACGGCCGACTCGGTCAAATCGTTCTTGCCCACATAGAACAGGGGCTTCAGCGAGTTCGCCATCGCGCGCAGCTGCTTGATTTGCTTCTTGGTCAATGCCATGGGAATTTCCTTACATCTTTCGTATAACCACACCAGCATAGCAACCGGTGCTGTCTGCGCTGTTTGCCCCGGGTTCTAAATAGAAGTGCAACACCTTGTCTAGGGTTGGAAGTGTTCGAAGT
>OCAN01000772.1_pt1 | contig 23700 bp, 39 predicted proteins | sample 1538321 | NCBI WGS metagenome assembly OCAN01 (sample SAMEA2580294, study PRJEB22360) | human gut metagenome | biome: human gut; feature: human-associated habitat; material: faeces | place: Denmark | collected 2008/2010 | reverse complement strand
CGTGTGCCAGCAGGAGCGAGGAAGTGATCAAGGCCGCCACCGAGCGGCTGGCCGCCGTGGGCGTCATGGCCTCCCCGGAGTATTGGGTGGCCCATTACAAGGATGTGAAAAACCTGGACGGCCTGATCTTGAACATGGCAACCCGGATCAAGGTAAACCTGGGCGGGACAAGTATCACGACGGTGGACGCGGCGCTGAAAGTGCTGACCAACACCGGGGTGATCAACTCCCCGGACTACTGGGCCACCGCTTACTCCTCCCTGGCATGGCTGGACACTCTGCTGATCAGCGCGGCCAACGCCCTGACAGCGGATTGAGGAGAACTACATGGCAAATGAAATTTTCAGGGTGGGCAAGGTTTCGTCCATTGACTACGCCGCCGGCCTGGTGCGGGTGGTCTACCCCGACAAGGACAACAGCGTGACCGCCCCCCTGCCCATGCTCTGCACAGAGTACAACATGCCAAAGGTGGGGGATCCCGTCATGGTGCTGCACCTATCCAACGGGACCGAGGCGGGGCTGGTCCTGGGCCGGTATTGGTCCGGCAATAACAAACCCCCGGAGGGCGCGGAGGGCCTGTTCCGCAAGGACCTGGGCCGAACGCCGGGGGAAGCCATGATCCGGTATGACGGCAGCACCCTGACCATCCAATGCGCCGGGGCCATCAAAATTGAGGCCGGCGGAGCGGTGACCATAAACGCCCCCACCATCGACCTGAACTAAAGGAGGCGGGATCTATGCCGCAGGCGGCAAGAATAACCGACGCGGTGGCGGGAACCACCGCCGGGGAACACACGGGGCATGTGCCGCCCCACTCCCCGGAACCGTTCAGTGGGGAGATCTCCGGGGCGTGTTCGGGGACAGTGCGGATCAATGGCCTGTCCGCCGCTACGGTGGGGAGTATCACTACCGAGCGGGACGGGTGCTGTGGGTCCAGCCAGGGCGCCGTGGGCGCCGGGAGCGGGACGGTGCGGATCAACGGGAAGCCGGCGGCCCGCATGGGTGACGCCCTGACCGCGCACAGCGGGAGCGGGACCGTGACGGGCGGCAGCCCTGATGTGAGGATAGGAGGGTAAGCTGTGACCATTGGAACGCTGGGGCGGAAAATCGTCTTTGAGGTGAGCGACGAAACCGCCCTGATCCTCCAGGAAATGACCAGGGAAACCTCCGGGCGCTGGGCCATCCATGAAGCCATGGGAGCAAAGCCAAAGGCGGAGTTTTTAGGCCCTGGCCTCCAGGCTGTAAACCTGACCATATACCTGTCCGCCGGCCTGGGGGTGCGCCCCCGGTCCGTGCTGGAGGCGGTGGAGGGCATGGTGGAAGCAGGGACGGCGGAATATTTGGTCATCGGCAACAGGCCGGTGGGGAAAAATCCATTTCGGCTGACCGGATCAAGCGAAACCTGGTCCACCATATTCAGCCGCGGGGAGCTGGTCAAGGCCGCCCTGTCCATCACGCTGGAGGAATACGCATGAATATTTCACCTTTTGATTTTCAACTGCAATTCACTTTTGCCAATGACGCCATGGAGGAACTGGACCGAAAACTGGCCCTGCTGTACTCCACCAGAGAGGGAACCATGCCGCTGGATCGGGAATTTGGGATCAACATGGATTTTGTGGACATGCCGCCGGAGGTGGCCAAGAGCCTTTACACGGCGGAGATCACGAAAAAGACGGCCCAATTTATCCCGGAGGTGCGGGTGCAGTCCGTCCAATGGACCCATGGCGGCGAGGGCGTATTTTATCCCAAGGTGGTGATCACAAGTGCCTGATATGTCAGCAATCGAGAACACGCCGGAAATCAGCTTTATTGACAATAAGACGGTGGAAGATGTGCGCAGCGAAATGGTGGCCGATTATGAGGAACACATGACGCAGGCCCAGGGCGTGACTGTTTCCCTGGACCGTGCCAGCGTCCACCGTATGATCCTGTATGCCGCGGCGGCACAGATCTACCAGGCCATGCAGTACATTGATCGGCAGGGTAAGCAAAGCATATTGAAATACAGCTATTCCGACTACCTGGACAACCTGGCGCTTTTTAAGGGCGTCACCAGAAGCCCGGCCACGGCGGCAACCTGTACCCTGCGCTTTACTCTGGCGGCGGAGCGGGAAACGGCAACGGCCATCCCGCAGGGCACCAGGGTGGCGTCCTCCGGGTCTGTGTACTTTGCCACGGACGAATACGCGGAGATCCCACCGGGCAGCACGGAGGTGGAAGTGGCGGCCACATGCACCGAAACCGGAAGCGCCGGAAACGGCCTGACCGCCGGGGAGCTGTCCACCATGGCGGATCCCGTCCCCTATGTGGCCAGCGTGACCAATACCGCGACCACGGAGGGCGGGGCGGAGATTGAGAGTGACGCAGACCTGGCGGAGCGGGTTTTTTTGGCCCCAGGTGCCTATTCCACGGCGGGGCCGGAGGACAGCTACCTATACCACGCCAAGGCGTACAGCCCGGCCATTGGGGATGTGGTGGCAACCAGCGACCAGGAGGCCGGCACGGTGGATATTGTTTTCATTATGGCCGACGGAGCAAAGCCTGGGCCGGAAATGATCAACGGGCTAAAGGGCTATCTGCAAGACAAGACGATCCGGCCCATGACGGATCTGGTCAATGTATCGGCCCCGGAGGAGATCCCTTATACCATCGGCCTGACCTATTACATCAACAGGAGCGACAGCGCCAAGGCCGTGACCATCCAGGCGGCGGTGGCCCAGGCGGTGGCGGATTATCAGACCTGGCAGCGGGCCATTGGACGGGACATAAACCCCTCCAAGCTGGTGGCCATGGTCATGGAGGCCGGGGCCAAGCGGGTGACTGTGACGGCCCCCACATACACCGCCGTGGCGGCCACCAAGGTGTCCGCCCTCCAGGGAGAGGCCACCGTGACCTATGGAGGGCTGGAGGATGATTAAACTTTCCGGGAGCCGCTTTACCGACATTATGCCGGAGAACCTGGCCAGCCAGGCGGAGGTCCAGGCGATTGCCTACGCGGTGGGGCGGCAGGTGGAAAAGCTGTGCGCCTATTCCGACGCCGCCCGGACCTATGCGGCCATTGCCACCATGCCGGAGTGGCTGCTGGATTACATGGCCGTGGAGCTGCGCACCCCGTCCTATGATGAAAATTATTCCATCAAGACCAAGCGGGCGCTGATCGAGGGGTCCCTGTTGTTTTACACACAGATGGGCACCCCGGCGGCGGTCAACCGGATTATTGAAACCATCTTTGAAACCGGGTACATCGAGGAGTGGTACGAGTATGACGGCGATCCGCACCATTTCCGGGCCTATGTGGGGGACGGCGGCGAGGTAGGGCCGGGAGAGCTGGAGGAGTTCCGGCGGGTCCTGGCCTCTGTCAAGCGCCTTTCCTCCTGGCTGGATGATATTATCACCATTTCGCAGATGGATCCGGCGGCCCTGACGATCACAGGCGCCATGGGGCGGGGCTACATGTCCACCGCCCTGCCGGCGGCGCCCATGGACTACGGCATGGAGGCCCCGATCCGAGCGGGCGGGGTTTTCGGAACTATCACACAGACCGCCATACCGGCGGCGGAGTAAGAGGAGGCAACCATGTTTTACGGATTTGTCATTACAGAGGCCGGCAACAATCTGCTGGCCAAAATGGTGGCCGGCGATAAGCTGACCATTACAAAGGTGGTCATGGACAAGGGCACGGCGGAGAGCGCGGAGGCCGCCCGGAAGCTGACCGCCCCCATTGACCCAGGCCCCAACGGCACCAGCACCGTGCCAACGGTGGAGGGCGCCGCCGTCAATATATTGGTGGAGTACCGCAGCGACCTGAACGGCGGATTACAGGAGGGGTTTTGGATCGGCGGTTTTGCCGTGTTCGGCAAGGTAGAGAACGGGGCCGAAACCATGATCTATTATGGGTCCCTGGGGGAGCAAAAGCAGTATGTGAGCGCCTATGTGGAGGGAACCGCCCCGGATGTGCGCCGCTACCCCGTTTCCATCACCGTGACCGCCGGCGTGGAGGTGGATGTGTCCTACCCCGCGGAGGCATGGATGACCGCCGAGGATGTGGCGGACTACTTCAACGGGACCCTAAAGCCGGATCTGGAGGCCGGGCTGGATGACCTGATCGACAAACACAACAAGGATCCTAACGCCCACAACGGCGCCCTGAAAGACAAGCAGGACGCAATCAAGGTGGAGGGACTGCTGAAAGGGACCAAGAACACCGGCGAGGGCGGGGACACCTACAAGGTGGGTGCGGCCAAGCCGGGGACGGATTACCAGCAGCCCACCAACACCCTGCCGGTGGCGGAGGAAATGGCCACGCAGGATTACATCCCGTTTGTGAACCATGAAACCGGCCAGCACATGCGGGCCACCCTCCAGAGCTTGAAAGAGGCCATCGGTGTGCAAAGCCCCACCATCAAGGTGACCACCTGCACGGGCGCCGCCGTCACCTGTTCGGACGGAGAAACCACCCTGGAGGGAACGGGATCCACGGAATTTGAATTGCCCAATGTGGGGAACTGGACCGTGACGGCCACCCTGGACGAACAGACCGCCACCCAGGTGGTAGAGGTCAACGGCGCCTTGCTGTACGAGGTGGATCTGATGATCACCGAGGGGATCGCAGTCACCACCCAGCCCAACAAAAAGACTTATTACATCGGAGAAGCATTTGACCAGGCGGGAATGGTGGTAACTGCCACCTTTGCGGATGACACCACCGAAAATGTGACGGACGATTGCACATTCTCCCCCGCCACCATCTCCAAGGACACCACGGCCATCACGGTGAACTATCAGCGGGGCGGGATCAAAAAGACCGCCAGCGTGGCGGTGACGGTGCGGGTGCTGGCCAGCATTGAGATCTCCAACCCGCCCACGAAAACCGCCTACAAGTACGGGGAGAGCTTCACTCCGGCGGGCATGGTGGTGGCGGCCCACTATACCGACGGCCAGAGCCGTGCGGTGACTGGGTACACCTATTCCCCCACCGGCGCCCTGAAATTGAGTGATACCACCATCACGGTTTCCTACACGGAGGGGGATGTGACCAAGACCGCCACGCAGGCCATCACGGTGGCCAAGGTGCTGGATCGGATCGCAGTCACCACGCCGCCCAGCCGCACCAGCTATTTTTCCGGTGAGAAGTTCAGCACCGCGGGCATGGTGGTGACGGCCTACTACACGGACAGCAGCAGCCAGGCGGTGGGCGGGTACACCTATTCCCCCACCGGCGCCCTGGCGGCGGGCAATACCGCCATCACCATTTCGTACAGCGAGGGCGGCGTGACCAAGACCACCACCCAGGCCATCACCGTGACCACGATCAGCACCACGCTGAACTCCAACAGCTGGGCCACCATCAAGGCGGTGTCCGACGCGGGCAAGGGCGGCGATTACTGGGATGTGGGCGACACCAAGACCATCACCATCAACGGGGCCGTGCAGGGCTTTACATTCTCCAACCTGTCCGTGGCCGTGTTCATCCTGGGCTTTAACCACAACAGCAGCCAGGAGGGCAGCAGCCGGATCCACTTCCAGATCGGGAAGATCTCCAATAAGCTGGTGGGCCTGTGCGACAGCAGTTACGGCAACTATGTGACCAGCGGCTTTTGCATGAACACCAGCCGCACCAACTCCGGCGGATGGAAGAGCAGCTACATGCGGAATACCGTGCTGGGCAACTCCGGTACCCCGTCCAGCCCCCCGGCCAACTCCCTGCTGGCGGCCCTGCCCTCTGACCTCCGGGCCGTGATGAAAAGCTGTAAAAAATTTGCAAATAATTCAGGAAACGGCCAGCCGGCCACCTCATCGACGGAACATTTCACACAAGATTACTTATTCCTGTTATCAGAATACGAGTATCATGGGGCTATAACTTATGCAGACTCCCTGGAAACAGGATACTTAAAACAGTACGATTACTATAAGGCAGGCAACAGCAAGGTGCATTACCGGCACGACAACACGGGATCGGCGGTCTTTGCGTGGACCCGTTCCGCCTATGCGGGCAACAGCGTCAGTTTCTGCCGTGTCAATACGGACGGCACGGCCACCTCCAACAACGCCGACAATTCATGGGCGCTGGCCCCCGGCTTTGCCGCCTAATCGCCGCAGCATATCCGTCCCCAATCCCGTCCCGCGGAAGCGGGCGGGATGACCGGGGAAGCAGAAACCAAGAGAGGAGGACACCGCCGTGTCCGTTTTGAAAGAGAAGCGCACCACCAGCAAGGCGGAGTATGTGAACACCGCCAACCAGATCTATGTGAAGACCGTGGATTTCCTTTCGCGGCTGTCCGCCCGATACTCCCGGCTGATCGCGGCGGACACCGCCCACCTGGCGGGGCTGGCCATGGACCACGCGGAGGAGGCAAATAAAATCTTTCCCTCCGACGAACAGCGCAAGGAGCTGCGGAAAGCGCACCACATGGAGGCCCTGGCCGCCCTGTCCGCGCTGGATGTGCGCCTGACACACTGCTATGAGATCCTGTACTGCAACCCGCAGGGCGCGTTCACGGACAGCCGGGGCAAGAGCGTGGCGCCCAAGGAGGCCGTGGAGCGGCTGGACCGCATGGCCCAGGAGCTGGGAGAGCTGATCGACCAGGAGGAGACCCTGCTGCGGAACATCATGGAGAGCGACAGGAAACGGAAATAGGTCATAACTGGGTGTATTTCTGAACAAGTGCCGAGCGGCAGGGCGGCAGGCAGGCGGCGGTCAATGCGTGGACCCGTTCCGCCAATGCGGGCAACAGCAACAATTTCTGCCTTGTCAATACGGACGGCACGGCCAACAACAACAACGCCGACAATTCAAGGGCGCTGGCCCCCGGATTTTATAGAATGGGTTGCAGGCGGACGCCGGGCGCGTCCCGAACCCGTATAAAAGGAGAAATACTGCCCTGGGTGAAAACCCCTAAAACTGCCCACTGACGGCCCTGCACGGACGCTGCTTGCATGGCGGGGTATTGCGCTATCCCCGTTTCATGTGCCGGGCCAAAGTAGTTTAGACGCGCACCAACAAGACAACTATGCGGAGGGCGAATAAAAATATTATGACCAGCGAGGAGCGCCGGGAGGCGCGATACCGACGCCGCCAAGCGCGGCGGAGAAGAAACAGACAGGCCCGCAGCGACAGCCTGGGCGGACTGGCGAGCGTTTTCAGCTATCGAAACATGTTCAAGTATGGGAAAAAGTGCTGCAACGGCGTGCGCTGGAAAGGATCCACCCACAACTTTGAACTGCACCTGTTTTCCGGCACGGCCAAGCGCCGGCGCAAGATCCTGGATCGGAAATGGAGGCCGGGAAAAACGATCCGTTTTCCTCTGCGGGAGCGGGGAAAGTTTCGGATCATCGACGCCCCGCACATCACGGACCGCCAGATCCACAAGGTTTTCACCAGGGAGGTGCTGGCGCCGCTCTACTGCCCCAGTACAATCTACGACAACGGGGCCAGCCAGAAGGGAAAGGGCCTGCACTTCCATTACCAGAGGCTAAAGGAACAGCTGCGCTGGCATTACCGGCGGCACGGGTGGCATGGCGCCATCATGCTGGCGGATTTTCACCACTTTTTCCCGGACGCGCCCCACGCGCTGCTGTATGAGCGGCACCGGCGCCTGATCATGGACCCGGACCTGCGGGCGCTGGCGGATCTGATGGTGGCCACGGTGCCGGGAGAGGTGGGCATGTACCTGGGCGTGGAGCCGAGCCAGCAGGAAATGGTGGCCTTGCCCTCCTATCTGGACAATTGGATGAAATGCCAGCTGTCCATCCACGGCATGGGCCACTATATGGACGATTACAACGCGATCCTGGAGACTGTGGAGCGGGCGAAGGAGGTCCTGGAGGCCATGATCCGCCGGGCGGAGGAAAAGGGGCTGACGATCAACCGGAATAAATGCCATGTGATCAGCCTGGAGAAGCCTTTCCGTTTCTGCAAAGCCAAGTTTCAGATTTTGCCCAGTGGGCGGATCATCACGCACGGGTGCAGGGACGGCATGAAGCGGGCGCGGCGGAAAATGCGATATTTCCGCCAGCAGGTGGACGCCGGGGAAAAGACCGTAGAGCAGGTGGCAGAGTGGCTGAAAGGCCCAATCGCCTACTATGAGCAATTCAACGACCATGGGCGGGTGCTGAAGCTGCGCCGCCTGTATTATACCCTGTTCATCAAGGGCAGGAAAACCGAGGAGGAAAAAGCATGTATCGGATTGTAAAGGACGGGGCCGAGCTGGCGTTGATCGAGGCCCCCAATTATGTGCGGCGGGCCGGAAACGGGTGCTTTGTGCTGTGCCAGGAGGCGGAGGCCGCGGGGATTGCCTATAACGGGACCGTGTACCACCTACTGAGCCGGGAGGCCCTGGAGGGCGCGGAGAGCGTGATCCTGGAGGCGGCGGACGCCGGCGCGGAAATCCGGGCGGCCAAGGAAAGCGCGGAGAACAACGCGAGGCTGTCCGGCCAATTGTCTGCGGCGGCCCGCCTGTATGTACAGGCGGCCACAGATGTGCCGGACGCAACCGCGTTGGAAATGCCGGATCTGTTCAAGACCTGGGGGGAGGCGCTGGAGGCGGGCGCACAACTGGAAAAGGACATGATCCTGAATGACGGCGGAACGCTGTACCGCGTCGTACAGGCGGTGACGCCCCAGGCACACCAACCGCCCCACGGGGAGGGTATGCTGGCCATCTATCGGCCCATTGACGCCACCCACGCGGGGACCGAGGAGGACCCGATCCCGTGGGTATACGGGATGGACTGCACCAGTGGGCTGTATTACTCCTATAACGCCGCCGTGTATCTTTGCAAGGGGGATATGAAGCCTTGCGTATGGGCGCCGGGAACCGCCGGCCTGTGGCAATGGGAGGCGGTGGAGTAACCCATGGGGCGGATCTACATCGTAAAGCAGCGGGCCAGGATCGACACCATCGCCGGCCCAGTCAATCTCCCATACGGCACCACGGTGGAGGCCGTGGACGATTACCTGACCCACCAGGGGCACCGGCTGTGCGCAGTAACCAGCCGAAAGGCCCACATGTATTTTGCGCGGGATGATGACGGCCAGGGACGGGAGCGGGGCGCCCTGACGCTGGCCATCACCAAGCGGCTGGAGAAGCGGGACAAGGACCATCAAGCCCGATGGGATCGCGTGTGGGAGGATCCCGTGTGCCAGAAGTACCGACACCCGGAGCATGAGGATCACTTTATATGGGGACACGCATTTTTCGAGGCCCCGGTGGAGGATCTGCGGCACATTGCCGCCCTGATCGGAGCGAGGGGGTGACGGCCATGGACAACACAAAGCTAGTGGCGGAGCTGTGCGACATCATCGACTGGATGAATGTGATTTTACAGGCCAAGGCCATGGAGCTGGCGCAGCTCCATGCGCTCCACCATGAGGAGGAGATCGCGGCGGTCCGCCGGGACTACGCCCAGGCCATTGGGGAGGTGTCCACATGACGGCGGCGGAAGTGTTGACCGGCGGCGGGATCCTGCTGGCCGTGCTTACGGTGATACAGATTGCCCCTATTAAGATCAATCCATGGTCCGCGCTGGCAAAGGCCATTGGGCGGGCTATCAATGGGGAGGTGATCGCCAAGGTGGACCAGCTGGAGCGGGACCTGGTGGGAATGAAAGCGGATCAGGAGGAGCGGGACGCAATCAACTGCCGATCCAGGATCCTCCATTTCGGGGATGAAACCATCCACGGGGTACGACACACAAAAGAACACTTTGACCAGATTTTGCGGGATATCACCACCTACGAGCGGTATTGCGACAATCACCCCAATTTTGAGAACAACACCACGGTGCTGACCTCCCAGCGGATCAAAAATATTTATGAGGACTGCCTGAAAACGGCGGACTTTCTGTGAGGAGGTGCGGGAGCAATGAAAACACTGCTGACCGCGGCGGCGGCTATGGCCGGAGGGGCCGCGCTGGGCTTTTTCCTGTGCTGGGCCGCCCACCGCCTGACCAGGGGCAACTACACAGCGGCCAGGCGTGTGGCCGAGGCGGAAAAGAAGAAAATGGGGACCATGGACAAGGTGCTGGTGCTAGAGGGCGTGATCCTGGTGGCCTATACCGTGGCCGCCCTGGCCGTGTTCTGGCACACCGGCGGGGAGCCGTCCACCCTGACCGCCTGCGTGTTCGGCGTCTGCGGATTTGAAAACGGGGTCATGGGGTGGATTAAGACCACCAAAGAAAAACAGGCGGCGGAGGCCGCCAGAACGAGCGGGAGCGGCCACCAGACCGCCCCGGTGGAACCGCCCACGGACCGGCCAGAGCCGCCGGATGTGGGCATTTAAGGAGGATTTACCAATGACAGAAAACCAACTGCGGCAGAAAGTTGCCGACATTATCAACGCATGGGTGGGCGCTACCAAGGGCAGCGCCAAGCACCTGGAGATCCTGGAGATCTACAACAGCCACAAGCCCCTGGCCCGCGGCTACAAAATGCAGGTGAAGGATGCTTACTGTGCGGCCACGGTGAGCGCGGCATACATAAAGGCTGGAATCGCGGAGTACACCGGGACCGAGTGCGGCGTGGAGAAGTTCACCGTTGTGGCAAAGGGTAAAGGCATTTGGATAGAAAACGACGCCCACACCCCCAAGATCGGGGACGCCTGTGTGTACGACTGGGACGACACCGGGAAAGGCGACTGCACCGGAGCCGGGGACCATATTGGGATCGTGACCCAGGAGGGGGCCTCCTCCTTTGTGGTGACGGAGGGGAACATGACCGGCGGCAAGGTGGGCAAGCGCACCATGGCCATCAATGGAAAGTACATCCGCGGCTTTATCTGCCCGGACTTCGCCACCATTGCCAAGAAGCTGGGCGGGACCTCCGGGGGAACGGCCACGGCGGGCGGCCCCACCATTTACACGGTGAAATCCGGGGACAGCCTTTCCAAGATCGCCGCCAAGTGCGGAACCACCGTGGACACCCTGGTGGAGATCAACGCCATCCAAAACCGGAACCTGATCCGGGCGGGCCAGGTGCTTATGCTCCAGGACACCCCCCAGGCCGCGGCGGACAAGCTGGAAGCCCTGGGCGTGATCAACTCCCCGGACTACTGGGCAGACGCGGCGGAGGCCGGGGAAGTCCAATACCTGGGGATCCTGCTGAAAAGGGCCGCGCAGACCATCACCAAGGAAAAGCCGCGCACGGACACCCCCCAGGAGGGCGTGGCCGCCCTGGTGGCCGCCGGCGTGATCAACACCCCGGACTACTGGCTGGACAATTACGACACATTCCCCTCCCTGGACCTGCTGCTGTGCGCCCTGGGCGGGGCTGTGAAATAATTTCAAGGAGGACATATACATGGAAACCATTATGCAGTACATTCCCCTGGCGGTGTCCGCCGTCCTGCTGGCGGCCCTGATCCTGACCGTGATCACCAACATCATCACCCAGGTTGTGAAGAAAATCACCTGGGACAAGATCCCCACCAATATCCTGGCGGTGGTGGTGGCCATGGCCGTCACCCTGGTGGCGTTCTTTGCGGTGTTCCAGATCATGGGCTGGGTAGTCACCTGGTACATGGTGGCCGGCGCGGTAGCCCTGGGCCTGTTCGTGGCCTATGCGGCTATGTTTGGATTTGATAAACTGCGGGAGGCCCTGGAGCAGATCACGAACTGGAACAAAGACAAAACGGAGTAAGAGAACCCCCGGCACCGTGTAGGTGCCGGGGGCATTTTATACGACGCGGTGGGACACGGTGGAGGCATCCAACCGCATGGCCAAGTCAATGATCTTTTTCCGGGTGGTGTGGTCCGTTTCGGCGGCGGGGGCAAGGGTGGCGCGAATACCAGTGGGAACAATGGAGAGCGCCCAGGCCACCAGGGCCTTTTCTGCTTTTATCAACGCCGCCCTGGCGGCCATATCGGCCTTTTGCAGTTTGACGGCCTCCGGGTCCGATTGGTATTCCGCCTCCAGGGCGTCGAAAACGGCGTCATTTTCGATTTGCCAAAGGCACCGGGCGGGACGCCCGCGCCGATCCGTGGCGCCCCTGGCTACTAAAAACGCCCTTTCGTGGGCGGCGGCCCTGGCCCCGGCCAATTCGCTGGCCTGCCGGGCCTGATTATAGGCCCGCTGCTGTTCGCTGTATCTCATAATTTCCTGCCTTTCTGCCGGGAAGTAGCCGCCCGGCCCGGCATATATTATTTTATCGGGCAAAGAACACGCCCAAGGGGCTACCACTGGGAGAACGCCACCCGCGGGGGTGTATGTCCTCCAGGGCCTCCATGGAGGTGTGGCCATCGTCCCAGCGGATCACCGCCATGGTGGCGGCGGGGGTCCAGCGGGTGCCCTCCCTCTCCGTGAAACCGACGATCACGCCGATACCCATAGGACACATGGCGCCCCAGTTGCCCACGACGGGCTGGCCAACCATGACCACGCCTGGGTGATCGGTGGGCTGCGCGGCCTGGGGGATATAGGCGGCCACGGGGTCCGGGGAGGCGGTGGCCGCCTCCTCCGGGGCCTCCACATACTCACGGCTGGCCCGGAACACGGGAGCCATGCTGTACCGCTCCGGGATAATATATTCCCCGTTGTTGTCCGTGTGGATCTTCGCCCGGCGCTCCTGTCCACCCCGGCGGAAAGTCACCGTTTTGGCCGTGCGCTTGACGATCTCCACAACGAAAATGCAGTTATGGTCACACGCGCTGGTGTCGTAATACTTTTTGCCCACTTCAAAAATAGCCATCTGAAAAGCCCCCTTGATTTATTCGCCTTACTTTTGTAAAATGGGGGTGAGCCGGTGTAAGGCTACCGGCCACCCTTTTGGGATTTGGTGCGCGGTTTACTTGTCAGGTAGGGCCGCGCACCATTTTATTTTGCTTGCGCCTGCCGAATTGGCGCGGCGGCCTCTTGTACCGTTTTGGCCTTACTTTCCACGAGCTGGGCCAAGGTTTCAAGAAAGGCGTTAAACTCCGCATTTGTCATCCCGGTTTCCATTGCCTCACTTCCTTTCATAAGGGGTTGGGCACCCCTGCCTTACGAGTATTATTATAGACCTTAAAGGGTGTATAATCAAGCGGCAATATGCACGAAATAAGGAGCTTGTATTTGTGTACTTTGTGCACTTTACAGAGTGCATAAAGCGTGATACAATATCCGCACAGGGAGGTGGCGAAAGTGGCAATCAGTTACCAGGGAGCATTTGAAAAAATGAAAGAGGCCGGGATCACCACATACCGGATCAGAAAGGAAAACATCCTATCACAAAGCACTCTGCAAAAGTTAAGAGAGGGGAAGCCGGTCACAACTGAAACCATTGAAAAGCTGTGCCTGCTGATGGACTGCACCCCAAATGACATTATGAAAATCACCCGCTGACGGTGGGCCATAGGAGTGGAACCGCGGCCCCAATGAATAACCCTGCGCCAAAGGGCCTATAATTTTCTTGTGCTGAATATTACCACGGGTTTTGACGCCGGCCTGTGTTAATATCAAGAAAAATGTGGGTCATATCCACAACGGAGGGGCGCCGGGTGAAGTTTTACGAAATCAACGGGAAAAGGAATTTGTGCGGGGACCGGATCCGAGAGGCCAGGCAGAAAAGGAGACTTTCCCAGTCTGAGCTATGCAAACTGCTGCAACTGCGGGGGATCATGGTGGAGCGGGATGTGATCAGCCGCATGGAGAGCGGGGCAAGGATTGTGACGGACTTCGAGGCCGTGGCCATTGCGGAGGTGCTGGAGATCCCTGTGCTGTGGCTGCTGGACAAAGAATAGGCCGGCGTGGTAGAAAGAACCACGCCGGCCTATTGTCATATTACAGAGAAAGAGAGGCCGCCCCCATGAAAGGATATAAGCACTTAACCGCCCATGATCGGAACAAAATGGCAAAAATGCGGAAAGAGGGAGCGACTATGCGCCAGATCGGTGCGGCCCTCCATGTGAGTGCGGCCACCGTCTGCCGTGAGTTAAAGAGAGGCACATACACCTACATGAACGCGGATTACATCGAGGTGACCGAATACATCCCGGAGCGATCACAAAAGAGGTACGAAGCCAATCTGGAAGCTAAAGGGCCGGGATTGAAGATCGGAAACCATAGGGACTATGCCGAAAAGCTGGAGGAGCTGATCGTGGATTACGATTACAGCCCCTCCGCCGCCCTGCATGAAATTGAAAACCACCCGGAAATATATGGGGAGTTCGGGGTGCGCGTCTGCCGGCAGACACTTTATTCCTATGTAGAAAAGCGGATCTTTGCCCGCCTGACCAATAAAGACCTGCCTTTTAAGGGGTCCCGCCAGAAAAAGAAAACCAAGCACATACGCCGCATGAAATCCGCCGCAAAGGGGGACAGCATAGAGAAAAGGCCGGATGAGGTAAACACACGCCAAGAGCCTGGCCACTGGGAAATGGATCTGGTGGTGTCCTGCCGCGGCGGCCACAAGTGCCTTATGGCCCTAACCGAGCGGGTGACCCGCCAGGAAATCATGCGCCTGATCCCGGACAAGAGCGCCGCCAGCGTGGTGCGGGCCATGAATACGCTGGAGCGGAAATACGGAAAAATGTTCCCGGAAGTGTTCAAGACCATTACCGTGGACAATGGCACGGAGTTTTCCAACTGCGAGGGCATGGAAACCTCCATATTTAAGGCAGGCGGCCAGCGCACCAAAGTGTATTACTGTCATCCCTATTGCAGCAGCGAAAGGGGGAGCAACGAAAAGCAAAACCAGATGATCCGGCGGAAGTTCCCAAAAGGAACCAACTTCGACAGAGTTTCCCCCAAAGAGGTCCGCATGGTGGAGGACTGGCTGAACAGATACCCCCGCAAGATCCTGGGGTGGTATAGCAGCGCAGACCTGTTCAACCAGATTTTTGGGGGCGTTTGAAAATTTTTTTACTTTTTGTTACGCTTACCTATTGACATTTGCCCATGAAAATGCTACTAATAAGAGTAACAAAGCGTAAAGCCTTGTTACTCTTATTTTTTTATCGAAAAACGGAGGTGAAAGGACCATGAGCAACAAATATTTGGGGCCTGCGGATCGGCAGCTGATTGCAGAGAAGTGGGCCGCTTATGCGTCGGTGCGGGAGATCGCGGGCCTGGTAGGTGTGGCACCTAAAACCATTTACGAGGAATTGAGGCGCGGGAGCAACGGCACCCTGGACAAGAATAGCCGCAAGGCATACAACCCGGAGCTGGCCCAGCGTCGTTTCCAGGAAAGCCTCCGACGGCGCGGCAAGCCCCTGAACAGAACGCGGGCGGCCAATGAATGAGTGACCCCACCGCCATGGAGGCGGATAAAACAAAGGAGGAAATGACAATGGCAACCATCATCAAGCAGACGAAAGAGGAAATCAACTGGGCGGAGATCGCCAGGGCCAGAGAAATGGGCGTACTGGACAAGCTCCTGGCGGAGCGGGATGTGATCCGCTTCCACCTGCGGAGCGGCACCGAGGTGGCCATCATGGTGGAAAAGGTGGAGCCGGGCCGGGTCTGGATGGGCTTTGTGGACGGCGTGGCCGAGCGGCCTGTGTATAACCGCCTGGAGCGTCCTGTGTCCTGGAAAGAGGGCGACGCCCGGAAATGGTGCAACACCGATCTGGTCCAGGATCTCCCGGAGGATCTGGTGTCCATCATCACCCCCCGCACCATCCGCCAGACCATCAAGGGCGAGGAGCTGGTGACCACGGATCTGATATGGCTACATAGTGCAACAGAGTTTTTCGGGCGCAAGCCGTGGGCAGATGGGGACGATCCAACAGAGGAGCAGCTCCCGGTCTACAAGACCGAGCGGGACCGCGTGAAGATGTGGAACGGGCAGACATGGCCGCATTACACCCGTTCCGCCAATGCGGGCAACGGCAACAGTTTCTGCCTTGTCTATACGGACGGCACGGCCGCCAACGACTACGCCGACAATTCATGGGCGCTGGCCCCCGGCTTTTGGATCTAATCGGCGGAGCGTATCAACGGAAATCCCGCCCCCGCAAGGGGCGGAGAAAGGAGCCGGATATGGCAAAGAGAAAGGAAATCAAGTGGCGGAGAGAGGGGCGCGGCACCATGACCGGGCGCCAGGACGGGATCATTTTTCGGATTTTCCGGCTGTGGGACGCACAGGAACGGGGCCACACCGTAAGCTGCTACGACACAAGAGGGGCCGGGAGAGAGATAAGCACGGCGGGATACCGGGAATTTACCTGGGAGGAGGCAGTGGAGTTCTGCCAGAAGATCGCGGGCGGTGAAATTGGCCTGGAGGACCTGCGGGCACAGTTCGACGCGGAGGACATGGCCAAGGAGCGGGAGGCCATGAGAAAGACCACGGAAAAGGCCAAGAGGCTGGCCGCCATGCTGGAGGGGTACGGGATGAAGTACACCGACCTGCTGGAACTGGAGGTCATGCGCCACGCCCTGGGGGAAATGGGACACCAGATCCTTATGGGATACCACCGAGGGGAGGGCTGGCCGGATGGGACCTGACGGGAAAGGAACCGCCCAGGCGGCAGTCTACATAGACGGACAGCCGGTGCAATACGCCGGAGAAATCACCCTGCCGGAGCAAGTGGAACGCCCGGCGCCGCCGCTCCTTGCGTCAATGGGCCTCACGATGGAGCAGGCCGAAAAGGTGGCCGAAGCCATGGCGGAGGGCTTCCGCACTCTCTGCGTAGCGATAGAGGAGGCCGCGGCGGCTGTGACAAAGATATGGGGAGCCATCCAGGCGGCGGAGGAGTTCCGCAAGGCCCTGCGGTGGGCGGAGGCGGTCAACAGGCCGCTGGCCGCCCGCTACCACCGCACCAAAAAGAAGCGGATCCGCAAGAAGTACGCCAAGCGGATCCTGGCCTGGTATCGGGAGGAGATCCTGTAATGCTGCGACTAAAAGCGAATAAAACCGCCCTGTATAAGCTGGTGGCGGATTATGTGGACAACCTCCCGCCCATGCGGAGCGGGACAGAGTTCATTAAATACCCGCGCACACCGGACTACGCCCTGAACTGGATCACCCCGGAATGGAACACGGCCCACGCCTTTTTCTCCACCTGCATGGGCCACCCACTTTTGGCCATTGAGATCCGGGACGGGGAAACCGGAAAGACGGTGAGCCGCGTCACCCATGCCCTGATTCTCCAGGATCTCCGGGAGCGGGGCATGGTGGAGAAGTTTACCACGGCGGCGGAGCGCCGGCGGATAGAAAGGAGTGCCGACAATGGAAAATGAAAGGAAACCGCTGACCCGCACCCAAGTGGAGCAAATCCAGGAACCGAAACCCGTTTGGATTGAGTGGATCGGCCTGCACCAATTACAGAAAAGCCCCGGCTGGGAGATTGCCACCCATGTTCACGGAGGGCGTCTCTGTATTAAGGGAGAGCAGGACAAGGACGGCTATTTACTGGATCTGTACGGGGTTTACTGGGTGGCATACGACGCGCTGGAAATTATAAAGGAGGAAATTCCATGCTAACAGAAAATCCTGGAAAAGGCGGAGGACGTGATCCTCCGAAAGTTCGATGAATGTTTGAGTTCCCAGGAACCGATCACGGACGCCACATTTGAAAGTCTGATGGATGGTGTGCGGGTATTAGACCGGATCCGCAGAATGAACGATCAGCAGGTGTCCCAGTCTGAAAGATCAGAAGGGTAGTCTGGATCACCGTCGAGACGGTCCCAGTCATAACACCCCGTGCAATGACGGGCTATGTTATCAGCGGCGGCCTGGGGAGAATGGCAACTTTCCCACATGGTGCCATCGTACAGAAAGCCATAGCGTCCATTCGGCAGCCGTTTGATATACAGATCGCCGATTTTAGAATGATAGACCCACAAGAGACCCCCCTTTCCAGCCCCATTCTACCACGCGGGGCCGGAACGGGACAAGCATAGGAGGAACCCATGAGCGAACAGCGGAGGCGGTCGGCCAGGCTTGAGATCGGCCTGGAAGTGGCACGGACGCCGCAGACGATATTCGAGGAGGAGGCACACGGAAAGACCATCCGGCGGCCCATGCGGGGCCGCGTGGACTATATCCACCCACGGGGGGCCATGTCGTGGCCTTTCAGGTGCGCAGGAAAATTATCAAAGAAACCTTTCAAGGCGTGGAGGTATAGACCATGGACAGAAAAGCGGAGTTTTTGAAGATCTGGACCGAGCAGGTCAACCGGGAGTATGCAGACAATTTGCTAGGGTGGCTGGAGTATGAGACGGACTTCTTTACGGCCCCGGCCTCCACCCGGCACCACGGTGCCTACCCTGGCGGCCTGCTGGAACATAGCCTGAATGTGTATCACCGTCTGCGGGCCATCGTGTGCGTAGAAACCTACGGGACCACCACTTCCGACCTGCTGGCGGAGGATGTGGAGGAAACGGTGGCCGTTCTGGCCCTGCTGCATGATGTGTGCAAGGTGGGGTGCTACCACCTGGAAACCAAGAGGCGGAAGAACCAGGAAACAGGGCGCTGGGAGGATTACCAGGGGTATGTGTTCCGCGATCCCCTGCCGCTGGGACATGGCGAGAAAAGCCTGTACCTGATCCAGCGCAACATGGACTTGGAGCCGGAGGAGGCCCTGGCCATCCGGTGGCACATGGGCGCCTATGACAACGCGGCCAAGGCGGACTCCCGTGCCCTTTCGGCGGCCATGGCAGCCTCCCCATGGGTATGGCGCTTACAGGAGGCGGACATGTGCGCGGCCTGGGTGGATGAACGGGAGGCAGAGGAATGAAGCGGGAACTGTGCAAGCCCTGCGCCGTTGCCCTGTCCAGCCAGGGAAAGACTGTCAAGCGCACCAGCGGACGGTGCGAGAAAATCATCTGCGCGGAGTGTGGCCGCCGCCGTTTCGGGTACACCTACGAGGTGACCGGCAGAGAAACCCGCGGAGAAAAGGAGGACAAGCAGACATGAGCCAGAGAAAGGCCAAGGAATACCGCCGAGCTATGGAGCAGTACCGGGGTGTGGTAGAGGATGTGGACGATCTGAAACGCCGGATCGGGGCCATGGAAGCCCGCCACCGCAGGGAGGACCAGCTGGAGGAGATCCGCCGCAGGCAGGCCCGCCGGGAGGCGGAGCAATGGGAGAAAAAAAGAAAGGAGAGCATGGAGCAAGCGCGGAAGATCCGGGCAGAGGAACGGAGGCGGCAAATTTCCAGACGGCGGATCGCTGTCCTGATTGCCGGTGCCCTGGTGGTGGTCCTGCTGCTGGCACTGGCCATCAAAGCTATGACGGCGGACACAGCGGCGGCGGAGGAGCTGGAGATCACCGCAACCTGTGGGCCTGTCACCCTGCTGACGGCGGAGCCGGATGTGTGGGACGGAGAGGGCGAGGATCCGAGAGAGGCGGAGAAGATCGAGAAGGCCCTGCTGGCCTCCGGGTATTTCTCCATGGCGGTGCCTATGTGCTACGAATACCAGGACTATATGCGGACCTACTGCACGGCCTATGAGTGCCCCTATCCTCTGGCCCTGGCCGTGGCGGAGGTTGAAAGCCACTTTAACATGGAGGCCGTGGGCGCCGCCGGAGAGGTGGGGATCATGCAGTTAAATCCGGGGCCGGATGGTGCCTACCACGCAGAGCTGGAGGCGGCCACGGGGCTGGATCCCACTACCCCCTCCGGGAATATCGCCGCCGGGTGCTACCTGCTGGGCAAGTACATGGCAGACTATAAGGACCCGCACAAGGCGGCCATGGCGTACAACATGGGCGTGGCCGGAGCAAAAAACGCCTGGGAGGCGGGGGGCACATCAACCGACTACTCCGCCGCTGTGGTGGAGGCCATGGAGCGGTGGGAGGTGACCGTGAACGCATGGAATGGAACCTGAACCGCACAGACACACGCGCGGCGGCAGCCAGGCGGGCACGGATCCACCGCTGGAGCGTCCCCGGCAGGGCCAGAGTAACACACCCGGCCCACGGGTCCGTGGTGGTCCCACACTGTTCAAACCTGGCGGCGATCCTGAACGCTGCGGAGGTGTGGGGGTGCAACTGGGTGGAAATCCTGGACGCGCAAGTGTGGGCCGCACAAGGGGAGCAGGCGGCCCCCATGCCTACATTACATAAATAAAGGAGGCGGCGAAATGCTGATCAACGAAAGCGGCCTGGTGCGCTGTATCAAGCGGGCCTATAAATCCGCCGGGTATGCGGTGGCCGCAGAGGGCGATTGCATGACGATTTACACAGAACAATGGTATATCCAATGCAAGCGGGCGGCCATCCCCCGCAAGGTGCTGGCCACCATCGTGGAACACATGGGAATGATACCGGACACGGAACCCGTGTCCATCGTAAAGGATGGAGAGCCGCAGCTAATCATGCCGGAGGTGGCGGCGGATGAAATTGAACACTGGAGGACCGGGGAGCGCACCGACGCGGTGACCATGGCCACGGTGATCATACAGGGCTACCAGATTTTCCAGCCGGACGGCGGCGGGGCCTGCTACGGGGTAAGCCTCCTTGACCTGGGGATTATGGAGCGGGAAATGGTGGAACATGGAGCCGCCGCCGTGATCGACGGGGACCGCCTGCTGTGGCGTGGGGACACCGAGGTGGTGGCCATGGACGCAGTAAGAAAAGCCCGGTCAAGCTGGGCCAAGGAATGGGAGCGGGCCGTGTGGAACGCCCTGGAGGGCGTGGACCTGCACAAAGAGGAGGCGTGACGATGGGAAAGACGAATTTTGACCGGATTACCGCCTCCCCGGAGGCCCTGGCCTCTTTTTTGGCCTCCCTCCCCTGCCTGGACGCGCCATGGGATGACGATTTTCACCGGATTTTCTGCGACAACTGCCCCATGGAGAACTGCCCCAAGGTATGCCCACACGAGGGAAAAAGAAACAGCCCCGCGTGGTGGCTGGGGCTGGAGGTATCAGAGTAATGGAAGTAACTGCAAATATGAGCGCCGAGGAGTTCCAGGAGTTCATGGCATGGAAAAAGGACCGGGAGCGGTACACCAAGGAAATGGCCGCCCAGTCAAGTGAATGGGAAATCATGGCAAAGAAAGTGACCTGGGCCATTGAGGAAGATCCGAAACGGCCCGGAAAGGTCAAGATCGTGGACCAGGAACACGCGGCGGAGCTGCTGGAGCTGGCCAATGACTACCTATCATAAAAAGAAAACCACCTGCGCCCGGTGCTGACAACACGGCGCAGGTGGACAGATACGAGGCGGCGCGGAGGCCGTCCTGGATAGTTGCATTATAGCATACTCCCGGACGGCCTGCAAGCCGCAAAATTCAACGGGGCCGAGGCCCCGTATAGCTCCGGTAAGAGCTATTAGTAAAGTGACCAGCAGGCCCAAAGGAGGAGTACAGCATGGCCTATGTCCATAGGCGGGTAAAGGCTGGCCGCACCATCGAACACAGGAAAATGCAGTCATACCGGATCCACACAAAGGGGGTCCAGAGAGGCCCCAACCATGGGACCACATCGGAGAAGCAGGCCAAGGTCAACGAGAGGGTGGCGGAGGAACACCTGCGCTGGGACCTAAACGCCAACTTTGACCACCGGGATCTCCACGCCGTCCTGCACTACTATGCCAAGGACACCACTTTCCCGGAGATACTGGCAGACAAGGCCGCCTTTCTGTCCAACCTGCGGAAGATCTGCAAAAAGCGCAGGATCAAATACAAGGCCGTGGTGGTCATCGAAACCAAGCGGATGACAAACCTGCACATTCATGTGGTAATAACGCGCATGGACCCGGAGATCATCACCGAGGCATGGGAGAGCGTCCCAAGGGGCGGCGGGGGTATCAGTTTCAAACCCCTGGACCGCAGAGGCAACCATGAGAAGCTGGCGCATTACCTGGTCAAAGAAAGCCGATCCACCATGGAGAAATACAGGGAGCTGGGGAAGCGGGGAAAGCGGTACAGCAAGACCCAAAACATGGACAAGCCCGTGATTACATACACCCCCGTGTCTGCCTCCTCCTGGCGCAAGGAGCCAAGGGCCAGCAAGGGCGCCGTGCTGTACAAGTTCGATGACGGATCCACCACCCGGAGCGGGTGGCATGAGATCAGCGGCTACCCATACCAGGAATATTTCGAGGTTTTCAACGAATAGGAGGACAAGCCAATGAAAATTTACATAGCGGGAAAGATTGCCGGGGATCGGCGTTATCGGGCCAAGTTCCGGGAGGCAGCCAAGACCCTGGAGGCGGCGGGCCATGTAGTCCTGAACCCTGCCACCCTGCCGGACGGCCTGACCGACGGGGACTATATGCGGATCGCACTGGCCATGCTGGAGGCGTCGGACCTGGCCGTGTTCCTCCCGGACTACCGGGAGAGCCGGGGCGCCATGGTGGAATGGGCCTGGTGCCAGCGGACCGGGAAAGAGTGCGCTCTGTATCTGGAAATGACAGGAGGGAGAACAAAGTGAAAGACTTTGCGGAAGCATACAAAGCGGCCCACGCAAAAGCGCGGGAATACCTGGGGGTAAAAAGGGCCGGATGGGCAGCGCCGGGGAAACGGACGCGGGAAAATCACGCAATCCTAATTCCACGCCGGGAGGCTGTGGACATGGCGAACAACCTGGCAACAGCAATCTACGCCAAGGAGGTATATATAACCTGGGCCATGAACCTGCGGGGCTTTATGGTGCAACTGGCCACGGGAGAACACGACGCCATGACATGCCGGGAATGTGGCGGCATTTTCCGCGCTGGGTGGATGAATGGGAAATGCCCATACTGTGAGGCGAAGCAGGCAGCCACCGGGTATGTGGACGGCATGAGAGAGGCGGCAGAAAAATGAGCAAGGCGCAGATCAGCATGTGGGAGGAAAAGATCGTGGATAGTTTCGCCGGCGGCGGCGGAGCATCCACAGGGATTGAGCTGGCCACAGGCCGAGTGGTGGACATAGCGATCAACCATGACCCGGACGCCATCCTCATGCACAAGACCAACCACCCGCACACCGTCCACTATCAGGCCAGCGTGTGGGATGTGGACCCGCTCGAAGTCACAGGAGGCAGCCCGGTGGGGTTACTGTGGGCCTCCCCTGACTGCAAGCATTTCAGCAAGGCCAAGGGCGGAAAGCCCGTGGACAAGAACATCCGGGGACTGGCCTGGATCGTCCTGCGGTGGGCCGGGACAGTCCGGCCCCGCGTGGTCATTCTGGAGAATGTCGAGGAGTTCCAGACCTGGGGGCCGGTCCGACGCGGGCGCCCGGTGAAGTCAAAGGCTGGGCAGACATTCAAGCGGTTTATTTCCCAGCTGGAGGGCCTGGGATATGCTGCGGAGTGGCGGGAACTGGTGGCGGCTGACTATGGGGCGCCGACAACCAGAAAGCGATTTTTCCTGATTGCCCGCTGTGACGGGCAACCCATTGTATGGCCGGAGCCTACCCACGCGCCAGCGGACAGCCCGGAGGTGCTGGAGGGGCGGAAAAAGCCATGGCGGAGTGCGGCGGAGATCATAGACTGGAGCCTCCCCTGCCCCTCCATTTTCGACACGCGGGAAGAAATCCGGGAGAAATACGGCCTTTCCGCCCAGCGGCCACTCCGACCCAACACCATGCGGCGGGTGGCCAGGGGCGTGGACAAGTTCGTGGTCAAGTCTGCAAACCCGTTTTTGGTGGTGGTCAACCATGCTGGAGAGTTCCGGGGACAGGAGATTGTGGACCCGCTCCAGACCATTACAGCAAAGCATGGGTATGGGGTGGTAAGCCCGACCATGGCGCCCTGGACAGTGACCAACACCACCAACTCCACGGGCCACCCAGTCAATGAGCCAATAGACACGGCGCGGACCGGCGGCGGAGGCGGGCCAAAGGTTTTTG
>OCAN01000756.1_pt1 | contig 24036 bp, 20 predicted proteins | sample 1538321 | NCBI WGS metagenome assembly OCAN01 (sample SAMEA2580294, study PRJEB22360) | human gut metagenome | biome: human gut; feature: human-associated habitat; material: faeces | place: Denmark | collected 2008/2010 | reverse complement strand
CGTCGTCCCCGGCGATGTCGCCAGCGAATATCAGATCCGCGTCCCGGTCACGTCCGTAGAAGAAATGCACATCCAGAACGAAAAAATTTATATGCTGATCGTGGAGTTCGGCCTCAATACCCCGAACCCGCTCCGCTTCCCCCTCTACGCTCCCGAGCGCGTCTGCAAGATCGTCCCGCAGGCCGGGGATGAAATCGACGCCATCATCTGGCTTCAGGGCCGTATCATCGACTAGATCCGCAGCTGCCTGAGGCAGGCATTTCCCGCCTCGGGCAGCGGTGCCCCTCCTCCGGAACGACGCATAAAGGAACCCCGCCGTGTCCATGCACGAAATCGAAGACTACATTGAAGAGGCCATACGGGCCGTGTCCCGTTCCGATATGCCCGTTTCCGAAAAGCGGAACATGATTTATTCGCTGCTCAGGCTGGAGGAGTACGGCGATTGCGGGTTCACCAACCTGCGGACGCTGAAAGAGATGATGGACTGCCAATACACCTTCGTCTTCGACAAGACGGAGATGTATGACTATGAGGCGAATCGGGGCTATTACGACGACCTTTCCAAGAAAGGCGGCTGTTCACAGGGCGCTCCCTATACGCTCGTCGCCCGTGATGCCGTGACCAACGAATGGGTGAAGCACGGCGACAAGGTTTGCATCGACAGCGGCTCCGACGCGTGGCGGGGCATGGTGGCCGCCGGGGCCATTACCGGCGAGGGCGCGGCCCCCGTGGAACGGCTGGAAGATCTGGACGTGCTGCGAAAGGTGAAGAAGCTTTGGGGCCCGATGGACGACTACTTCATGCAGGCGCACGGCGGTCTCTTCCTCCTTTCCGGAGCCATTGACGATTTGCCGGAAGAGGAATTTCCCGAACACTTCGGCATGACCAAACAGGACTTTGAGGACGAATACGGCGACTAGCCGTTCTCCGTTTTCAGAACGGACCGCCACCGGACGGCCCAGTACAGCGACTTTTTGAAAGGAAACAGACAATGCGCAGCCAAAAAATGACGTTCGGTCTTGAAAAGGCCCCCCATCGCTCCCTGCTCTACGCGCTCGGCCTGACCCGCGAAGAGATGAAACGCCCGCTCATCGGCGTGGTGAACGCCGCCAACGAAGTGGTCCCCGGCCACCTGCATCTCGGCAAAATCGCCGAGGCCGTCAAGGCGGGCATCCGCATGGCGGGCGGCACGCCTATGGAGTTCCCGGCCATCGCCGTGTGCGACGGCCTGGCCATGAATCATGAAGGTATGCGCTTCTCCCTGACCTCGCGCGAAGTCATCACCGATTCCATCGAAATCATGGCTACGGCACATCCTTTCGACGCGCTGGTGTTCATCCCCAACTGCGACAAGATCGTCCCCGGTATGCTCATGGCCATGATGCGCCTGAACCTGCCCTCCATCATCATGAGCGGCGGCCCCATGCTGGCGGGACGGAACAACACCGACCTCATCAGCGTCTTTGAAGGCGTCGGAGCGGTCCGTAACGGCACCATGACCGAAGAAGAGCTGGAAGACCTGACCGAAAACGCCTGTCCCGGCTGCGGTTCCTGTTCCGGCATGTACACCGCCAACACCATGAACTGCCTGTGCGAAGCCATGGGCGTGGCCCTGCCCGGCAACGGCACGACGCCCGCCGTGTCCGCCGCCCGTATCCGCCTTGCCAAACAGGCGGGTATGCAGGTCATGGAACTTCTCGAAAAGAACATCCGTCCCCGCGACATCGTGACCGAACAATCCGTCCACAACGCTGTGGCGGCGGACATGGCTCTCGGCGGCTCCACCAACACGACCCTCCACCTGCCCGCCGTATTCGGGGAAGCCGAACTGAGCCTGTCACTGGACATCTTCGACGACATCAGCCGCAAGACGCCCAATATCTGTAAGCTTTCTCCCGCCGGGACGCAGCACATCGAAGACCTGCACCGCGCGGGCGGCATCCCCGCCGTCATGGGAGCCCTGCTCGACAAGGGCCTCGTGCACGGCGAGGCGCTCACCGTCACCGGTAAGACGGTGGCTGAGAATATCAAGGAACTCAAGGCCCACATCATTGACCCCGACGTCATCCGCATCGACAAGCCCTACGCCAAGGAAGGCGGCATCGCCATCCTGCGCGGCAACCTCGCGCCCGACGGCGCCGTAGTGAAGCAGTCCGCCGTGGCTCCCGAAATGATGGTCCGCGACGTGACCGCCCGCGTGTTCAACAGCGAGGAAGAAGGCGTGGAAGCCATCCTCGGCGGCAAGATCAAAAAGGGCGACGTGGTGGTCATCCGGTATGAAGGCCCCCGCGGCGGCCCGGGTATGCGCGAAATGCTGACCCCGACGTCAGCCATCGTGGGCATGGGCCTCGGCGCGGATGTGGCGCTCATCACGGACGGTCGTTTTAGCGGCGGCAGCCGGGGTGCGGCCATCGGCCACGTATCCCCCGAAGCGGCGGATGGCGGGCTCATCGGGCTTGTGCAGAACGGCGACACCATCCATATCGACATCCCCGGCCGTAAGCTGGAACTGGTGGTCCCCGAAGCGGAAATCGAAGAACGCCGCAAACACTTCGTCCCCGTGGAAAAGGATATAAAATCCCCGTTCTTGCGCCGTTACGCCAAGCTGGTGACCTCCGCATCCACCGGCGGTGCGTACAAGAAGATCTAAAGCTGTCTCCGAGCGGCTACCATTAAAAAACCATCCCCCAGCTTCCTTCATTCGGGAGGCTGGGGGAATTCTTTTAGGCTTCTGGCATTTTTCTGCCCCCTACGTGAAGAATACGCCTCGAGGGAGCCTCCCTGCTCTTTCACTCCTTTGCACCTTAACCCGAAAGAAAACAGCTCGTGCCGATTGGAGGAAATACAGGATTGGTGAGCCCATATGGTAACCGTTTTGTACCGTTCACTCCCCATTTACCAGAATGAGGCCGCTGGGAACCGAGAGTTTTCCTCTTATCAAAGGAGTTTTTGTTAAATTTTTATAGAGCAAATACAGCGTATTAACTATACGTTTCAACTTTTTTTCATTTTTTCCTTTTTTCTCGTTGACAGCGGTGGATGATTTTTATAAATAGTTCTGGCTGTGCAGCTGCGGCAAGCAGAAAAGCACGGTAAACGTCCCCATCGTCTAGCCGGCCCAGGACAGCGGCCTTTCACGCCGTCAACAGCGGTTCAAATCCGCTTGGGGACGCCACTAGAAAACTAGAGGCGCATCACTTTACTCTGAAAATCAGGGTGTTGTGATGCGCCTTTTGTATTATATCCCCTCCACTTGTAAAGCTCTCCCCCAAGGCTTTCAGTCCGCGTCGTCCCCTTCCACGTGCGCTGCGCGCCTATCTCCCTCTAGCGCCTTTTACCTCCGCGTTCCGTCCCTCAACATTTCTCTTCCCCGTGAAGCAGCAACCGACCGTGAGACTGTGCAACTGACACGCCTCATCGCGGCCCTCTTCACCTATGGGCTAGTCTCCCCCCTGCCACTTTTTCCCATCCAAAAGGGAGGGCAATCATGAGGCCCTACCCAAACCACCATTCCCTGATCGCCAGACGGCTCGGCATCCACATAATGTACGCGCCACCGCTGCGGCCTGCCACAGCGTGGTCACGCTGAGCCCTCCGCTGGTGATCCGCTGCACTCACAATTTCGCTGGAGCCATACTATACCGTTCGAACCTACGCATGAGACTGAGACGGCGCTGAACGCTGCACCGCTGCTCTTCTGAACCGTCAGCTCAGAAAGCAAGTTCCCGTCGAAGAGTGCATTCCAGATGACATCTGGCGGCGCATGAGCCGAGAAGACCGTGAGAAGACCCCGCGCTGCCGCACCAAATGGGTCTGGATCATTAATGACGCCTTGCCCTCCTACTGCCGGACCTACGCTGGCCATGAATACACATGGAAGGTCGGCGTCAACTACGTTGGCGAACCGCTCAACGGTGGCCACTGGATTGATGAGTAGCCACAAGGGACGGTCATGACTGACGAACAAATCAAAGAACTTTTTGATACAGTACCCGCCTTTGCCGACAGCTGTATCGAATCGCTACGTCCGGCACCCTTCCTCCGCTCAATAAGCCGTTGCTGGTCAGCTTCAGTAAAGACCGGCCTGATGTGGGACGGCAGCCAATCCCAACTATCCCGGCATGGCATGGAGGGAACTCCTCGATAAGGGCGAAAAGATGCGGAAAAACATCAGGCTGTTTACGGTGAATCCTGAGTACTACCTGAACCTCGAACAATTCCGTGCCCCCTTCATGAGTTTCTGCTTTCATGACGGCAAAGGCTACGTCGCGGAAGACGGATGCCACCGCGCCTGCATCGCAAAGTTCTTCCTCTATTCGCAACCCTCTCCATTTCTGCACGGCGTTCATCTCACAGAGGTCCAGACGGACGCCCGCATGACGAACCTCTTTTACAGGCTCAAAAAACTTCTTCCCACATGGTGCGCGGCGTTCCCCAAGTCACAGGAAGTCACCCGCAATGACGACGCCAAAGGATGGAGCATGTCTTTCTATGGGAACACTCTGCGCATTGAAAACCACCGCAGGAAGGGTTTCAACGCCGACTTTCAGGCCGAAGAACTGGAAGAAGGTCTGCTCCCGGCCCTGCTGAACCCCTTCAAACGCCGCTTCGGAACGTATCGCAATCTTTTGAACTGAGAGGAATCCATGATCCAACGTCTCTTCATTGCCGAAAAACCGTCACTCGGCAAAGCCATTGCCGCTGAACTCGGCGTCACGCAGACTCGTCAGGGGTATATGGTCTGTGGGAACGACGCCGTGACCTGGTGCTTCGGGCATTTGCTGGAACAGTATGATCCCGATGATTATGATGAAGCATGGAAGCTGTGGCGCAGAAGCTCCCTGCCCATGATTCCCCGTGAGTGGCGGCTCAAGCCCAAGGAAAGCGCCCGCGCTCAACTTCAGGTAATCAGCAATCTGCTTGGTGAGGCAGCTACGGTCGTCAACACAGGCGACCCGGACAGGGAAGGCCAGCTTCTCGTGGATGAAGTCCTCGAACACTTCCGCTACACCGGCCCGGTTCAGCGAATTTGGCTTGCATCCCTAGACTCCCGCTCGATCCAAAAAGCTCTGGCAACGCTGAAGGACTACCGGGATTACGCCAACCTCAGAGATTCCGCCCGCGCCCGCTCACAGGCTGACTGGCTCATAGGCATGAACGCCACCCGCGCCATGACGCTCCGGGGCAGGGAGTCGGGACGGGATGGTGTGTTGTCGATGGGGCGCGTCCAGACGCCCACCCTTGCCCTTGTCGTCAACCGGGATCGGGAAATCGCAGCCTTCACCCCCATTGATTATCTCGTCCTTCAGGCAACGCTCCAGCACGATGCGGGGACATTCTCAGCCTTCTTCAAGCCTTCGGAAACCCAACCCGGACTGGACAGTGAAGGCCGTCTCGTCGATGGGGCCACCGCCCAAGACATCATGGATGCCGTGCGCGGCAAAAACGGCATCATCACCTCCGTCACACGCGAAAAAAAGAAAAAGCCAGTCCCCCTGCCCCATTGCCTTTCCTCGCTTCAGAAGGCCGCTTCCTCCAAGCTCGGCATGACCGCGCAACAGGTTCTGGATACCGCGCAGTCGCTCTATGAAAAGAAGCTGACGACGTATCCGCGTACCGACTGCCGCCATCTGCCCGAAGAGCAGTTCAGTGACGCCGCCCGGATCATTACCGCCCTTTCCGGCGTTTCCGGTCTTGAGACCGTGACCGCCAGGGCCGATTCCGCCTTGAGAGGCCCCGTCTGGGATACGAAGAAGATTACGGCCCACCACGCGATTATCCCCACCGGCGAAGAGCCCCGGAGCCTCACGGCGCAGGAAAAGGAGCTGTACCTGATGATCGCCGTCCAGTACTTTCTCCAGTTCTATCCCCCCATGCTCTACGAGGCCCAGAAGATTCTGGCCACCATCGTGGAAACGGCATGGGAAGCCCGTGGCCGGATGATCATAGAACCGGGCTGGACCGGATTTGCTGCTGAAGAGGACGATGAGGACGCCAAAAAGAAAGAGGCCGAACAGTCGCTGCCGTCCGTCGGCAACAATGACGCCGTACTCTGCGCCGACGTGGACGCCCTCAAAAAGAAGACCACACCGCCTTCCAAGTTTTCAGAAGGTTCACTGATCGAGGCGATGGCCAGCATCCACCGTTTCGTTTCCGACGCCAAGGCCAAGGCCGTTCTAAAGGAAAATGAGGGCATCGGGACGGAAGCGACACGGGCGAGTATCCTTGAAACCCTCAAGGGCCGTGGGTTCATCACAGCCAGCGGCAAATCCCTTGTGTCCACGCCGCTCGGCCAGTCCCTCATCGACATGACCCCGGACACGCTCCGCGATCCGGTCACTACGGCCCAATGGGAACAACGCCTTGAAGCCATAACCCGTGGGGAAACCTCTCTGGAAGACTTCATGCGGGAACAGTATGCAGCCCTTCCTTTGCTTTTGGCCCCCGTCCTCTCCACCCCTGCCGCACTTCAGCCCGGTGCCTTCCCCTGCCCGAAGTGTGGCAAGGCGTTGCGCCGGCGCGAAGGGAAAAACGCCGGCGAATTTTTCTGGAGCTGCTCCGATGCCGATTGCAGGACGTTTTTGCCGGATGAGGACGGTAAACCCGGAAAACCGCGAGAAAGGGCCATACCCTCGGAGCATCCATGCCCCGTCTGCGGTCGCCCCCTTTACTCAGGGAAAAACGATAGGGGGACATATTGGGCTTGCTACAACAAGCAAGGGCATCCAGACGGTAACAATGTCTTTCTGCCCGATGACAACGGCACCCCCGGCCAGCCCAAAGAAAAGTCTCCGCGAGTGGTGACGGAGTTTACCTGCCCCGATTGCGGTAAGGCGCTACTCTACAGGCAAGGCACCAGCAAGGCGGGGAAACCCTATGAAGTCTTTTCCTGCTCCGGCTATCCAAACTGTAAAACGAGCTTTTGGGGGAAGGATGGAAAACCTGACTTTAATAGGAGGCCCAAATAACAATCCAACAAGAGAAACCAAATGTATCGTATTTTGGACATATGCCCCCGGACGAATTCAACTCATAAAGGAGCAACCATGAGCCTCATGAAATCTTCCATCCCGTTGACTCTCTATCGCTTAGAACCCTCGACCCTCGCCAATGTCACTGGCGACGCGATCAGGCGGTTCGCCTTCCGGTCCATCGACAATACCCCTGACGAAAAAGGCTATGGCTTCGTCCCTGAAGATGACATGTTTGCCGATCTGGAGACTTCGGTTCTCGAAAAGGGCCAATACATGAGCTTTGGCTTTCGTATCGACACCAGAAAAATACCTTCGGCCATTCTCAAAAAACATCTTGCGGAAATGACGCGGGACGAACTCCAGAGGCAGGGCAAGACGTTCCTTTCCAAATCCCGAAAGAAGGAACTCAAAGACCTTTGCAAGTCCCGGCTCCTTTCAAAAACGGAACCCCGCCCCTCTATGACCGGTATCGCCGTCGATACGTCAAACGGACTCGTATACGTTGCCAGTACCTCCAAATCAACCCTTGAGCTGTTCGAGAATTACGCCAAGACAGCCTTCGGCGGCGAAATGGAGCGCATGTACCCAAGCATACTGTCCGCATCGGATTCCGAACACCCTCTCGAAGATCTCATGAGCAATATTTACGCAGAAAGTATGACGCTTTCCCTCAGTGGAAAGACCTACGCCATAGCCGAACAGGGGAGGGCTACGCTTTCCCGGACGGATGGGCCTTCAGTCTCAGTAACAGATGCGCCGGACAGCGCGAGAGCCGGACTGGAATCCGGGCTCTTGCTTACCAGCCTCAAGATCAGGCTTTCCTCCATGCCTGAAGACGAACTTGTGGCCGTCTTTACTCTGAACGCGGATTTTAGCTTCAGCGGCCTGAAGACGCCGCGCATCCGCAGACAGAAAGGAGAAGATGCCGATCCCGACACCGACTTCCTCCTGAAAATGGGCTTCATCGGAGAGACTGTGACTGCCATGCACTCGCTCTTCCGGCAACATGCGGGCAACTAGGGAGAACATCATGAAAAGACTGCTCTTGCTCTTTCTTTTGTGTTTTGGGCTGGCCTTGCCAGGGGTGGCTGCTGATGGAACCAGCTTTAATCCTACAACAATTTCTGTCAAAAGCGTGGGGGCTTCGATCCCCGTTGGAACGGTGATTACTTGGCCTTCCAACTCATGGCCTTCTGACAGAGATAACTGGCTGGAATGTAACGGGCAATCCATATCCAGCGCAGTATATCCGGAACTGGTAGGGGTTGTAGGGGGGAACGTCCCGAATTACCAAGGAGTGTTCTTCCGGGGATACGGAGGACAGACAAGCTATCACTATGGCGCTGTTGGCCATTGGAGCGCGGGGCTAGGCGAGCTGCAAGGGGATGGAATACGAGAAATATGGGGAGAACTTTCTTATCTGCCCCGAAGCCGTGATGGAGAAGTGGGACAGTTCGGTTCACTGGCCTTTTGGAACGAAGGGCGTAATCAATGGATGAATGACGCGGGTAAGGCGCCATCAGGTGCAATGAACTTTTATGCGTCTCGCTCAACTCCTGTTGTTGGTGAAATCCGCCCGGTGAACCGTGCTGTTCACTACCTGATCAGAGCAAGATGATATTAAAATACATATAGATAATAGACGAAGGCAACGCCAAGAAAGAATTTACTTTGGCGTTGCCTTTGCTATAAGTATATAATTACATAAATACAGATTTACGGCTTTGCGCGAATAAGACAGCGTACATAGATGTGATCCGGGGCAGTTTCTGCTTCCCCCGTGTAGTCAGTCGGGCTTCCACCTCCAGCTCCGATACTTCCGCTCACAGCCCCATTCCGCAGGCTCCCGGAGACGCTGCTGGCATTAGTCGTTCCGCTCACCATCCCGCTGGCCGTGCCGGATATACTTCCTCCTCCCGTACTGCCCCAGATTGAACCTCCTGAAGTGGTTGCGGCTACTGTGGAAGAACCTCCTACAGTGAACTCGGCACCTCCCCTGATCTGGACCCATAGACACCGGGAGCAACCAAAGTATTTTGGTCTCCAGCCCAACTAGTACCTTTTAATGCTTCTTCTGTCGTTCGATTAACTGAAACCCTACCTCCAGCGATTCCTGAATCATTTCCGGTTTGGCTGATGGAAATCCATGTCCCCCCTGAGCCTTGTACTGCCTGATATGTTTGTCCTCCAGCACTCCCACTGGTGATTGTCTGTCCATTTGCCCAACCGCTGACTCCCAGATTTGCCGCTGAAGAAAAAGATTGTCCGCCAGCCGTCCCGGTAAGGGCCGTGCTGACGAGCTGCCCGCTGAAACTGTGCGTGTGTGTCGGCTGCGTATGGTTGTGGCTCTTGATCGAGTTGGCCACGGTCTGTCCGACGCTATGCCCGGACTGGAGGCCACGCAGAAAACGTCCCCGGTAATCGGGCACTCGGCTGCCGACAACCCCGACCAGTTCCGGATACACTGAATCTGTAATGTTAATACCTCAAAATATAAGGACAATGACGAAAGAATTTCTATCGGCATTGTCCTGCATTTTGTTATATACAACTACATAAATATATAATTACTGAAATACATATGATTGCGGAAAGCGTTCTCTGAACAGTTGTACTGTTTCAGGGGGACTGGCCGTGACAATAACCTGATCCCCATGATCAAGAACCGCTTTGGCCAGGCTTTTCCCAAGACCGGAAGAGCATCCGACAATCAACCAGGTATTCATTGCGTCAGTCCACCTTTTTTTCTTTTAACCACTGGGATAATATATCGGCTACTTTGATATTATTCAGATCGGAAAAGGGGAAATGGGTATTTCCCTGTACTCCTATTTTGGGAAGATGCACTACGGTAGCGTCGCCGCCATGCCGGTTCACGGCGTCCGCCCAGAGTTTTGCCATGCTCATGGCTGCACGCCAGTAGTCCTGATGAGGTTCTGAAACGGGGTGTTCTGGAATATTGTCGCCATAATAGATGACGATGGGCATCCGAGTCAGAGCTTTGAATTGTTCCAAGGGGACTTCCGCAGCCGTGAATGGCCCGAAAGAACTGGCGTTGGGGATGGGTTTAGGCAGTTCGCCTTCGGGAAAGACAAAGCCGCTACCGGGTTCATACCACGACAGCCCGCACGTTTTTACTCTTTATTGCCGTCAGCCAGCCGGGGCCGCCGCCCTGAGAGTGTGTTACCAGAATACCGGAACCGATTCGGTCGAATACGGCGGTCATTGCGTCGGAGATGACCTCGGCGTCATAGGGGCCGGTATTGGGCGTCATCTGGCGAAAAAATTGATTCAACGATTCGTCGCCACGGGCAAACTGCGTTCCTTCAAAAAAGTCGGGCCAGATGCCGAGCCGGAACTGCCCGAACCAGAATTGCTCGTCAGGCTTGGCCTCAACAGTGGCGGAAACGGTGCTTCGCCCGGCATCGCCGCGTCGGGGCTGATCTATCAAATAAACGCCGAATCCCCGACGCAGAAAAATATTCTGAAAACCTTCGCGTCCGTCCGGTGTGGTTTCCCACGTCTTGGCTGACTGGCCCGCTCCGTGCAGAAAGACTAGGGGGTATTTTCTGGCGTCTGCCGGAACCTGATAAAACACATAGGCGTGGTCACCGTGCAATGTCTGTCCGGCAGCCTGAGGTTTCAAGGGGTTATATGTTTCCCTTGCGGGGATAACCGTGCCCCCCGCCGCAAAACTTCCTTGTTCTCTGATAATTAATGGGGAGGAATTGCTTTCATCCGCCATTGCAGCCGTCGCCGTGGCAAGCCCCGCCGCAAATAGAAGTCCTGCAAGAAGTGTTTTTGACTTCATCGCCACATCTCCTCACTTTTTCTTTGTTAAATGCTGTTCCCAAAAATGGATGGCATAGTCTATCCAACCTTCCGCATCGGTTCCCGTACCGACGCCGAAACCATGTCCTGCGTTCCGATAGAGATGAAATTCCGTATCTACGCCCGCCGCGTTCAGCGCCGTGATCCTGCGCTCCATCACGCGTGGGGAGGCTATGGGGTCATCAAGGCTGACCACGGCAAAGGTCGGGGGATCGTTCTCCGTGTAACGGGTATGCCCGGTATAGCCCATGACCACGGCCGCCGGGCGCGGGACATGCTCGCCGCCGAAGGCCGCCGCGCCGTAGGAGCCAAGGTCGGCCGCCATGCGCCCGCCCGCCGAGCCGCCCCACAGGGAATAGCCTTGCGTGGATATTTCCAGTTCTTCCGCATGGTGGAAAATCCAGGAAAGCGCGGCGGCCATGTCTTCATAGGCCACGGCCTGACTGCCGGTGCGGTATTGCAGGACAAAGGCATTATACCCCTTGCGGCTCAGTACATCCGCCAGCGGAAACCCTTCGTGCAGAGAACCGACATAGCTAAAGCCTCCACCCGGAAAAATCAGGGCAAAGGGCGCACCGGGCTTGCCTCTGTAATAAAACAAGCCGGTTCGCTCCTGCTTTTCCCCCTCCGTATAGAAAGGATAAAACACGGCCTTGCCGGTCATGGCATCATTTATCATGCGGTTCAGAGCAGCCGTCACAATGCTGGGCCGCACATGACTATGCCAGGGCATAAGCCTGCCGACTTCACGCAAAGGCAAACGGCTTTGTGCGTCACCGGGACGCGGCACGAGATGTTCCCCAAATCCGGCAAACGCGGGATGGTTCACCATATCGGCGACAGTATCTGATTCCGTAAGCCATGCAGGTTCGTCCATGTCCTCCTCCATACTGCCTTTCGCGGAATAAGCGGTCGAGGCGGAGAAAACCGTTGTTCCGATCAGTAAAAAGAAGAGGCAGAGAAACTTCATCATGCAGGGAATGAAAGAAGGAAAGACCTCTGCGCTTTTTAGAGGTAACGACGTTTTTCTGTCTGTACTCATGTTTTATTTTTCAGGCTTCAGTGGCCCATAGAAGTAAGATGCCGTAGCCCCGCCGTCGATCAGAAAATCCGCGCCGGTGATGAACGCGCCTCTGTCGCTCATGAGCAGCTCTGCGACGTTGGCGACTTCATCAGCCGTTCCGGGCCGTCCGGCAGGGCATTTCGCAAACATATTCCTGTAGAAATCACCTCGTGGCCCGTTGAACTCATCGAGTGCCAGCGGCGTCACAATGATGCCGGGGGAAATGGAATTGATTCGCGCTCCCCTGTTTCCCCATTTGACAGCTTCCGCCATGACTCTTTTCACATTGCAACGTTTTGCCATCTGGTAGGCATGCAGCGTATCTCTGATATTTTGGGGCTGAAGGGCTTCCAGGGTAAGCAATTCTTCCGTGGGAGCCGTTGCAAGTTGTTCATCAAGCTCTATGCCGAGGGCAGGCATCCGGTGCCCGGACTGGCTGGAAACAGTCACGCCGACACCGCCTTTGCTGATGACCTTGCCGACTTCCTCCAAAAGAACGGCGGTGCCGTACAAATCTACTTTCAAAATGGTTTCTATTGAGGCTTGGCTGGGAGAAACGCCCGCCGCATTAACGAGCATGGAAATCTCCCCGTACTGTTGCGCAGAGTCTATCAACGCAAGGATTGACGCACGGGAAGACAAATCCATTTCAACAGGGACGGTAGTAAACCCCGCCTTGTTCATGGTGTCGGCTATTGCTTCCGCATTCTCCCTGCGCTTGTCGCCAATGACTATCTTCATCCCGTATCCCACCCGGCGGGCTATGGCCATACCGATCTGCCCTGCGCCGGTCAAAAGCATCACATTTTTCATGGAAAATCTCCTGAGCATCATCGAATGAATAAAGATATCGTCTTGTTATGAAAGGCGGTTAAAAATACGTTTCATCCACACCAAGTTGAACCAGTGCTGCATTGATATCCGCCAACTCTTCCCTGGAGAGTTCAACGAGCGCCGCCCCCAGATTTTCTTCCAGCCGCACGGGATTCGTCGTGCCGGGGATGGGGATGATGAAAGGCCGCTGCGCCAATTCCCAGGCAAGGACGATCTGGGCGGGCGTGGCCTGCCTGCTTTCGGCCATGTCCCGGATAAGCTCCAGCAGGGCCTGATTGCGCTCCATGACTTCCGGCCTGAACCTCCCCATGAAACCGCGAAAATCGCCTTCTCCGTACACGGTATCACGAGTGAAGCGCCCGCTCAGAAAACCGTTACCCAAGGGGCTGTAGGCGACAAAAGCAATGTTCATGGCCGCGCACAGGTCGAACAGCCCCTGTTCAGGTTCGCGCCACATCATGGAATACTGGTTTTCCACCTCCGCCAGAGGGCAGACGGCATGGGCGCGTTTCATATAGTCCACAGGCGCATTGGAAAGCCCCCAACCCAGAATCTTGCCTTCCCGGATCAGGTCGTGCATGGTTTCTGCGACAAGCTCCGGTTCCACATGAGGGTCTACCCTGTGCTGGTAATACAGGTCGATATGGTCGGTTCTCAGACGGCGCAGCGAACCTTCAGCCTGAACGCGGATGGACGCGGGCTTGCTGTCCAGCAGATTGACCGTCTTGCCGTCCTCGATGCGCTGTCCTGCAATGCCGAATTTTGTTGCCAGCACAACCTGATCACGAACGGAAGAAAAAGCTTCGCCCAGCAGTTCTTCATTGGCTTCGCCATAAACAACAGCGGTATCAAAGAATGTGCACCCCAAATCCACAGCATGGCGGAGCAGTTTGACCATGTCTTTCCTGGGGGCAGGTTTGCCATAAGCATGATCCATGCCCATGCAGCCAAGCCCTATGGAGGAAACAGCCTGTCCGTTGCTTAAAGTCCGATTTTTCATGTTTTCTCCTTGCCGTTATACCTTGCGGCCCATGTCATAAGCTTCCCGCATGGCCGGTTTGGATTCGATCTCTCCCGCTCCGTACACACCTTTTCCATAGATGACGCCGCGTTCCACGGAACCCTCAAGACATTTGGCCAAGCCGCGAAAACATTCAAGCGTGCAATCCATGACGGTATCGCTTTCCTCTGCGGCGGTCATGATGTAATAGAATTCCTTGTTTTTGATGGTCAGCCATTGCGCCACCGTGCGGTCGATGAGCGCCTTCATTTGCGCGTCGACGGAATAGAAATAAACGGGGCTGGCCATGACAAACACGTCGGCTGCGTTCATTTTGTCGAGAATATCGGCCATATCATCCTTGATGATACAAATGCCGCCGCTTTTTTTGCAGTGGTAGCAGGCCAGGCAAAAGCCGATTTTCTTGTCGCGCAGAAAAATGGTTTCCACCTGGTGGCCGCTTTCCTCCGCTCCGCGCGCAAAGGCACGGCACAGTGCGGCGGAATTGCCGTTCTTACGCGGGCTGCCCGCCAGAATGAGAATGCGTTTGCTCATGGTTTTTTCCTTATTTTTTCAGTCCAATTTCCTTCAGCCATTCCGCCACGCCGGACGGTGCCCGTTCCATACGGCTCCGGGAAAGGGAGTAACCGTTGCGTATCACAGTTGCTCCGGGCTGTTTGTCCTGCATGGTTCGGATAGTACGGGAAAAACCGCTGCCGCCGTGGGTACAGAAAGGAATGATGGTCTTGCCCGAGAAATCGTACTGCTCCAGAAACGTGTACAGAATCATCGGCATGTCGCCCCACCAGTTGGGATACCCGATAAAGATGGTGTCGTAGGCTTCGGGGGATTCGATCTTTCCCTGAATGGCCGGGCGGGCGTCCTGGTCCTGTTCTTCCTTGGCCAAATCGACAAGGGTACGGTGGGCTGTGGGATACGGTTTCTGCGGCAGGATGCGGAAGATGTCGCCGCCGGTCATTTCCTGTATCAACTGTGCCACATACTGTGTATTCCCCAATACCTTTCCGTTGATGACCACGGTGCTGTTCTCTTCCTCACGGCTCATGTTGTGAGGATTGTCCGTTTCCGGCATGGAAAAATAGACGACTAGAATTCGGAGAGGCTTGCCGCTCTGTGCTGCATAAGAGGCAGAGGACAGCAGGTACGTTCCAGAGACAACGGAGCCTGTCATCAACACGCAGTATTTCAGAAAAGTACGACGAACTATCTGGTTAGACATGTGAGTTCCTCATTGATCAAGGTTCTTTTCGTGAAGCCATTTGGACAGCAAGTCAGCAATTTCGAGGTTGTTCAAGTCTGAGAAAGGAAAATGGGTATTACCCTTGATGCCGATTTCCGGCAGATGCACCACAGTGACATCGCCTCCCTTATTGTTAACTGCATCAGCCCATACTCTGGCCATTTGAAGGCGGGTACGCCAGTGATCCGGTCCGGGAAATTCACTCCGCGTTGCCGGAATAAAATCACCATAGTAAATGATGATGGGAATTCGAGTTAACTTCATGAAATCCTTAAGTGGAACAGGGACACCTTCCAGCGTATCAATCCCACTCGGCAGAGCCGGAGGCATTTCGTCTTCGGGGAAAGGAAAATTGCTGCCCGGTTCATATGATACTATGGCTCGGACATTTTCACTTTTGATTGCGGTAAACCAGCCTCCCCCACCGCCTTGGGAATGTGTAACCATAATTCCCGGCCCTACCCTGTCGAACAATGCAGCCACGGCATCAGACACTACCTGAACGTCGAACGGGCCGGTATTAGGAGTCATCTGCCGGAAGTATTGGTTCAAAGATTCCGCATCACGCGGGAACTGTACGCCTTCAAAAAAGTCGGGCCAGTTCCCCACGCGGAAGTTGCCGAACCAAAGCTGATCGTCAGTTGTCGCCGAGATGGTTGTTTCCTGCGTGCTGCGCCCGGCATCTCCACGTCGAGGCTGGTCTACCAAGTAAACTCCAAATCCTCGGCGCAAAAAAATATTCTGAAATCCTTCACGTCCATCCGGAGTGCTTTCCCATGTTTTGGAGAACTGTCCGGCCCCATGCAGGAAGACCAGGGGCAGTTTGTGGGCGTTTACCGGAATCTGATAAAAGACGTAGGCATGATCTCCATGCAATGTTTGTCCCGCAGGATTTGTCGGGGTACGGGGGTCAAACGTACCGGGCGTTGTGACGATTTTTCCCCCTGCCGCGAAACTCCCTTGCTCCTGAATCATCAAGGGGGGCAACTTTTCCTTGGCCGTGACGTCTCCCGCTGGTAAGCAGAGTCCGACGGAAAGCGCCAGTACTGTTATGAAATACTTTATGTGCATCGTTGTATCCTTATATTATAAGCTGTTACCGGGCGTTATACTGCTCATCGCTTACCTGTTCCATCCACGTCACACTTTTGCCGTCCAGCCGTTCGCCTATGGCGAGATGCGTCATGGTGGTATCCGGGGCCGCGCCGTGCCAGTGCTTGACGTTGGGCGGACACAGCACCACGTCCCCTTGCCGGATGATCTGTACCGGGCCTCCCCATTCCTGGGTCAGCCCGACGCCGAACGTAACGAGCAAGGTTTGGCCCAACGGGTGGGTGTGCCAGTTGGTGCGCGCACCCGGCTCAAAGGTGACGTAGGAACCGTAGACGCGCTGTGGTGCCTGGGTTTCAAAAGCCGGATCAATACGGACATTACCTGTAAAATTCTGTCCGGATGCTGTGGACGAAGGGCGGGAACCTGCCGGAATCACGAGTTGTCCCTGGGCTTCAGCATAAGCCGGGGGCACGGTCATAACCCCAAAAAATAGAAGGCAAAGGACGAAAAGGGAAAGGCGTTTCATGGCATTCTCCGTGAAAAGTTCGGCGACAGGGGGAGGGCATTAACATCCTCCCCCATGAGTCGTGTTGTCGACGACAAGCTATTTCAGATGGTTGCCGTAGAAGTCCGTGAGCTTGGCAACAGCCTGATCCACATATTCGGGTACAAAGTAGGTTTGGATATGCGTGGCTCCGGGAATCTTGAAGAGTTCCTTGTCCCTGGTTCCCGTCGCTTTCTCAAAGGCTTCCTCGGACATGTACAACGTATCGGCCTTTTCCCCGGCCATCATGAGCAGCGGCACATTGATAAGTTCGATGTTGTCGGTGGCGTCCCAGCGCATCAAATCCATGAGGCTGCTAGTCGTATAACGGAAGGTGGAGTTGGGATGCCGATGCGTCTTCCCGTAGTACATCATGCCTTCGCGGTAGAGATCCGTGGGAATCTTGCTGATGCTTTCGTCCGTCAAGGCGTCAAAATCGACGTTGCCCGAATAGCCGATTTCCCCTGTGGCGGCTTCCCTGGCGCGGGCGTCGGAAGCCTCCTTCAAGCGCGTCTGGATGGAATCAAGCTGCGTGTTCATGAAGCCATTACGCCTCACCTGCCCGGAATTGAACATACTCAGCGTGGCTACTGCCTTGAACCGTTTGTCGGACTTGGCGGCGTTCAGCGTATAGCCACCACCGCCGCAGATGCCCAGAGCGCCGATGCGATTGGTGTCTACGCCGGGATAGGCGCTGATGTAGTCGGCCATGCCGTGGATGTCCTCCGTGCGGAACTGAGGCTTGTCCACATTGCGGGGAGTCCCCTCACTGGCTCCCTGATAGGAAGCGTCCGCCGCGATGGTGATATAGCCTTTTTCCGCCAGCCGTTGGGCATAAAGTCCGGCCACCTGTTCTTTGACGCCTCCGTTGGGATGGGCCACCACGACGGCGAGATATTTTTTCGTGGCCTCATATCCGGCGGGAGTGTAGACGTTGGCCGCAATTTTCAGGCCGTTCAGAGTATAGGTGACGGGATGGATGTTCACTTTTCCTTTGACGTTTTCCATGATGGCTCCTTTATAGACAAGACCAAACGGATTGTTTTCAGACGCATTCGCAACACATGCAAAAGCAAGAGATGATGCCACTGCCAGAGTTGTCAGAAGTGTTTTTTTCATGACTGTCTCCTGTTCCATAAATGTTATAGTGTTATTTGGATTGCATCCTGTTTTGTAAGACGGTGTTTAGTGCCTTTTCCGCCAGTTCCGCTTCCGCCTTGCCTACTTTCGTTTCAAGGACGGCGACAAAGGCTTTCATCTGATCTTCGCTCCATCCGACCGTCAGACAGCAGTTCAAATGAGAGCGCAGTTGGGCTTCTGCCGGGAGACTGGCCAATGCGGAAACCGTGGCCAGCGCTCTCTCCTGGAAACTGAGGACATCACGACCGAAGATGTCGCCGAAAAGATGTTCCTTCAAAAAGGTGTCGATGACGGGTGCGAATTCATAGACTCGCCCACTGGCGGGCCTGCCGATGACAGTGGTCTGATTCGCCGTACCGAGTTCGCGAAGGTTTGCATTGTCGGTCAGCGGGGAGGCATCCCTGCCCATTTCATCCTCGATCCCCTGCGCCTTTCGTTCGTCAAGCAGGGCGATGAAGGTGTTCAGACCCGTCAGGCTGCGGGGGAAGCCCGTGTAGGCGTACATCTGGACAAGGACTTCCTTGATCTCATTGACCGTCATGCCATTTTGTAAGCCTTCCGCAAGAGCGCCCTTCAGTTTTTCCGTATCGCCTTTTGCGGTAAAAGCCGCTATAGGGATGATGCTTTGCTGTTTGCTACTCAATGCAGATACGGAGTGAGTACTTTCGGCATGAGCCGTCGCTGGTAATCCCATTGTTACAGTACAACATACACCCAGAAGAGCCATAATTATCTTGGAAAACACTGGAACCTCCTTGCTGATGTGTATCAAGACGTTTTCCTTTTATTGATGGCAAAGTAAGACTTCCTCGGTCGAGAAACTATACATAATTCGAGCTATTCTTTGCCTATTTCGCTCGGAAGTGCTTGCTTTTTGAAAAAGCTGAAAATAGATAAGCGGGAGGCCCATCAAATGGGCTTCCCGCTTATCTTTATGAAATGAGTCAACAGGTTATGAACGCTTTTTAGCTATATCCTTGCGAGGTGGAGCTCCGAATTGACGCTTGTACTCTCTATTGAACTGTGAGCCGCTTTCATAGCCGACCATAAGCGCCGCCGTTCCGGCATCTTTTCCTTCAAGCAACATAAGTCGTTCAGCCTCATAAAGCCTTAGTCGTTTTTGGAACTGGAGTGGGCTGAGGCTGGTTACTTCCTTAAAATGGCGATTGAACGTTGAGGGGGCCATGTTGACATACCGAGCCAGCTCTTCCATGCGAAGCGGTGACGTGTAATTTTCCCGTAGCCAAGAGATAGCTTGAGCGATCTGATTTGCCTGTGTTCCGTTCGTGTTGAAAAGTCGCAGGCATTTCCCCTGACTGCCGCAGAGCAGGTAGTAATGGATTTCCCGAATAATCATGGGAGCTAAAACCGGGATTCGTGAAGGTGTATCCAACAGTTCAACAAGGCGGGAAAATACCTGCAAAAGATCCTTGCCCGCCTCGTCCACTACGATAGGAGTCACTTCTCCTTCTTGGGCGGTAACTATGGAAGGGACTTCCGTAATCAACTGAGTGATAATGCGCCTGTCCAGCTTTACGGAGAGCGAAAGGAAAGGCGCTTGAGGCGAAGCATCCGTAATATGGAAGACGCCGGGCATATCAATGCCGACGGTTACGCAGTGAAGCTCGCCATAATTCGCTTCATGGTCGCCAATCATGGAACGTTTGAACCCTTGAACGACCAATGCAATCATAGGTGTATAAAAACATCTTATTGCAGAAGTGTTTTCATCATGACGAGTTAAGGCCAAACCTGGAATGGGTGTTTCCAGCCTGGATTGTTCAGGGAGCCATTTCAACAATTTCTCTTTGAGAGAATCATTAAGTTCAGGTAGGTGTATTGGTTCACTCATGCTGCTTGCTCCACTTTTGTCAAATGGCGATCACTTCGTAGGCGCTATGCCCATACATTAATAGCTTTTAATTCTAAGTGGTAGAATAACCATAGCACGCTTTGGGGCCGCTAGGGAGTACGATTTTCCCCGCCGGAGCTATTCCCTAGAATGGAAAAACGTTCATCTTGAGGAGCATCAGCGCTTCATCGATTCTCTTAAAAAAGGAAACAGGATCGCCGCCGTCAGCATCTTCAGAGATGAGCATTGGTCTTTTGAAGTTCACCAGAAATACTTTTTAACCTATTATACGTTTGATTACGCTTTCAACCAGGACTGAGAAAGAACTATAAGCATATAATTACACAAAATCACATTTTTTAGAATACGCTCACTCCATCTGATTTCCCGGCTTCTTTTTTCAAAGAGCCGGGATTTTTTATTCAGGGCAAACGCCCCTATTGACAGAGGATCTAAATTTATATAAAGAAATCTTGATTTATGCATACAAGAAACGGAAGACGGTGCAAATCCGTCGCGGACGCGCCACTGTAACTGATATAACCCGCTAACGTCACTGCATTTGTGGGAAGGCTTAGCAGAACGGGATCAGAAGCCAGGAGACGCCTTGTATGCTTTGGAACACGACTGTCTCGCGATCAGACAGTGACGCCGGAATTGCCTTCTCAGGTATCTTGCGCCGTTTTCTGAGGTGATGGGGTCGTGGACTTTTCAACTTCAACAGTAGAAAGGGACACGCAATGCAAACGCACATTTTAGGTTTTCCCCGTATCGGGCGAAACCGCGAACTCAAAAAAGCCCTTGAAGGGTACTGGAAAGGGGAGCTTTCCGAAAACCAGCTCCACGAAACCGCGGACGAGCTGAAAAAACGGCATTGGAAGTTCCAGCATGATGCGGGGCTCTCCTTCGTCACTGTAGGTGATTTCTCCCTCTACGATCATGTACTCGATTTGACCGTCGCACTGGGAGCCATCCCGCACCGTTTCCAGAACGCCGGTTCTGCTCTCGACACGTATTTCGCCATGGCAAGGGGCGACGGCAACCGCAACATCCCGGCCATGGAAATGACGAAGTGGTTCAACACCAATTACCACTACATCGTCCCGGAGCTCTCCGCTGGCCAATCCTTCAAGCCCTCCATTGAATGGCTGGAGAACGATGTCATCCGCGTGGGGCAACTTGGATTTCGTGCCAAACCCGTCTTGCTCGGTCCCATCACCTACCTCGCGCTCTCCAAGGGCGGGACGGAGTCTTCCCGCTGGGACAGCCTGCCGCAACTTACGGAAATCTACATCAGTTTTCTGGAACGTCTTGCCCCGCGGTGCGACTGGATACAAATCGACGAACCGATCCTGTGCACGGATATATCGGGAAGCCTGCGGAAGACATTCCGAGAGACGTACCACAAGCTCCGTAAGGGGTCACCTTCCGCCCGTACACTTCTGACCACGTACTTCGGTTCCATCAGGGATAACCTCGATACTGCGTTGGCATCCGAATGCAGCGGGCTGCATCTCGACCTGTGCGCGGCACCCGCTCAGCTTTCCGATGTACTGGCGGCTTTGCCAGAGCATATGCACCTTTCGCTCGGCGTCGTCGATGGCCGCAACATATGGAAGACCAATTGCGCCGCAGCGCTTTCTTCTTTACGGAACGCAGCACTGAAGCTCGGGAGCGACAGGTTGTTCGTCGGTTCGAGCTCCTCGCTGCTGCATGTGCCCGTTGATCTGGAACTGGAAACCAGTCTCGATCCCGAAATCAAGAACTGGATGGCCTTTGCCGTTCAGAAGTGCGGCGAGATCGCCCTGTTGGGACAAACGATCGACGGCGAGTGGTCTCCGGAGTGCCTCAACGAAAACCGGCTGGCCAACGAAAGCCGACACCTCAACATGAAAACGTTTGATCCCGCCGTCCGCAGACGGTGCAGAAACGTCACCCCAGAGATGCTCAACCGGAAAAGCCCCTATGCCGATCGGTACAGGAAACAGCAGGAAGCCCTCAATCTACCGTTGTTCCCGACCACGACCATCGGTTCCTATCCACAAACGGAGACTATCCGCAAGGCAAGACGCGAATACCGGAAGGGCGAACTCTCCCCCGACGCCTACGAAGCTTTCCTGAAAGATACCATTCGGGAAATCGTCGGGCATCAGGAGGCCCTCGGGCTTGACGTGCTGGTCCACGGGGAACCGGAGCGCACGGACATGGTGGAATATTTCGGCCAACAGCTCGAAGGGTTCTGCTTTACGGAACACGGTTGGGTACAGAGCTACGGCAGCCGTTGCGTCAAGCCCCCCATCCTCTATGGCGACGTGTCCCGAAAGCAGCCAATGACCACTTCATGGCTCGCCTATGCACAGAGCCTCACCCGAAAACCCATGAAGGGTATGCTCACCGGGCCGGTGACTATCCTGTGCTGGAGTTTTGTGCGTGATGATCTGGAACGCGAGGAGGTTTGCCGCCAGCTGGCGCTTGCCCTCCGCGACGAAGTGCTCGATCTGGAACGGGCCGGGCTAAAGATCATCCAGATCGACGAAGCCGCACTCCGCGAAGGCCTTCCTCTGAGGAAGGATGAGGCGGAAAAATATCTACAATGGGCCATCGACGCCTTCCGCCTGACCGTTTCAGGTGTCGAGGACACGACACAAATTCATACGCATATGTGCTACAGCGAGTTCAATGCCATCTTGAAGTGGATCGCCGCCATGGATGCTGATGTCATCAGCATTGAGGCCAGCCGCAGCAACATGGATCTGTTACAGGCTTTTGTGGACTTCAAATACCCAAGCGCAATCGGCCCTGGCGTCTATGATATCCATAGCCCCCGCGTTCCCGGCCTGGAAGAAATATTGGAGCGCCTCGAACAGGCCTTACGGTTTATCGCCCCGGAAAAACTTTGGGTGAATCCCGATTGTGGGCTCAAAACCCGGGGATGGCCTGAAACGCTGCTTTCGCTTGGCAACATGGTACAGGCCGTGCGGGTCCTCCGCGAGGAATACTCGGACACGCAAAACAAGGTTACCCGATAATGGAGACTCCACAAATGACTGGTTCCCTTTTCGCTGCATCCCAAAGAACGGTTGCCCCTTTCCGTTACGATATCGTCGGCAGCTTCCTCAGGAGCGATGCCCTCAAAGAGGCACGGAAGCGCTTTGCGCAGGGGCGGATAACCCAACGGGAGCTCCGCCAGGTCGAAGACGCCGAAATCGCCCAACTCGTAGCCAAACAAAAGGCCCTCGGCCTCCGTGCCGTCACCGACGGAGAATACCGCCGCAGCTGGTGGCATCTCGATTTCCTCTGGAACCTCGACGGCGTCCGGAAAGTTGCGGCTGAACAAGGCTCCATTGCTTTCAAGGAACGTCAGACCAAGGCGGAAACCATCGAAATCGTCTCCAAAGTCGGCTTCAGCGGTCATCCTTTTATTGAAGACTTCAAGGCTGTACAGACATTTGCCGGGGACTCTCCGGCCAAGTTCACCATTCCCTCCCCGTCCATGCTTCACCTCATTACCGCCGTCCGGAATCAGCAGTACAAGCCCCTTGAGCGATATAGAGACAATGACACGCTTCTTGCGGACATCGCCGCCACCTATAAGAAGGCCGTCGCGGCCTTTTACGAGGCGGGATGCCGATATCTGCAATTCGACGATACCAGCTGGGGGGAATTCTGCTCGGAGGAAAAAAGAGCCGGGTATATCGCCCGCGGTTTCGACATGGATCGCCTCGAACGGGATTATGTGTCCATGATCAACGAGGCTCTTTCCGAGCGGCCGGTGGATATGACCGTCACCATGCACATCTGCCGTGGCAATTTCCGCAGCACATGGTTCTCTTCAGGCGGTTACGAACCCGTAGCGGAGATCCTTTTCAGCAATACCAAGGTAGACGGCTTTTTCCTCGAATACGATAGCGACAGGGCTGGAGATTTCAGCCCTCTCCGATTCATGAAAGACCAGCAGGTCGTTCTGGGACTTGTTTCATCCAAGACAGGGCAACTTGAAGACAAGCAGTCCATCATTGAAAGAATCCGGGAAGCTACGGACTATCTGCCCGTCAACCAACTGTGCCTCAGCCCTCAATGCGGTTTTGCATCCACGGAAGAAGGAAACCTGCTGACAGAAGAGGAGCAATGGACTAAGATCGCTTTCATAAAGGAAATTGCCGAATCCATCTGGAAATAAAAACAGAGTCCGGTACACGCTCATTCCGTGTACCGGACTTGTTTCATCATACGGAAAAAAACAAACAATGAGTTCAATAAGGGCAACCCTGTGCGGCCTTTGCGCCATTTTGATATGGAGTATGCTAATTGCGCTTATGCGCAGCGTAACCGAAGTCTTCGGCGCAACACTAGGCGCCGCTTTGGTCTATAGCCTCGGCGCGCTTTTGCTGTTTCTGAAACAGGGCATTCCTGACCTCAAGACACTTTCCAAGCCGTATCTGTTCATCGGCGGGTTCTTCTTCGTCGCCTATGAACTACTGTTC
>OCAN01000751.1_pt1 | contig 24096 bp, 21 predicted proteins | sample 1538321 | NCBI WGS metagenome assembly OCAN01 (sample SAMEA2580294, study PRJEB22360) | human gut metagenome | biome: human gut; feature: human-associated habitat; material: faeces | place: Denmark | collected 2008/2010 | reverse complement strand
TCTATGACCCTTCCCCGAAGTAAGTTATACTTTGGAGAATTATATGTTTTCCCGCAAGTGCTTTTCTCGCGAGAGAACTTTTATAGTATACCATCAACCGGCTTTGTCTGTCAAGCTTTTTTTGAAATTTATTTTTAAATTTCATTTTACCGAAACTTTAGAAGCGTTGTGGCTGCTGTTCTCTCAAGACAGCTTAATTATTATAGCGCTCGCCATTCTTGATGTCAAGCTTTTTTTAAACTTTTTATACCTTTTAATTTCAGCAAAAATCAAAGGCATAAAAAAGCCCCGCGATGTCCTATCCTCCCAGGCAGTTGCCCACCAAGTACTTTCAGCGCTAAAGGGCTTTACTTCTGTGTTCGGTATGTAAACAGGTGTTTCCCCTTTGCCATCATCACGAGACTTTTATTATTATAGTTTTATAACACGGTTTTGTCAAGCACTTTTTCAATATTTTTGCAATTTATATTTTGAACCGATATCCCGCCCCCCCAAACGGTCTCAATATAGCGTGGTTCACGATTGTCTGTCTCGATTTTTTCGCGAAGGCGGTTTACGTGAACAGTAACTGTTGTGGTATCTCCCACCGCATCCAGGCCCCATACTCTTTCAAACAGGGTTTCTTTATTAAATACAATATTAGGATTTTCTGCCATAAACAAAAGAAGGTCAAATTCTTTGTTGGCCAGGGCCGTTTCTGCTCCTCTGAGATAAACTCTCCTGGCGTCCTTATCAATCCGAAGCCCGTTTATCTCTATTATATGGTGCTGTTTTCTTTTTTCCTGGCTGGCCGTTCAAACCTGCCAATATGCGCCTTGACACGCGCAACCAGTTCTGCCGGACTAAAAGGCTTTACCATATAATCATCTGCACCTAAACCAAGGCCTCGTATTTTATCGACATCATCTCTTTTGGCCGATACCATTATAATCGGAGTTTCCTTTTTTTCACGGATTCTCCTGCAAATCGTAAAGCCGTCTACACCTGGCAGCATTAAATCCAACACAATCAAATCAAAATCATCTCTCACCGCAAATAAGAGTCCAGTATCGCCGTCAGCCGCTAGCGCTACCTGGAAATCATTGATTTCCAGGTAGTCTCTTTCTAACTCTGCAATTTTGCGGTCATCCTCTATAATCAGAATTTTTTTCATCTTAGTCCTCCGCTATCGGCAGCAGCATAATTACTGCCAGCCCTCCAATTTCTGCGGCTTCTGCGTAGATGCTGCCGCCAAAACCTTCAATAATCTCACGGGAAACTGAAAGTCCTAGCCCACTGCCCCTTTTCAAGCTGCTTCTGGCAGGATCGGTCCGATAAAAGCTGTCAAAAATTTTTTCAAGCGCTTCTTGTTCAACTCCCGAGCCGTTATCTTCAAAGTGCAGCGCTACATTTTTCTTTTCTTCTGACAAGATTATTTTCATTTCTATATTTTGTTTTCCAGCGTATTTAAGGCTGTTTTCAAGCAAATTCCAGAGCACCCGCGCAAACTGTGTCCGGTCAATGGTCACAAACCTTTCCTCTTTCAGCTGATCATCCAACCGGATTTTCACTGTACTGCCCTGCACCTTCAAGCGCGCTTCCTCGCAAAAATCCGCAAGATATGTTTTTACCGAAATACTTTCCATCTGAAAATCCATTTTTCCCATATCCAGCTTGGAAAACAGAAACAGGTTATCTACCAGCCCTTCCATATCACAGGCGGTATCGTAGATGGTGCGCAGATAATGCTTTTGTTTTTCCGGAGTGTTGGCTACACCGTCAAGAATACCGCCAGCATAACCTTTAATGGAGGTAAGCGGCGTTGACAGGTCATGGGATATTCCGGCGATCAGTTCTTTCCTGGAGCTTTCATAACGCTGCTGCAGCTCAACAGACTCTTTGAGCCGAACCCGCATTTCTTCAAAATCGCCGCACACCTCGCCAAGCTCGTCTTTACTGTAGACTTCTACAGGGTGGTCCAGCACCCCGTCCCGAATCTCCCGGGCACCTTTTTGGATACTTTTGATAGGATGAATCATCGTTTTGTAAAGCTTCCCGGCCAATACCAGTCCAGTTACCACTACAATGACCACCGCGATACCAGCAACCACTGCCGCACTGATCTTAATGGCAAGTTTGATATTATCCCAGTTATCCCAGATCGCATAGGAGCTCTCTCCAAAATCCATCTCGCTGCTGACAACAAGCAGGCGTATTCTCTCGCCGGCCTGATTGGTAACAGGCATAAGGTATACGAGCCCTCTGTCATTCCTCAGAAACAACGGCTGATCTTCAATATTTGCAGTCCCTGTGATTTCCCTGGCCTCTGTCTCAATTTCATCGATGGTAACACCATCGGTGAGATAAGGCAGATCTCCCCCGGTTACAGCGATTGACGCCCCAAGTTTTTCCAGGGCAGCCGCCAGGGCGGTCAGATCATTCTTGTCTTCTTTATCTTTTCCAGAGATTTTCTCACACATGGAATCAAAAGCCAGCTGGAGCTGATAGGTCGAAACGGTTCCATCTACTTTAAACAGCATATTGGCCTGGTTTTCCGGAAGCATAATCATCAGAAGGCTAAACACAGCACCGCCGACAATGGTCAGAATTAAGACAACCGGGATGATGATCATCATCATATTTGAGAGAATCAGCTTTTTTCTTATGGACCAGTCTCTCAGTCCCATGCTCTGCCTCCTTTATTTTTAAAATACAATGTCGGTTTGATGGCGTTCCACTTCAAACCGCTCAATTATCACCCGTTCAAAGTCATCCTGTATATCAATAATGCCTGCTTTTTCTTTGGCGATCTCCACCTGCTGCTCAGCAGTATTGATGCCTGGCAGATCCGGCAGCAGCAGAGCGCGGTTTACACCCTTTTCCACAATAATACCGTATTGATACGGGTCCAGCTCGCTTAAATTTTCAATATATTCCGGTCTCCCTAAAATATCCACTGAAATCTCCAGTTGATAAAGCTCCTGGGGCTCAACTGGCAGGAAACGCGGGTCATAGGCACAGGCTTCGATGGCATTGCGCACAATTTCTTCCGCGATATTTTCCGTTACCGCCTGGGATGTTCCCATGCATCCCCGCAGCTCACCGGCTTTATAGATCGAAACAAAGACACCGGCCTGCTGGCTTTCCAGGGCTGATTTTACTCTTTGATCCCTGATCTCATCCAGATACTGTCTCCAGTTAAACTTGCGTCCTTCCTCTACCCATGTATCAATAGTCAGGCGTGCCAGCGCCAGATAATCGTCCTCCGCCTTCAGTCTTTCCTCATGCTGCCTGACCATGTCCCGTTCATACCGGGTAATGAGGCTTTCGTTAATCGGGTCTTTTTCCTCGAGCGCAAAATCAATAAAGGCACTCAGATAACCGACACCGAAGGGCCCTTCATAAGAAAAGAGACTGGAATGGGTTTTTATGCTGTCGGTTGCACCAAGCGCCATAACGATTGACCGGAGTCCGCATTGGCCGGCAGGCTCATAAATTTTAGGCGGCAGAGTTAAAATGGAATAATAGTCTTTACGCTCTATACCCTGGACGATCTTTTCATCAAATACCGGCCCCATGACATTAAACTGGTAAGGTCCTTCATTTTTAAGGCAATGGGACAAGTCGGCGCTGGCCAAGATCAGGGCATCCTTCCCATAAGCTTCAATGGCTTCACGCAGAACACGCCCTGTTCTAAAAAGCTCAATGAGACTGAGCTCTCCAATGGTAATGTGGACCAGCTTATAGTCCTGATAATACTTTTCGATATAATAAAGCGGAACCATGCAGCCGTGGTCCAGTTTCCGCTCAATGTCGAATTCCTCGGCTGTTTTCTGGTTCAAAAAGATACTTTGACAGTCTGACTGAGCAAAGCGGCGGTTCATTTCCTCCAGCAGCCCCATATCACAGCGCTTTTCCAGGCGGATTTCCGGCGCGCCGTACTCTGACATATCCCCTTCGAGCCTGGTTTCATAAATGACACTGACGCCGTCCTGAAAAACATTTCATGAGGGGTAATACAAACGATCACTTTTGGTTTGGTTTCTGCTACCTTTAACGCCAGATCGCGCATGCCGCGGACAGTCTTTTCCGCCATCAGTTCTCTGCCGCCTCCAACCTCAGGTATAATCACCGGAGGATGCGATGCGATTCCGATTCCTTTTAGATACATATGATGGTTCTCCTTCTATATTATTCTGTGAATTTGCTCTATTTATAAAAACATTATAACCAACCCGCCACTTCCCTACAACTCTTTATTTTTATCAAGGAATTTTAATGCCGTTTATGGTAAAATAACTTTATTAAAATGACCAACAAGGAGGTTAAACCTTTTATGTCAGACATGTTGAACCATTACTGCTGCGGACGTGAGGCACTCGATGCGCTTCCAGAGCACAGTACCATGAACGCCATTATCCTTAACCATTACGACGCATATCGTCTGGGTACTCAGGGCCCGGATTTCTTTTATTACCACCACCCCATGCCATGGAAGGGCGCAAGGCCTTTGCACCGCTATGGTAATCTCATCCACAAGAAAAGAGTCGATGCCTTTTTTTACTATGGTTTTAAGTACGCCTTTACCAACGAGCGGGACCGGGACATTATCCTGAGCTATCTCGCTGGCTTCAGCTGCCACCATTCTCTGGACGTGGCCACCCATCCTTATATCTTTTATAAAACCGGTCACTGCGAGAGTACTATTCCCGGAAGCCGAATCTACTCTTATTACCACAAATACTTTGAGGTTCTCCTGGATGTTGCCCATTATCAATATGAATACCAGAAGCTTGGCTGCTTCTTTCCCCTCGAAAAGCTTTTTACACCCAGTCCAAGAACGCTTAACGCACTGGAACAGTTTTTTACCTTTATTATGAAGTATATCTACGGTGAAAACACGCCGAGGAACTGCATAAAAGACACAGTGGAAGACACCGCCCAACTTGCCAGACTTTTTTCTGACCCCAACAACCGGAAAAAGCATTTCCTTCAGCCCATCGAAAGACTGATCCAGGAAGACCGGCTGGTGACCCGCGTCTTCTATCCGCTGTACACAAATGAATACCTGGTGCTTAATGTGGCAGAAGAGCCCTGGCAGCATCCGTGCACTGGGGAAATCTTCCCCGACAGTTGTCCACAACTTTTCAAACAAGCCGTCAGCGACACCGTGCGTAAAATCAACATGATGGATAACTTTCTTGACAACGATAAGGTCACCGTATCCGAGGTTCACGAAATGTATGAAAACAAGTGCTATGACCGGGCTATCCCTTGCGGATCGGATTTAGAAATGACACATTTTGATATTATTTTTGAAAAGCACCCACAGCTTTAACCTGAGTTATGCACAATCTGTGCATAATCAAAAAAGAAACAGTGCACATCTTATCCACAAACACCGCAGAAATTGTGGATAAGTCTGTGGGTAAATTACCGCAAGACCACAAAAGGCCGGGAATTACACTGCTGTAATTCCCGGCCTTGTTCTGTCGCTATTCGATTGTTCTTGTAAAAGAGAGGGGGATTCTCTTACAATGCTAATGATACGCCCCCGCCCTTAATTCTAACTTAAACATTTTTCAAATTATAGAAGGAATTGATCCCGCCGTAAATGGCTGTCTGTCCCAAATATTCTTCAATCCGAAGCAGCTGGTTATATTTTGCCACACGGTCTGTACGGGACGGCGCACCGGTTTTAATCTGGCCTGCATTCATAGCGACTACCAGATCGGCAATGGTAACATCTTCGGTTTCACCGGAACGGTGTGAAACGATGGCGGTATAGCCAGCACGTTTTGCCATCTCAATGGCGTCCAGAGTTTCGGTCAAGGTCCCAATCTGGTTAACCTTGATGAGAATCGAGTTGGCAACGCCAAGGTCAATCCCTTTCTTCAGGCGTTCTGTGTTTGTGACAAAGAGGTCATCGCCAACCAGCTGGATTTTTTTGCCAAGGCGCTCTGTCATGATCTTCCAGCCTTCCCAGTCTTCTTCGTCCAAACCGTCTTCGATGGAGATGATGGGATATTTAGTGATCAGGCGTTCATAGAAGTCAATCATTTCATCTGTTGTCAGCTCCTTACCTTCACCCTTTAATATATATTTTCCACTTTCCTTATTGTACATTTCAGAGGCCGCAACGTCCATCGCAAGACGCACATCATCGCCAGGACGGTAGCCGGCTGCCTGGATGCCTTCAATGATAGCTTCAAGGGCTTCCTCGTTGGATTCAAGATTTGGTGCAAATCCGCCTTCATCGCCGACACTGGTTACCAGCCCTTTTTTCTGGAGTACCTTCTTAAGATTATGGAAGATTTCCGAGCCCATGCGCAGCGCTTCAGAAAAATTCTTTGCACCTACGGGCATAATCATAAATTCCTGAATATCCACATTGTTGTCGGCGTGTTCACCGCCGTTTAAAATATTCATCATTGGGGTTGGCAGCGTCTTACCATTGACGCCGCCTAAATATCTGAACAATGGCAGTCCAAGAGATTCTGCCGCGGCGTATGCGTTGGCCATGGAGATTCCTAAAATGGCATTTGCGCCCATTTTTCCTTTATTGGGGGTACCATCAATGGCGATCATGGCTTCATCCAGCGCAACCTGGTCTAAAGCATCCATGCCAACCAGGTGTTCTGCCATGTAATTAACATTTTCAACTGCCTTTAAGACACCCTTTCCCATGTAACGGCTGTCATCACCGTCACGCAGTTCGACTGCTTCAAAGGCACCAGTCGATGCGCCGGAAGGCACCATGCTTCTGCCCATGGACCCATCTTCCAGGTAAACATCGACTTCAATGGTTGGATTTCCTCTTGAATCCAGCACCTCACGTGCCATGATATCTTCAATATATGTACTCATTCTTTTTCCTCCTGTATTGGTTTCCTATTTCGCTATCTTTAATTATACCCACTTTTTCTTTGATTATCATTAATTTTGTTATTTTTAACTAACTTTTTACATAAAAAAATCCTCCTGCCCATCCAGGAGGATTGTCTATTTAAAATAGTCCTGTTATCTCTCAGGAGCCACAGCCGGTTCGCCCTCTTCATCCAGCAGAACGGTTAGCCCGGCGCCGCCTTCACCATAACAGTAAAGATAAGTAATACCAGTCTCTGTATCTTCTATGATCTTCGTTCCCGCGCCATCGTCGGATACTTCATGTAAAATAACCTTAAAACGGTTTGACTTATTCTTTTTATTTTTCATCTTGAGTTTTTTGCACACTCCTTACATTTTTTAATATTATATCAGAGTCTCTCTGCTTTTTCGAGATTTTTCTGAAATTTTACTGGTTATTAACCGGTGTTTAAGCGAAACTTAAACCTGAAAACCCTATTCAAACCGATTATCAATGATTCTGACGGATTTCTTTTCCGAGCGCGGCAGTGAACCGATGAATCCTGCTTCAGGGATCACTGTAATACCGATTTTGGATTTGAACTGATAATTAACTTCCTTCTGGATCTCCTCCTTGTCAACACCCTGCTCCACCTCAAACCGCAGATGCACGACATCCTTGCCGTTCTCATTTGCCACGATGGCCTGATATTCTGAGCTGACACCGTCGATTTCCTTTAGCAGCTCGTCGATCTGCCCTGGATAAATGTTGACGGCCTTTACTTTGACCATGTCATCGGTTCTTCCCACAATGCGGTCATGCCTCGGGTGTTCTGAGCCGCACGGGCATGGCCCCGGAATAAAACGAGTGATATCATGGGTGCGGTAACGCAGCAACGGCCCGCCTTCTTTGTGCAGGGTTGTGAGCACCATTTCCCCATAAGCGCCTTCCTCCACCGGCTCCAGTGTGTCGGGATCGATGATTTCCATAAAGAGGTAATCATCCCAATAATGCATGCCGCAGTGATGATGACAGTCGATGGAAATACCCGGGCCATAGATTTCGGTCAGACCATAAATATCAAAGATTTCAATCCCCAGCTCATCTACGATACGCTTACGCATTTTATCACCCCAGCGTTCTGAACCGATAATTCCACGCTTCAGGTTAATTTTATCCTGCAGACCCTGTTTAGCCACCTCTTCTGCCAGCACCAGAGCATATGAGGAGGTGCTGGCCAGTACAGTGCTCTGCATATCCACCAGCATTTTCAACTGCTTTTGGGTATTCCCAGGCCCCATGGGAATGGCCATTGCTCCAAGCCGTTCTGCCCCTGCCTGAAAACCAATACCCGCCGTCCAGAGGCCATAGCCCGGCGTGATCTGGATACGGTCTTTATTGTCCATGCCCGCATAACGGTAGCAGCGCTCAAACATAATGGCCCAGTCCTCCACATCCTTTCTGGTATAAGGAATAATGACCGGCTGCCCGGTGGTGCCAGAGGATGAATGAATACGCACCACTTCTTCGTCCGGCACAGCCTGAATTCCCAGAGGATATGCCTTTCTGAGCTCATCTTTGTCACTGAAGGGCAGCTTTCTGAAATCCTCCATGGTTTTGATATCTCCGGCCTCTACGCCGCATTCTTTAAACTTTTTCTGGTAAAAGGGGCTGGAGGCTTCCAGCCGGCTGATTAAGCTCTTTAGCTCTTTTAACGGTTCTCTGATCATCTCTATCTCCTTGCTCGTTCTACAAATAAAAAAGACCCATCCTTATCTTATAAAGGATGAGTCTGTTATAACCCACGGTACCATAACTGCGCACTTTGTCTAAGATGCCAGCACACCTTCTCCGGTTAACGCCCTCGAAACGTTGTGAAATACTCGATCACTCTTTCATCACACCCTCAGATGCCCATTATGCCATGCTCGTTTATTACCGGTTTCCAGCTCCCCGGCTCTCTGTTAACACGTCACACGCTTTACTCCATCTTCAACGGTTTTACATTTGTTTACAGTATACCGTTCGTCCTGTTTCTTGTCAAGTTTAATCCTGCAATCGGATAATTTTATTGGTGACACAGACCTTTATGTTCAGTTTTTTACGGCCGCACCCTTCAAAATCAATGGTCGCCATATCCTTTTTCATCTCCAGAATGATGCCCTCACCGAAGCCCTGGTGCGTCACCGCTGCACCGGGGACATACGCTGAGCAGTCCACTTCCTTCAGCTCTGCCTTTCTGACAATGGATACGTCAAAAATGCCGAAGCCTTTCCCCTGGGCTTTGGATGTCTCTCCGATCACACCGCCTGTGATTTTTTTGCGCGCGGCCTCCGGCGCTTTTTCTCCCAGAAAAACGCGGACAAACTGCGATACCGGGCGTCTGTTATGCCGGCTGTTCTTTTTTCCCACCGAAATAAACTCCAGCTCACGCCTGGCGCGGGTCACGCCGACATAAAAAAGACGAACCTCCTCACAGAAAAGCCGCCGGCCCTCCTCACTGTCATCAAGGGCTGCCATCGATGGAAATTCGCCTTCCACCGCGTCAATGATAAAGACTTTTTCAAATTCCAGTCCCTTGCTGGAGTGGATCGTCGAAAAGGTCACATCTGCTTTTTGATGCAAAGCTGAGCCCCGCAGAGCCTCCTGCAGTACGTCCAGACGTTTCAAAAAGGCGTTCATGGTACTCTCCCTGCCCGCCAGTGTTTTTAGAATATCCAGCTTCTGGTTCAGCTGCTCTTCCCGGTAGCCGCAGGAAACCCGGTAATCCAGGTGTTCCCGGTAGCCCATATTCCAGACGATAAAGTCCAGCCCCTCCTGAGCGCTCATGGAGGCCAGACGCTTAAATGCCGCACGGATATTTTCCACCTTTTCCACAAGCCATTCAGGGATTTCATCAAGGGACAGCAAGGCCTCAAAAACATCCTGTCCGGATTCGCTGAGCTTTCCAGCCTCCAATACGTTTTTTCTTGAAATATTACAGTTCATTTTATAATATATTTTTTCAAAAGTTTCAAAATCTGATGGATCTGCCGCGAGAGCCGCGAAGCTTCTGATGTCCTGCACGATAAAATGCGTAAAAAAGAGAGGATTATGCTCCTTAACTGCATAAGGCACTCCCTCCCGCTCAAAAAGATCTACCAGCGGGATGACCGACTCGTTATTGCGGTAGAGCACAGCCGTTTCTTTGCCCTCGTTTTTGACCGATTTAAGGATAAACCAGTACTGGTCCTCCACAGATTTTACATATTCATGGACTGCCGGTACCCCCTTTTCATTATCTGTCCGCATGTTTTTAACATAGCGTTCCTTGTTAAGCCGGATAAAACGGTTGGCCGCGTTCACGATTTCCTGGGTGCTGCGGTGGTTGGTTTCCATGAGCAGCACCTCACCGTGAGGGTAAGTCTCCTTAAAGCTCAGCAGCCCGTCAGGATAAGCCCCGCGAAAACCATAGATACTCTGGTCCTCGTCGCCCACCATAAAGACATTGCCATCCTCTCCTGAAAGAAGCCGGATAATTTCATACTGAATCTTCGAGGTATCCTGGGCTTCATCAATATTGATGTACTTGTACTGGCTGGGAAAAACCTTTAGCAGCTCAGGGGTCTTTTTTTAAAGAAGCCCGGCGTATTTGAGCATATCATCAAAATCCATCAGGTGATGCCTGCGTTTATATGCTTCATAGGCCTTAAACAACTTTGGAAAATCCACATCACCCACTTTCATCTCCCCGATTTCTTCCTCAGAGAGCAGCATATTTTTGCAGTAGGTAATGGCCGACACAATGTCCACAATATCATTCTCCGCCGGATAGCTCTTAAAAAGCTCCTGAAAAAGCTCCCTGATAATGCTTCCGGTATTCTCGACAATCTGAAAAGCCCGGCGATGATATAAACGTTCATAATGACGGATAACCGACAGGGTAAAGCTGTGTATGGTACTGAACCGCAGGCCTTCTGCGCCCTTTTCGCCAAAAATTTTCAGATAACGCCGGCTCAGGTCACGGGCGCCGGCTTTACTGAAGGTCAGTGTTAAAATGGATTCCGGAGGTATCTTTTTCATTCGGATCATATAAGCAATCCGGCAAATGACCACGGTGGTTTTCCCGCTGCCTGGCACAGCCAGAAGCAGTGTAGCCCCAGAGATCCTGCCAACAGCCTCCCGCTGCTGGGCATTTAGCTGCAATCGGTACTTTTTCATAAAAATGTCCAGATTTTCCATCGCTATCTGATCTTCTCAAGCAGTCCGAGAATTCCCGCTGCCGCCTGATGCATTTGTTCCGTATTTGAAATGTCCGCCGGGTTATCTCCCTTCTGCGCGCCATAATCACCAAAGCCCGCGTGATTTCCGCCCTCGATCTCTGTCATGACCGCTGCTCCCGGATAAACGGCTTCCGCTGCCTTCACCTTATCCAAATCCGCGACACCGTCATCACTTCCCCAGAGCGAAACCACCTGGACCTCTGTATCCCTGATACCATCATCCCCCGGGTAGGCCGCCAGAAAAAAGATTCCCTTTACTTTGGTTTGCGCCTCTGCCAGCTCCGGCGCCATGGCACCGCCCAGAGAGTGTCCGCCAACGATCCAGCTTTCAATTTCCGGATGCAGCGCCATGATCTCACTTCCCCGTTCTGGCGAGAGCACTGCCAGATTCATGGGCATTCTGACAATATAAACCGGATAGCCCTGCTCCGCAATTTCCAGAGCCAGAGGCGCATAGGCCTCAGGGGCAACAAAAGCGCCGGGATAAAAAATGACGCCCGTCTCTCCTATTCGCTTTTCTGGTTCAAAAGCAATGGTTCCGCCTCCCTTTACCACTACTCGGCTGTTCCCCTTCAAAGCCTGCTGTGCTGCGGCTTCTGGCTGATAGGACATGTGATTGACCGCGATACCTCCCGCCGGCAACAAAAACAGCAGCGCTGCTGCGATGCCGACAAGAGTCTGTTTTAACTTTTTATGTTTCATATGCTTTCCTTCTTACGACTTTAAAATTTCTTGACTTGACAACTTGTCTTGTCAATGATATACTTTTTGACAAGAATTCTTGTCAAATCAATTCTCTGGTTTCTCTATTATACCCGATATTCAAATCGCTGACAAACCGGAACCGAAAGGAAACAACCATGATCACAGTAAACAACGTTACAAAAAAGTACGGAAAAACCAAAGCCAACAACGACCTTAATTTTACCGTCGGAGATGGTGAGATCGCTATACTCCTGGGACCAAACGGCGCTGGTAAATCAACCATTATCAAATGTATCTGCGGGCTGCTCCGGTTTGAGGGTACCATTGAAATTAACGGTGCGCCCTGCCGGTCCCTTGACGCCAAGCGCCAGCTGGGCTATATTCCCGAACTTCCTGCTCTTTACGATATGCTGACGATCGAGGAGCATCTGGAGTTTATCGCCCGGGCCTATGGTCTCACTGACTGGAAAGCAAAAGCTGACGCTCTTATCGAACGCTTCGAGCTTGATGACAAGCGCAAAAAGCTCGGCAAGGAGCTGTCTAAGGGAATGCAGCAAAAGGTCAGCATCTGTTGTGCTCTGTTGTTTGAACCGAAGGTCATCATTTTTGATGAACCCATGGTGGGTCTTGACCCCCATGCCATCAAAGAACTGAAGCTGATTTTTTCTGAGCTCAGAGATCAGGGTGTTTCACTTCTCATCAGCACACACATGATCGATTCGGTGGAGGATTATTGGGATGTGGCCCATATTATGATGAACGGCGAAATCCGGGCAACCCGGCGGGCAGAGGAGCTCACTGAAGCCGACGAATCCCTGGAGGCGCTTTTCTTCAGCATTACCGAAGGGGAGGCTTAGGATGTCCAGTATTTTTTATCTTTGGAAAACGACCTTTAAAAACCGTCTTCTTGACCTGAAGAACCACCCCAGCCATCTGGTCGTGACCATTCTCGTGATCCTTTTTTTCGGCTTTGCCCTTGTGTCAACTGTCTTTACACCCGGAGAGGATACGCCTCTCGCGCAAAGCCAGAATCTCCCATTGCTGGGCGCGATCCTTATTGGTCTGTTTCTGTTCCTGCTTGTCACCCAGATACAGAAGGGGCTTTCCTCCGGGGGGAGCTTCTTTACCATGGCAGATGTCAACCTGCTCTTTCTGGCGCCGGTTTCTCCGAGAAAGATCCTGGCCTATGGCCTGGCTAAACAGGTTGGCATGTCCCTGCTGCTGGGTTTTTTTATCCTGTTCCAGGGAACTACTCTTCGGACAATCTTTGGCGTTGGCACACCCGGGCTCATCGCCCTCTTTGTTGGCTACTGCCTGTTTCTGGTGGTCGGTGAAATCCTGGCGCTTGCCATTTATTCCTATACCCGGGGGGAGGACACCCGCCGCCGTGTGGTAAGGGCAGTGCTCTATTGTTTCGGCTTCCTGATGGCCGCTCTGTTTTTGACCTCGCTTTTTAAAACCCAGAATTTCTACGAAGCGCTGCTCAACGCCGCAGATTCCAGCCTGATGGAATACATTCCGGTCCTTGGCTGGACAAAGGCCTTCACCATGGGGCTGATTGCCGGAAATTTCCTGAAGGCCCTCATCTTTCTGGTACTGCTCATCGCTCTGATCGGTCTGATCATCCTTTATATCTGCCGGAGCGAATCGGACTATTATGAAGATGTCCTTCAGTCGGCTGAAAAAACCTATACCACTAAAACCGCCGCCAAGGATGGGCGCATCAGTGACACCAAGGACGCATCCAAAATCAGCCGTAAAAAAACAGGCATTGGCCGTGGTCACGGGGCATCCGCATTCTTTTTCAAGCATCTGCTGGAAAACCGCCGCTCAGGTTATTTGTTTTTAAACCAGTTTACGCTTATCTGCACCGTGGTGGCCATTCTCGCCAGCCTGCTGGCAAAAGAGCATATCAGTCTGATGCTGATCTTCGGCATGCTGTGCTACCTTCAGGTGCTGACAGGGGCTATGGGACGCTGGGTCAAAGAGCTGACCTTGCCTTACATTTATATGATTCCCCAGAATCCGTTCAAAAAACTGGTTTTTGCCAGTCTGGAATCTGTGGTGGACAGCTTTGTCAGTGGTTTGATTATCTTTATTCCCTGCGGCTTGATTCTGGGCGCCCCCGCCGCTGAGATCATCGCGGTCATCGCTGCCCGTGTGGGGCTGGCAGCACTTTTGTCAGCCGGCAACATACTAATCGAGCGTATTCTTGGCAATATGCAGAGCAAGGTGCTGGTCGTGATGCTCTATTACCTGATCCTTGTTGTCCTTCTGATTCCGGGCGCCATCGCCGGCGTGGCTGTCGGCCTCGTTGCCGGGAATCTGGCGGCTGGACTGTTTGTGGACTGCGCAGTCAATGTCGTGATCGCTCTGATCATCCTGGCTCTCTGCCGCAATCTGCTACACACCATGGAAATGAATATTCAATAAAACAAAAAAAGATGTGCTTAAAAGCACATCTTTTTTTGCATTAATGAGAACATTGCCACTGGCACCGTGGCGCTCGGTATCCAGTGGTACTACCTGATTTTGTAGTTCTTCGGAGAGCTCATTGATACATTCGGCTTCTTTATTATAGCGCTGCAGCCCTGGTTTTTAAACCCACCCGCAAAACATTCACGTTGCTAAGTTGACACATGTGTGAATATCAAAGCTTTTCCCCGCTGATTTTACTGATCTGGTCGTAGACCCATTCCTTGTCTTTGCTGTCATAGGGAAGCTGTTCCCAGTATTTATCCACCATCGCATAGAAGGTATTAACTGCCGAGAATACCTCGGTTACAATACGGGTGGAGAGGTCATTATCAAAATGGAAGTAGGCAGCCGCGCCATCTTTTACCCAGATATTGAGGTTTTCGATTAACTCAGGTGATGCCGGCGGCCTCAGGGCTATCTGTACCTTGGGATCGCTTTTCACAAATTTCAAAAAAGAAACCAGCTCTTTAATAACATGCTTCCCAGCCACCTCCACCTTACGTTTCAGCAGCGCGGAAAAAACCGGTACTTCAATTACCGGCTGCTGACCCAGACTTTTAATATAATCGAGGCTTAAAATAATCCGCGTATATTTTTCCTTGGATAAAAACTGACTGAGCCCTACCCGGCAATTATCATAATAGTCGATAAGACGGTGTTCTTCCTCACTGCTCAGGCACAGGTCCATTAAAATTCCTTCAATAATATTTTTTCCTGAAGATAGGAATGACATGGAAGTGGCGATAACATACTGGTCTGTATCATTACGGTTAAAAGCTTCCATGTTTTCCCGGGTGAAATCATTACAGACCACGCGGCTCCCCAAATTTTTAGTCAGCGGCTGAAAACGCTCAAGATGTCTTTCCAGAAAATCATCAAACTGGCGCTGGCTCATGGGGTCGGTGTAAATGGCGGAATAGGTATCGCCGTTTGTGCCGTTTATTCCTACCAGCGTCTGTTTGCCCTTAATACTGAAAATATAGTCATAGAAAGGGCGCTCCATGTCGTAGGTGTAGTAAGCTTTGGCACTTGTGGAAAGCAGTATGGGCAGCCAGTACTCAAACATATTATAAATCTCTTCCTGTGAGCGGTTTAAATAGATCATGGTAATGAGCTTTGTTTTATTTTTTTCCGCCTCCAGAAAGCGCTTTTGTATTTTCCGTGTATCATTGTTATTTTGTTTGAAAACACGTGAGTCTGCGTCATAGCCCCAGAAGGTTTCCCCCTTCGGCAGGGACGCCAGTGTATCAAACATATCATCCAGTGCATCCATTTTACCCGTGATGCCTTTATAAATTTTATAGGTCGCGGTGTACAGACTGTTTCCGCTTTCCTTATCTGCGTATTTTGCTTCAAATTCCCTGTCGACCAGCCACCGGGATACGCAGCTTTCCAGATCCTGTTCTGTGTCCACGGCAATCCCCGGTTCCAGCGAGGAAAAGAACCGTTCCAGCGTATTCAAGCCCCGTTCTTTATTGACCTTTACAATGGCACGGATAATTTCTTCAAAATAAGGTGATTTAGGCCCCAGCTCAACACGTCCATTTCTCCATCGGCTGATAATCGTACGGTCAACATGGACAGTTCTTGCCAACTGGGAACCCTGGATATAAAGCATATCCATCAAGTAAGCCAGCGGCGTGGCGGGTTTCTTTGCCATTTCCCTTCCTCCTTTTATAATTATTATAATCTACTTATTTATATACACTAAATGGTATTTTTAAAACAAAATGATGGTATATTCTCCATTTAAGTCATTTTTACTTTTAATTTTTTCAACAAATGCATCATCTTCTTTATTTTAATCTTTTAAATCTAAAAGTGCAAGCGTATTTTATGTACTAAAAAAGAGCACCCCTTAGGGGTGCTCTAAAAAGGTCTATTCTGATAGCTTATGCGCCGTAATAAATCTGATCCAGGAGTTCGCTGAACTGTTCTCTGGTCGGTGACAGCGGGTTGGTCTGAGTACAGACATCCTTCATGGCTTTTCCAATAATAATATCCTTGCTGGCCTTAAAATCTGCCTCGTCGATACCCTGTTCCTTGAGGGACGTCGGAATATTGATTTCCTTACAAAGGGTGATAATACTGTTGTACAGCATCTCCGCAGCGTCTCCACTGACATTTGGAATACCGATGGCGCTCAGGAGACGGTTATATAAATGCTGAGCTCTGCCACATTGTCCGTTAAAGCGGACAACGTATGGCAGACCAATGGCATTGGCCAAACCATGTGGCAGATGCCACTGCGCGCCGACTGCATGGGCAATACTGTGGGTAATGCCCAGACCTGCACTGTTAAAGGCAATTCCAGCCATACAGGACGCGATCTGCATGCTGGCCTTGGCTTCCAGATTGCCACCATTTACATAGCACTCATACAGACTCTTGAATACCAGTTCTGCCGCTTTGGCCGCATAACAGCGTGAAAACGGATTGTTGTTGGTGGAAACATAGGCTTCTACGGCATGGGTTAAAACGTCCATTCCTGTAGCCGCAGTCGATGCAGGCGGAACGCTTTCGATTAATTTGGGTTCAAGAATGGCGGCGTCCGGCATCATGAGAATATCGGTAAGCGGAATCTTGGTATTGTTTTTCTTGTCGGTAATAACCGCGTATTCCGTTACTTCAGAGCCAGTGCCCGCGGTTGTTGGCATGGCGATGAAATATGGTTTTTTAATATAGTCTTCCTCGAAGAACATTTTTTTGAAATTGTAGCAGTAATAGATGATGGCTTTTGCAGAGTCGATGGCAGATCCGCCGCCAAGAGCAATCAAAGCATCCGGCTTTTCCATCAGGATGTGTGTCAGCCCCTTTTCAACAATTTCCGTGGACGGATCCGGTTCAACGTCAGAAAAAACGTGGTATTTGATATTATGTTTATCCAGAACATCTGTCAGCATTTTCAGCAGGCCAAACTTGACCATCCCTTCGTCTGTCACAATGCAGACCTGTTTAAAGTCATGATTTCCAACCTGTTCTATGGCGCCAATGCCATAGTAAATTGCCGGTTTTACCTGAAAAAACCGTATATCGTTCAATTTGCTCATATTACCCTCCTTAGTATATTCGTTCAATAGTTTGCATAATTCGTCAATTTGTATTATATCAAGTTTTTTGATGAGCGGAAAGGCAATAGCAAAATTTTGTTGTAAATGAACCAGTATGTATCTGTCCGATAAAAGTTTGACAAAGCTTTTTCTTTAAGTATTTATCCTGAAAACCATTTTTGTTTTACTTGACATTAATTTTCCGTTCCGATACACTGGGGTTACCCTCATTTTCTATTTGGAAAAGCAGAAAATAAGGGTATGTATCATGCATAAATACTAATGATTAAGAAGGAGAATCCCATGATTAAACACCTAAAGCCCTACCTCACAAAATACCGCCTTCCGTCAATACTGGCGCCGATCACGGTTATTGCAGAGGTTCTTCTGGAAATCCAGATTCCTTTTTTAATGGCTAAAATCGTGGACCAGGGTATCACAACGCGTGACCTGAGCTACGTTTTTCAAATTGGTGCCATCATGGTGCTGGTGGCCCTCTGTTCATTGCTTTTCGGCGTTCTTTCCGGGCGTTTTGCCGCCAAGGGTGCCATGGGTTTTGGCAGTGAGATCCGCAAAGCTGTTTTTGACAAAATCCAGGAATTTTCCTTTGCGAACATCGACCGTTTCAGCACCCCATCACTGGTCACACGCCTGACCACTGATATTACCAATACTCAAATGGCTTACATGATGGTCATCCGTGTACTGGTGCGCGCGCCTGTTATGCTGGTCAGCGCCACGATCATGGCAGCGGCCATCAACGGCGACCTTGTCCGTGTTTTTCTCATTGTTATTCCCATACTGGCCATTGCCCTGGCCACGATGTCCACCCTGGCCTTTCCGCGTTTCAATGCCATGCTGAAAAAATATGATGGCCTGAACGCCCAGGTTCAGGAGAACCTCATTGCCATCCGCGTTGTCAAAGCCTTTGTACGGGCCCGGTATGAGAAGAAAAAATTTGCTGAAGCCAATGACAGTCTCATGCGGGCGTCTCTTGCCGCCGAAAAAATCATTATTCTCGGTATGCCCATCATGATGCTGACCATGTACGCCACCATTATCGCCATCTTATGGTTTGGGGGCAACATGATCATCGGCGGCACACTGCTGACCGGAGAGCTCATCAGCTTTATTTCCTATGTGACACAGATTCTCATGTCTTTGATGATGATCGCTCAGGTTTTTATTATGATCGTCCTCTCCCGTTCCTCTGTTGCCCGTATTGTCGAAGTACTGGAAGAACCCATCAGCATCACGGATGAGACAGCCTCTCCGTCCCTCACGGCTGAGGATGGCAGCATCGAATACCGGAATGTTTCCTTTAAATACCAGGAGGACGCAGCCGAAAATATTCTGACAGGTATTAATTTCTCCATTGCCTCGGGCGAAACTGTTGGCATCATCGGGGGAACCGGCTCGGCAAAAACCACGCTGGTTCAGCTCATTCCAAGACTTTACGATGTAACAGACGGACAGGTGCTGGTCGGCGGCCATGACGTCCGGGATTACACCCTGGACCACCTGCGGTCCGTTGTCGCTATGGTGCTCCAGAAAAACGTTTTGTTCTCAGGTACAATCAAAGACAATTTGAAATGGGGCGATGAGAATGCCACGGACGAAGAAGTCATCGCTGCCGCCAAGGCGGCCTGTGCCCATGACTTTATCATGTCCTTCCCAGAAGGCTATGACACCTATCTGGGGCAGGGCGGCGTCAACGTATCCGGCGGCCAGAAGCAGCGTCTCTGCATTGCCAGAGCACTCCTGAAAAAGCCCAAAATTATTATTCTGGATGACAGCACCAGCGCGGTGGACACCGCCACCGACTCGGCCATTCGTGAGGGCTTCCGTCAAAACCTGAAGGATACCACCGCCATCATTATTGCACAGCGTATATCTTCTGTCAGCGATGCGGATAAGATCATCGTGCTGGACGAGGGCCGTATCGACGCCATCGATACCCACGAAAACCTCTTGGAAAACAATGCCATTTACCGCGAGGTATTTCATTCACAGCAGAAAGGAGTTGAGGAATAATGTCAAAGAAAAAAAGCGTTCAAAAACCCAAAAACATCAAAAAAACGCTGCTGCGTATTTTCAGCTATATGGCAAAACGCAGGCTGCTGCTGATCCTTGTCATACTCTTTGTCTTTATTAGCTCTGGCGCTACTGTAGCCGGCACATATTTCTTAAAGCCCATCATCAATCAGGGCATTGTGCCTCTTATCGGAAAACCTCTCACGCCTGGGGCGCTTCTGCCTTTTATCCAGATGCTGCTGTTAATGGGTGGTATCTATCTGGCCGGCGCGGCCTGTGCCTATGCCTATAACCGGATGATGATCGTCATCTCCAACGGGACTCTTAATGCTGTGCGGCGAGACCTTTTTAACAGCATGGAGGACCTTCCCATCAAATATTTTGATACCCACACCCACGGCGAGCTCATGAGCCGTTATACCAACGATGTCGACACCCTGCGCGAGGCCATCGCCATGAGTCTTCCTCAGATGCTGACCGCCACTGTCACAGTGGCGGTGGGACTTTTTCTGATTGTCGTCTATGGGCCTGCTGATCCTGAGCCCCCTGCTGACCCTCATCGTCATCGGCATGCTTGTGATCATGTACTTTGTGATAAAAATCGTGGGCAGCCGAAGCGCAAGGGGCTTCAAAGCACAACAGAAAGCGCTTGGCGAAACCAATGGCTATATTGAGGAAATGATCGAGGGCCAAAAAGTTATCAAGGTTTTCTGCCACGAGGACATTGTCAAAAATGATTTTGCTGAGCTTAATGACAAGCTGAGAAGCGCTTCTACTCAGGCCCATACCTACGCCAATGTACTCATGCCCATCATGGGGAACCTCTCCTATGTGCAGTACGCTTTGACAGCCGCCTTCGGTGCAGTACTTGTCATCTTTGGCAGCATGGACTTAGGCTCCATCGCTTCCTTTTTACAGTACACACGCTCCTTCTCACAGCCCATCACCCAGATTTCCCAGCAGTTTAACGCGCTGCTGACCGCTCTGGCCGGAGCTGAACGGATCTTTGAAGTCATCGACGCTGAGCCTGAAAAAGACGATGGTTATGTGACCCTCGTCAACGTCTGTGAATCGGCTGACGGGACATTGACTGAGTGTAAGGAAGTAACCAATACCTGGGCCTGGAAGCATCCGCATCACGACGGCACACTGACCTATGAAAAGCTCAGGGGCGATGTGCGTTTCCATGATGTTACCTTTGGTTACAGCGATGACAAAATGGTGCTGCACAATGTCTCTCTCTTTGCCAAGCCCGGCCAGAAGATCGCCTTTGTAGGCTCGACCGGCGCAGGCAAAACCACGATCACCAATCTTATCAACCGATTTTATGAGGTTCAGGAAGGCAAGATCACCTACGATGGTATCAACATTAAAAAAATCCGGAAAGTCGATCTGCGGCATTCCCTCGCAATGGTCCTTCAGGATACCCACCTGTTCACATCGCCCCTAACCCCCCCCTGTCCTCGGTTAGTTTAGCCGATAATATCCGTTACGGCCGTCTCAACGCCACCGACGAGGAAGTCCACGCCGCCTCCAAGCTGGCCAACGCCGACTTCTTTATCCGTCATCTCCCCCAGGGCTATGACACGATGCTGACGTCCGACGGAGCAAACCTGAGCCAGGGACAGCGCCAGCTTCTGGCCATCGCACGGGCCGCCGTCGCCAACCCGCCGGTGCTCATTCTCGACGAGGCCACCAGCTCCATCGACACCCGTACCGAAGCCCTCATCGAACGGGGCATGGATCAGCTCATGGAAGGACGCACTGTTTTTGTCATCGCCCATCGCCTGTCCACTGTCCGAAACGCTGACGCCATTATGGTGCTGGAGCATGGCCGGATCATCGAACGCGGCGATCATGAAGAATTATTAAAGCAAAAGGGAAAATATTACCAGCTCTATACCGGACAGTTTGAACTGGATTAAAAAAGAGGCCAAACGGCCTCTTTTTCGGTTTTGGTCAAAAAATTAAAACATACTTAATCACACACCCCGCATTGATAACCAGTCTCCAAACGTTACGCGGACAGCCAGCTCTTGTCAGAGAGTCCTCCGGCACATACGAGATCTTACTTACTGCTGCTTCCTTCCGGACCTGACAGGGTTCATAAGTTCATATTGCGAAGGGTCCAACCGTCAACACCGCTTATCCGCGGCAGACTCCAAATTCTGGCACCTCTTTGGGGAATTCAGCCCTGCTGTAGCGGATTGCAGGTTACAGGGCACCGCTAGTTCCCCGCCTAGTGTGATTAAGTATGTTTACTGCGAATACGCAGTGAATCTACAATATTTCATATTATACAGAACAACCTCTTTACTGTCAAGGGCTTTAAGCAGAAACAAGAATTGCCCAAACCGCTTGTGTTCTCCTGACGGTTTGGGCTAACCAAACTTTACTGCCTTTTCTGTTTCATCATTATTGCATCCCCATCAATACCAACGTCACAGTCAGTATGCACTTCCCATGTGCCTTTCAATTATATAAAATCACATAGGTGTTTGCACATACAAAATCCCGAAATCCAGAGTCTTCTTTTTCATATTTTCTCTTCTAAGAACGCTTTGTCTCTCTTTTTTTCTACATTTTCTTTTTTCATAAATATTCCTGTAACGGGCTCAATGGCCACAGCAACCAGGATACCACAAGTCAATCCCAAAATCACACCAAGCAGGTTCTGACCCCCTTGGGAAAAAGTGACTGTCAAACCAGCAAAGACAAGCGGAACTACGTTAAGCCAGGTCTTTGCCAGCGGGATCATGTGCACAGCACAAACCACAAAAGTAATAACCAGAGTGCACACGCCTGTCACCACACCTATATTTAAACCAGCATTCCTCAGAAGACCATCCATTTGCAGATAAAGCAAGGCCCATATAACCCCGCATATCATACAGCATAAATAATTTGGTGTTTTTTTAAGCTCTGCTCCGGATGCAAAAGTGACCCCCAATCCGATAAAAATAGGCCACATAAGATTTCCAAAAGGCCCTATTTGATAAATTCCCAGAACCAGTCCGGCCAACACTCCCGACACTAAGCTCATTTTCAGCAAATAGCTGGTATTTTCATTCATTACTTTTCCCCCTAGCTAATTAAAAAAAATACATAGCTGTAAACAAGCTCTTCCATTCCCTGCAGACTATCCATGGCATACTCTGCAGCCACCTCCGGTATTTCATATTTTTCAAGCGTATCCGCAGGATTTCTGTAGTATTCTGATTTCATCTGATCTCCCCCTATGCATAAACAGCGTACTCTTTGACAAAGCGAAGCACTGCTTTTAAATTTTCAGGATTAATATCCCGAACCGTTAATAAATTTTTGTCCAATGTAAAAATATATTTCCCACCCGGAGCCAGAACATCCACAATTTCCTTAGCTTTATCCAGACAGTCCTTCTCCGTTCCGGTTTTCAGCACACCCATAGGGTAAAAGCCAGCCAAAATATGTTTCTTTCCAAGCTTTTTCTTAATCTCTGATGGATCACCCTCTTCAAAAATCATCATTGTGTTTTCCGGCAGATCAAAGAGGTAATCATAATAACGGGACCAGTCCTGCTCAACAAAGATCGTCGCGCCCACTCCTGCTTTGTCCAATGCTTCTACATATTTTTTAAAGGTCGGCCAATAGAAGCGTTCAAAATCTTTTGTGCGCATATATGGCGCCATATGCAAAGGTATAAACGTTCTCTGATAACGGCTTGAATTTGGCTTGATCCCCGCTTTCACCATACACGGCAGCAGCGCTTCACAGGCAGCCTTTACCTTATCTGGGCAGCGTCTCATATCTTTGCTGATACCAGTAAAAGAACGAAGCTGATCAGACAAAACATCAAAAGGTGTGCAGGCGGCTGTGCAGGCCATATTATAAACGGCCTTTCCATGCTTTTCCGCAATTTTCAGATATCCTTTATCAAGTTGATCCATAACTGAATAAAAGGTAAACATCCCCTTCGCAAAGGCAGATTTTCCTTCAAAACCTTCTTTACCAAACTCATTGTAAATTTGCGGCAGCGCTTTGTCACAAATCGTTTTGAACGGATCTTTGATTAAATCATCATAGTCATTTTCATTCAGACTTGTCACCTCCGGGTGCTGCAAAAATCCATCTCCTCCCATGACAAAATTTTTTGCTCCCAGTACTTTATACATCTGTGGGATACGCACCATCGTTGCAAAAATTGAGTCTGTATCAAAATCTTTTGTTGTCTTTTCGATAGCCTCCAAATTTTTTTCAATACTATACTGTTCTTTTCTTAAATCAAATCCGACATAGCCCAAACAAAAAGAATTATCTCCTGAACTGAGGATCGGAACTCGCTCTGGCATTTTTCCATCAAAAACATCTTCAAACAGCTGATTTTTTTCTGCTGTTATTTTTCGACTATTCATATATTTCCCCTTAATTTTTATATTTACTTGCAAGTAATTACCTGTGAGTAAATATATCAGAATTTTAAAAAGTTGTCAATAATAATTTGCAACATGTTCAAAATTATGTTTTAATATTTAAGTAATTAGTCGGAGGTAAAATACATTGAAACGCAAGGAAAACGGCAATACTAAACAAAAAATTTACGAAACTGCAAAACGTCTTTACATTGAGCATGGGTATTTTAATATTTCCAACAAACGTCTCTCAGAGGAGTCCGGTATTAACCAGGGCCTGATCACCTATTATTTTAAAAGCAAAAAAAATATAGCTCTTGCTGTATTAACAGAAGACTACTATATTCTTTCTG
>OCAN01000717.1_pt1 | contig 25145 bp, 23 predicted proteins | sample 1538321 | NCBI WGS metagenome assembly OCAN01 (sample SAMEA2580294, study PRJEB22360) | human gut metagenome | biome: human gut; feature: human-associated habitat; material: faeces | place: Denmark | collected 2008/2010 | reverse complement strand
AAGACAGGAACTTGACGGGGCACATGACCGCAACCCCAGCCACAAACGGCGCAAAGGTACGCACGATGGGAATGAACCGGGCCAGGATAATGGCCTTTCCGCCATGCCGTTCGTAAAACGCATGGGCCTTGAGCAAGTGCTCCTTGTTCAGAAACCGTGTCTCCCGGCTGAATATGCTCGGCCCCACGTGCCGCCCGATCTCATAGTTTACGGCATCCCCCAAAATCGCCGCCCCCAGCAGGACAAGCATACACACGGGATAACTGAGATGCCCGGCTCCGGCCACGGTCCCCGCCGCAAACAGCAGCGAGTCGCCCGGCAGGAAAGGCGTCACCACCAGACCGGTTTCGCAGAACACGACGATAAACAGAAAAAGATACAGCAGCGCCCCATATTCCGCGACAAGTGCGAAAAGATGCTGATCGATATGCAGGACAAACGAAATCGCCTGTTCAAAAAGAGAAAGGTCCGTCATGAAAAAGTCCTGAGCACGCAAATACAGGTTTGAAACGGTTTGGAAAACAGCGCACAGGATACGGACAGACCTGTGGAGAATCAAGTCCTGATCGCCCCTTCAAATATCCGTAATCCATTTGTCACAATCTCCCTTTACGGCCCGCCCGCGCCCCTGACGCCGTAGGTGCCGCAAGCCGTCCCCAACACCTTTTATTCCTCCAAAAGGAAAATGGCTTGACTTTAAACCGGGGACAAGCTATTGATTCCCCCTGTATTGGTCATCGGTTAATGCGCCAGCATAGCTCAGCTGGTAGAGCAACTGATTCGTAATAGACCAGCTTGTCAACTGGCGGAAAGAAAAAAGTCACCGCAAAAGTGACGAAAAAAGTTTTAGAAAACAGGTATTTGCCAGCTTAGCTCACTTGGTAGAGCAGCTGATTCGTAATCAGCAGGTAGCGAGTTCGATTCTCGCAGCTGGCTCCATATATTACAGGGGTTTACATGTAAAAATAGCATGTGAGCCCCTTTTTTGCGTCAAAAAGGCTTTTCTAGCCTATTTAGAGCATGGCAGCGGAATCGCTTTTCGAGCGTATTTCGAGCATGCCCGGTTTTTCTCCCCTCGCGGGGTGGAAATATGACCGGCAACCGTTGCGGCCATGACCCGAAGCACCCCAGGCTTTCCCCGGCCAAACCCATCAGAAAAGGTAAAGGCGGCTTGCCGCGTATCTTGTCGCTGGCGGCGGAACGGGCAAAGGCGTGGTACTACCATCCGAAGAAGTGCAAGCTGCTCCAATCCCACCCACACCGGAAAACGCGCTCAGAACGGCGTGAGGCGTGTCAGATCGTCATAGAGACTATCTTGTCCCACCTTGACCTTGCTTCGCTTTGCCTGGGTACACCAACGCTTGAAAATGGCTTCATCGACATAGACATGCGAACCATCGTTCGTGATTCTGGTATCGGCCAGCGGCGTTGTGAGCGGGCCATAGCCTTGCTGAAAGAGGCGGGCTTTATGCGGGTGAAGCAGCCCCGCGCCATCAACGACCAGGGCGACTATGTGGGTTTGAGAGCCATCCGCGTTGTGACCACGCTCTTTTTTGAATTTCTGAATCTTGGCCCGATGCTCCAAAGGGAACGAGCCAGGGCCACCGAAGAGCTGCAACGCCGGGCCAGGAAGGCGCAACGCAAGCTGACCGACTTCATGCGCCGAATGTCCACAGGACTTCGCTCTGCATTCACAGTCAAGCCACATCCCTCACGCACAGACCAAGAAAAGCGCATGGAAGAAACACGGCGCTGGAACATCGCTTGCGCGAAATTTATGCTCGCGGGCCTCGATCCAGACGAATGCCGACGGCGAACCAACACGGAACTCGGATTGCCAGCCGACTACAGCCCCGGCAAAAACGCATAGCAGAGCGTGCGTGTCTGCCCGCGTGGGCTTTTTCTGCCTTCTGGGCCTTTCTTGGCCTTGCCTGCCCGCCAAGATCGAATTTTCCCGCATGGATTTGTCAGCAAAGAGAATTTTCTCCTCTACTATGTCAGCACCACAAAAAATAAGTGTCGCAGGGTTGGCCCGTAGGTGTCGCGCATAAAACCAAAAGACAAAAGATAAAAAAAGGGGGCACCATCGAAAGATGCCCCAAAAACAATCCATGCCCTGTGTGCAAAAAGCCTATTCCGCTAAAAGCAATTAAGCTCAATGCGCAACCCTTCAGCGTCTCTGAATATATCCGCATCAATATCCGTGGAAGTTAGAATATACTCAACAAGTTTTTGCAAATCATCTCTAATTCTTCGGTCAGCCTTTTGTGTTCGTAGGGCATCAAGTTCTTCTCTATTTATTGGGTTTAGCAATGCTTCTCGGTAATAAGATAAAGCGGACTTAATATTATCTTCATTAGAATATTTTTGGATAGAGCATCTGCGCCCATATAGTAAGGCCCGTGTATATGAAATATGGCCTAGAGAAATGTTCAGAAATCTATTATAGCGCGCCCTAAGCAGGGTTTCTGTGTTGTGATAGGCTAAGTCTATATATCCAATTGCTTTAGAGATTTCTTCAAGATCATCTTTAGACAGCCAAAGAATGCTTTTTGCTCTCTGATGTTTGAATTGTGAATTTGTATTCATGTCTGGCTCAAGCGCTTCATAAATATTCTTTATTAATTGAGGTGCAGAGTTGTTTTTTCTGTAAAAAATATCGTTGATAACATCAAATTTGATAAAATCAAGCATTTTACGAGTAACATCAAAAGAGTCAGTCTCAGATTCTGCTATCTTTGCATAAATATATTTATATGCATTGATTATTATAGAGTGCTTTTTTATATCAGCGGAATATTCACCGAGTATTTTGAGAAGATAGTACCGTGTATTTGCATTTAGCCGCTGTTTAGATCCTCTGCGCGATAAGCCATCATCAATATATACCCATTCCGCTAGCATTGGGAATTTATCTGAAAACTCAGAACATTCCTTAACAATATCAAAGTAATACATATCATACGAAGTTATAGCTTGCTGAGTAGCCAAAAGGATGATGATTGCTAAATCTTGTTCTGTCGAAATTGAAGAGAGTTTCGGGTATGCATAGTGAACGTTTTTTTCACCAAATTTAATTGCTATCCTAAATAAATTGTCAAGAATTGTGAAATATCTCCTGATATTTTTGCTCTTTATCTTGTCGAAGATGTTTTCAACAAATCCAAAACGCGGCATATTACTTGATTCAAAAATTGAATTTAACGCAATAGCTTCATCTTTATCGAAAACACTGCTTAACGGAGTTGCTTTATAGTTAATATTGTCTGCAATAAGATTTACTGCATATCTATCAGACGTATTTATGCACGATATTACATATGTATTGTTTTCTATCAATCTGTCTTTTGCATCTATTATTCTTGTCAATTGTTTCGATGTAAGCGCTTGTGTGTCAAAAAATAAAGCAACATTTCTTTTGGACATAAGCTCTTCAATGGAATTGTCGGAAATATCTGTATTTGAAGGGAAAAAGTATCTTTCTTTGTCTTTAATATTTTCATAGAGACCAAAAAGGCAATATGTTTTCCCAGATATTCTATGCCCATATATTATGTGTATTGGTGAATTGAATTTCAATTCTTCTAAAACTTTGCTGGCAATAACACTTCTTTCAATAAAAAAATGTGGCTTATGTATTTTACGTTTGTATGGAGTTGGAATCAAATTGTCAGATGAGAGCATAAAATTTAAATTTGAACTATCCTTGTTGAGATGCATGATTTCAGGTTCTAAATAAAATTCTATAAAACTAGATTTGGTCTTCGGCAATGATGTAACTTGCTTAACTATAGTGCTATAAAATAAATTATAGTCACTTACAACAACACATGTTGTTATCCCATAATCCTCTAGAATGTCTTGCATTTCTTGATCAAGTTTTCTGTGAGAAACATAATATGTCTCTCTGTGCGTATGCGAATTTTTTAGTGCTTCGCCTATAACAGAAAGTAAATCTGGCTCATCGTCAAGACTACATCCTATATATAAAAGATTGCTAGTTCCAAAGTCGTCTTCAAATTTGGCTAGCATCTTTTTGTTGCTTTTCAAGCTATCGATGTATTGTTTTTTATTAAATATTATATCTTCACGATTCTTATCGTCACCTAAATATTTTAGGTAGTTATGCACATCTCCGTGAATTTTAAAAATACTATTAAATTCTTCAATGTATCTATCGTAAAATTCTTTTTTGGGAAGGATGACTTCAAAAGATGAATTTCCCTCTATCCCGTCATCTATGTTAAGGGTATATAGATACGGCCAGGCAAGAGATAAAAAGTCGAGTTGGTTTTTATTAATTTGTACTTTCGTAAATTTGCTTGAAAAATATTCAAATTTTTCTTCTACAGAGGTTTGTTTCTCAAACCCCGTACATAGCTTTGAAAATGATGTTGTAGCAAATTCACTAATTTTTTTGCCATATTTGTTTGAAAGAAATTCTTTCATATGGTTGGTCATATCCTCTCCAGAAGGGACACTACCTTTTTTTGCAGGGCATCCTCTTGTAAAGCCGGAGCCGATGACTGGAACCAGTTTTCGTTCGTTTATTAGCTTTGCAAGCTTGAGTTGTAACGAGTGATCGGAATCAAAATATTTGTGCGCAATCATTACATCTCCTGTATGCTGATAGTTGTTTTGCTTGATACTAGTTTTCAACCTACCCCAGAAATGAAAAGCGATATTTTAGTTAATACCCTTTAGTTCTCGCTCAATTTCCTCAACAGTAGGTAGACTTGTCTTCAAATCTTCTGGAACGGCGCGAGTCAGCGTATAGTCAGATACGGCCAAAGGCTTCGCCATATCCCGCAAGGCATATTCGGCCAAAAGACCATTTTTCTTCTTGCACAAAATTAGTCCGATAGTCGGATTATCGTTTTCGTGGCGTAAGAGATCATCCACCGCCGAGCAGTAAAAGTTCAGCTTACCCGCATACTCTGGTTTGAAGGCTCCGGCCTTCAATTCAATGACAACGTAGCAGCGCAGTTTCAGATGGTAAAAAAGTAGGTCGATATAAAAATCTTCTCCGGCCACTTCCAAATGTACCTGTTTGCCCACATAGGAAAATCCGCTGCCAAGCTCCAGCAAGAACTCCGTGATATGCGTCACCAGCTCGCGCTCGACTTCGCGCTCATGGGCTTCATCACCGACAGACAAGAAATCAAAAATATATGGGTCTTTCAGGACTTCTTGTGCCATGTCCGACTGCAACTCCGGCAGACGGTCTTTGAAGTTGCTGACCTTGAGGGCGTCAATCTGGCGAGCGTGAAGCTGAGTTTCAATCTGTATTTGCAAAACAGCCCGTGACCAGCCATGCTCGACAGCTTGCAGCCCATACCACAAACGCTCGTTGTCGGCCTTGAGTTTTTCGATCAGGGTGATTGTGTGACCCCAAGGTAATTTGGCAACAACCTGTTGCAAAATTGGAGTTTCTAAGCAAATATGCGCTAACTGGCGCATATATCGAAAGTTTCTTGGAGAAAAACCTTTAATGTCAGGAAAAGCCGAACGGAGATCCCTCCCCAGCCTTTCGATGATTTTTGTTCCCCACCCCTCTGCGTCCCGGCGCTCAAGAATCGCCTTCCCAATGTCCAGGTACAAAGCAACGAGTTCAGCGTTGGCTGCCAACGCGGCAGACATTCGTGCCTTGTGAACACGAGTTTTTAGCTCTATCAGGAGGTCATCATACCCCTGTGGCAGCAAGGCGATTTTGTCTTTTTTCATAAATTTTAGTGTGTTATAAATTTGGCAACAGGCTGTTGCCAAATTGGCGAATCATGCTTGAGCTGAAAGAAGCCAGTATTATCAGGCTGTCAAGTATTCTCCAGCTTGCTCTTGCTTTTGTAAGCCAGCATATCCCCCCGGTCAACAGGCTGCGCTTTATGAGCAGTAGCCATAGCAATACGTTGACATACTTTTTCACACACAGATGGAGACAACCATATTTTATAGCACCGCAGCATAGACAGCAATCCATAACCATAAATACGAATAAATAACCATAATTTCTTTATTTGTGTTCTTAAATATTTTTATCTGTGCTACTCTATGGGCATTTCAAAGGACAGGACAGAGGAAGTGTACCCACCTTCCGGCGGCTCCATTCCTGTCCTGCCCTGCGGGGCTGCTTATTCGCGGTTCCGCTCAACGCCAAAACAAGAGGCAGACTCCATGAAGATGGCATTCACGCTAGCCGTTCTGCTTTGTCTGTATACACCAACAGTCGCAGCGGAACTTTACGCCACGTCAGAGCCGCCCGCCCAACTGGTAGAAGCTATCGCCCTTCAGGAATCCGGCCTAAACCCTTTTACGGTCAATATAGCCGGAAGATCCTACTACCCTGCCACGCGGGAGAAAGCGAAACAGCTCATACAAAAGGCGATTGCGGCTGGCTTGTCTTTTGACGTTGGTAAAATGCAGATAAATTCATGGTGGATGGAGCGTTACGGCATAGACCCGTTATCACTGCTCGACCCGGCCATCAATGAGAGTTGGGGTACATGGATACTGGCGGAAGAAATCGCCCGCCACGGCCTGAACTGGAAAGCCGTGGGCAAATACCATTCCCCAGACCCAGAACGTGGCAGGCGCTACGCTTGGCTCATTTATCGTCACTATGCAGGCCTAAGAGCCTCCAAAATTCAGGAGGCTCCTTGTGCCGAGCAAAAAATTGATTCTCAGAACCTATCTGACCCCAGAGGAACACGCACAGATCAGAGCATCGGCCAGCAAGGCAGGGCTGTCCCTTTCCACGTTCAGCAAAAGGGTGTGCCTTGGGTTTTCCGTCCCAAGCTTGGAACATCAGGAGGCAAGGATTGAATTACGACGGCTCAAAGGCGACCTCGGCAGACTTGGCGGGCTGGTGAAACAGGCATTGGCGAATGGCGCGGACAGGCAGACAGTTCACCGTCTTTTACATGAACTGGACGCCCGGCAGCGGGAAGTTCAGCAGGCCATAGTGGTCATACGATGATCAGCAAAAAAGTGGACATCAGCCCGAAAAATGACAACTACGCCCGTCTTGCCGAGTACATTGCCGATGCCGGGCATGAAGGCGAAAAAAGTCTCATGCGCTGGTGCGCCGGATGCCTTGGGGATGATGATTACCAGAACGGCATTGCCGAGGCCATGGACGTTCAGGCCATAAACGTCCGCACCACGAAAAACAAAACCTACCATCTCGTGATCAGCTTTCGCCTGGAGGACGAGGCAAAATTGACGCCGGAGGTGTTCAGGGCCGTTGAAGAACGCTTTGCCGCAGCTTTGGGGTACACCGATCATCAGCGGCATTGTGGCGTCCATAAAAACCCCGCCAATCTCCATATGCATATAGCCTACAACATGATCCACCCGGAAAAACATACCCGACATGAGCCTTTCCGCGATTACTGGAAGCGGGACACTTTATGCCGGGAGCTGGAGCAGGAATACGGTCTTGTGGTTGATAATGGCCGAAACAAAGAGAAACAGCGGTCAGTGGGCGAAAAAGCTGCCCTCATTGAAGCCCACACAGGCCAACAATCCTTTGAATCGTATGCTAAGGACCAGAGAGACACCATCTTGTATGTTTTGGCGACAGCAACGGATTGGCAAACGCTCCATGAGGGGCTTGCCCGGCATGGTTTGGTGATAAAACCACACGGGAACGGTCTGATTTTGGCTGATCGCCATAATCAGCAGCATACCGTAAAAGTCAGCGCAGTAGACAGAGCCTTGTCACTGAAAAAGCTGGAGGGAAAGTTCGGGGGGTACCTTCCAGCGCGGGACTTGGAAAAAATACCAGAGCAAAGCCGGTATCAGGCCACCCCCTTGCATCGCGCTCCAGAACGAGGCGCTTTGTACGCGGAATATCAGCAGGGCATTAAAGACCGGAAAACCGGACTGGCTACCATCAAAGAAAGGGAAAACGCAGCACTTGCGGCAATCAGGGAAAAGTGGGCGGCCAAACGCAGGGAATTGGAACGGCTGAACATAGCAAAAAAGAACCGCCTTGGTCTGCTGCAACTGGCCCGCAAGCATGAGGCAGAAGAAATCGCCAGAGCCAAGCTGCCGTTTCAATCTACTTGTGAGGATATACGTGAAAAGGTTCCTTTCACTTCATGGAATGGTTTCCTACAATATAAGGCTGGTCAGGGCAATGAAATCGCTTTAGCCATTTTACGTTCCAAGCTGAAGATAGCGGAGCCGGATCGCGTTCCGCAAGACTCCGCGATTAAGGAATGGGCACTGCACGGTAAAGGGCAACCAACAATGAGCCGTGCGGAAATGCAGGCTAAATACGCAGCCAAGGAATTAGCTGCTTTGGATAATAAAATCATGAGTGGCAAAGGAAAGAAACAGCTTTTGGCTCTGTTACGTATGGAACAGCTTGCCGCCGAGGAAATAACACACATACGTGGTTTCTCGGCAACAGTAGATCACAAGGGAATAATTGTTTTTTTCCTACCCGGTGGTGGGAGGATTCTGGACAGCGGAAAGGAACTCTTCTTTTCAAACAAAAATGCCTCCATCCGGCATGTCGCCCTCCGCTATGCTCAAAAAAAATGGGGGAACAGTCTGTGGATAAAGGGGGATAAAATTATGCGTCGAGAAAAAAAGTTGGATAAAGAGCACATTCAAAAACAGCAGAAAAATATGGAGAGATGACGAGAGAATGCAGTTTTTATTGTCTATATCGATATGATAATATGGTATAAAAATATTTTGTGGCCTAGGTTGAGAGCAGTGCAATTTGATGTGCCTACCTCCGTAGGCACGGTTAGGAGCTATTTACGTTCTTTTAGAATTAATTATGGCCAAAAATGTCAAGATAGATTCCTTCACAGCCATTGCAGCGAATGGTAGAGCTTTTACTTCATCATTATTATTGAGAAGTTCCAATTCGCATGTGTGTAGAACTCTACTAATGACTTCACGGCAAATTTTTTCCAGATCTTCAAATTCAAGATTGCTTTTGTCCATGAAAAACTCCTTTTGGAGTTTCTGCATACCGCAACAATGCTGATACTCACAAAAAAACCGCCAGTATTACTACAAGCGGTCATTAAGGCCACAAGCGAGAAACAGCCCGTCCGTTTCTCCCATGGCTGCCGCACAGAGGCACCAAACGCATTTACGATGCGGGATGCTTATGAGATGCCTTGCCGTGCGCAGCAGCTTGGGCGATAGATAAGATGCCTTATCAGGCTATATTCATTAAATTTTCATCGTAGAGAAAATTTATAAGGAATCAGAACAATTGTATTAACCGGTTGACCTCTGACCTTTCCTGGAAGGAACCGTGTTCGCCGGGCCGCAGCCAGTGCCGCTTCATCAAAGACGCCTGTGGGGCTAGAAGAGTAAATGGTACATTGTTGTGGCTTGCCGGAAACATCCACGACAAGTTGAACCACCACCTGTCCCTGCATGTTCATCCGTCGGGCCTTGTTCGGGTATTCGGGCATCACTCTGCGAGAAATGGACGGACGTTGATCCACGACGTCTTCAGCGTATACGCTCAGGTCACCCATGGTACGCGCTGTTCCCTGCGCCGTACCGCCGCCAGTTTCTGTCGAATTTTGTGACATCGTGGCTGTTTGTGACTTCTGGGCGGAAGCTTGTTCTGTTCGGTTCTCTGTGTCCTGCGTCTGCTTTATGGTACGATTTTGGGGCTTAGGCTTGGGGCGCGAGGGAGTCACTGGTTTCGCAGGAACTACCGGTGCCGGTTTGGGCGGAGTCGGGGCGACTTCCGGCTCCACTGGCCTAATCGGCATTTTAGGTTGAGGTTCCGCAGATGCTGAAGTTGTCTTTTTTTCCTGTCCCGGAGCAATAGAGGTTTGAGCCGGAGCAAACTCAGCGAGTGAAACGCGATAGGCTTTCTCTTCCGGCAAGATTTCGGTGCTTGCGAAAAAGAATCCGGCTATGGCTATGAAGCCATGTAGAAGTAGGGAAAATACTAAGGTCGCGGCACGTTGGAAAAAGCTCATAGAAGTCATTGCAAAGTCATGCCCGTTACAGGTTTATGTCGGGCTGCACCTTCTCGGCATCTCCGGATGCCAGCCCACCCCCAGATTCCGCCACCATGCCCAAGTTAGTTATGCCGACTGCCCGGATGCAGCCCATGACTTCCATCACCACACCGTACGGAACTGCCTTGTCAGCACGCAGGAAAAGCTGTTTGTTCAGAGCAAGTACGGTACGCCTCAGCAGAGAATCCAAGTCGGCCATGGTCGTGGGATATTCATCCAGGAACAGCGCTCCGTCGCTTTTGATACTCAAAATCATGTGATCATCTTCCGTGGGCAGTACCTCCGCAGCTTGTACTTGCGGCAGATCCACATCTAGACCTTCAGTCATCATGGGAGCCGTAACCATAAAAATGATTAGCAGTACCAGCATCACATCCACAAAAGGAGTCACGTTGATATCGGCCACAAAATCGTCATCAGATGAAGACATGGCTACTTTTCCCCCGCAAATGAGATGCCGTCTTGATAAGCGTTAACCTCATGCTGCATGCGGTTCAAAAGCTGTCCCGCGTAGTTGATACACACGCCTTCAATGTTTGTAAGGCGCGCACGGAAGATGTTGTAACCACACACCGCAGGGATGGCGACGAACAACCCCACCGCCGTAGCAATGAGCGCTTCGGCAATGCCGGGAGCGACTGTTGCCAAGGAAACGCTTTTCAGGGAGGCAATTGCATGGAAGGAGTGCATGATGCCCCACACCGTACCGAAAAGGCCGATGAAGGGAGCAGTGTTGGCCGCAGTAGCTAAAAGCGCCAACGAAGATTTGAGGTGTGCCATTTCTTCGGCAATACCGAAGTGTAGGGCGCGGCGGACGTTGTCGTTGAGCAGGCGCTCAGCATCGCCAGTGCGGGTGATGCGGTTGAATTCTCGCACAGCTCGGCAAGTGATGCCATACAGGGGGGAGCGTTTATCGCTCTCCACCAAAGGCAAGGCAAAAGCCAATGCACCTGCATCGTCAAAGGCGCAGAGTCCCTGTCTGGTACGCCGTCGTGCAGCACGCAGGGTCAACCACTTGGCGGCCATATATGCCCAGCTCGCTACAGACATAAACAAAAGCAATACTAATACGCACTTAGAAATAATACTGGCCTGCAACACGGCCTGAAGCATGGAATCCATCCGCTGTTCCTCACCCAATTGTATTTTGAAGTCCCGCGAGCATCTCTAATACTGCGCTGCGTTTTCTGATGATACGGCTCAATAATTACGATTTTAAAATTCGTGTAAGGGGCCTTCCGCGCGCTGAGCGTAGTCAGCTATGACGGTCAAAAGCCATCCGGCAGGGCGCGAAGCCCTATGCCGGATGTAGCTCACAACCAAGTTAGCTTGCCTGTCCAGATACGCTCGCCTGCCGTGCAATGGAGTCTATGGTTGCGGCAAGGCGCTTGCTGACCCCGTCAAAATCCATGCTGTCAATGTAATATTTTTCAAGAACGCCATGTTCTGCTTTGATCTGCGCCAGGGTTTGCATTGCAAGGGAAAGAGTCTGTTCATATCGGGCCATATTTTCCGAAATTTCGTCCTGAAGCCCGGTTGGACGTTTGGAATTCTTTCCCTGAAGCGTAAAGGATTCTTTGATAACCTGCGTCGGCAACTCGTCAGGTTGCGTTGTCATCAGAAGGTTCAGTGCGGGAATGTGCACGTGATCCAGCAGATGAGGGTCAATGGGTCTGTGGTAATATTCCACATCAAAACCACGGAGTTTCGCTTTTTCGGCCACGTCCGCCAGAATTTTTGTCCGGCCCATGCCCGCTTCTCCCTTCACAGCCAAAGCCGTAGTTTCTGGGCGCAGCAGGCTGGCGATGTTGTGAATGGCTCCTTCCGGTGTATTGGAAGAAATGTAGGCATGACGTTCCGCACCGTACATTTCCGAGTTGGAGCGAAGAAGAGCGTCTGCAATGATACGCTCTGCTACAGCGGACAGCTCTCTAGGATCTTGGTGGGCAATATGAATATCTTCCACATTGGCAAGGAACTGTCTGGCTGCGTTCAAGACCCGGAAAGCTTTACGGAAAAGCCTCTCCGCTTCCTGGTTGATTTCTATAATTTCTTTGGAGTGCTGACGGATTCTTTCGGTGTCCCAATGGTCGCCAAGGTTGAGAATTTCATCCACTGCACCGGGATTTCTGGGATCAAAGACATGGTGACCGGTGGCAGCAGTGACTACGGCTTTCAATGCCGGAACGACAACGGCGTCATACGACTGAGGGTCAAGGGAGCAATGCTGATACTCCAGATCATAACCCTGTTGAGCAAAAGTCTCTCCAATGGCGCTGATGAACGTAGATTTTCCCGTCCCTGGTCCACCTTTGACAATAATAATACGTGCTCCTTCAAGCCTGGGTAAAAAGTTAAAAAAGGTGTGAAAACCACTGCCTGCATTGCAGCCGAAAAAGCAGCGTGTTGTGTGTTGACTCGTCATGCTCAAAACTCCTATTCTATTAAGGTTTGTTTACAAATATTCCGTAACAGTCCGCCTCACGAACGCGATTAGCAATCTCACTCATCTGTGTTGTGTAAAGACCTTTTACTTTCATTCTGTCGAAATACTCTCCTCCAGAAAATGTATAGCGTTTTACGAGGCCCAACTCAGAAGAAAGGCCTTCCTGTTCGGCATGAATAATGTCCCCACAAGCAAGAATTTGCGGTAGCGTGATTGCGTGTTTTCCCCGCAACGTCCGCACTGCGTTATGTCCGGCAAGAGAGCCTGTCGCTATAGCTTCGGTGTGCCCCACAAAAAATCCAGATTTTTCACCGGCGCAGAAAAGATTATGAAAGCCGTCCACTTTTAGAGAGTTATTCCGAGGGGCTCTAGACAGAAAGCGTACCGAATTTGCATATCCGCTCCCCGTGGCGATCATGGCGTTTTCAAATCCGGCAATGTGTCGCATATCTTCTAGTGACAAAAACGGCGTCATAATTTTAGCCGTGTCTCCGGTATCCAAGAGGATCACGTTAGCTGCATATTCTTGCAGAGCGTATTGCTGGCAGGATTTGCTCCGCAGCTTCTCCCGGTTGATCAAGGTGTTGGGCAACGGAGCAATGACAAGCCCTCGCGTATTCAATGCCTTTTGGATGTCCGCAGACAGAGAGTTCTTACGGAGTTCAAAAGAACCGGAAAGAGAGCCTACTTCGCCGTCGCGTCTCATACCCACGTAATCAGTCAACCCAGCGCAGGCCGTCAGGCTAATCCTAGGTCCAAACATTGGACAACGCAGAACGCACATAGCGCAACCGTTTCCGTATCGTGTGCAATTGCTCAACGAACCCGCCGAGCCTGTAGCGTCTATAAATACGTCACCTTCGAGCCTTGACTCTGCCAGATCATGCAACGCCACGCCGCAAATGGTTGAGCCGCTCGTCAGAAATTCAACAACACGCGAGCGGAATCGTATCTCAATGCCACACGTTTCCAGAAAATTCCGCACCGCCGGTTCGATTTTAGTAGTAGAATAGAGCCAAGCATGCGCATGCCCCGGGAAATTAACATTTTTATGCGTCGCGACACTGTCGGTGATGCTGAAAAGTCCTCCCGCACCCATGGCTGTCAATTCTTCCGCCGCCGTCTGCCGACCATTATTTCGCATGATTCCACCTGCCAAACCGCAGCCAAGAAGCATGTCCGTACGCTCCAGAATGACGACCCTGTCGGCTCCAGCTTGCTTTGCAGCAAGCGCCGCCGCAGAACCTGCCCACCCGCCTCCGATAATAATCACCGTACTTTTCATGTTCTGCCCGTCCTTACCGAGTATCACACCTTAGCGCAGTGTTTTGCACACTCTGATGGGTTCACAACCAATTACATCAAGGCATGCTCCACATATGCCTTCGCCGCAGCACATGGTTCGGCTAACAGCTCCAAAAAATAATGCAGTCACACCAGCACGAGCCGAAATATCCGCCGTCATTTTGGTCAAAAGCTCACCTCCAGCACAGAACACTATCTGGCAAGATGTTTCCTTCATCAGTGTATGGAGAGCTTCTTTTTCGTCAGGAAAGGTCATTTCGAGAATGCGCATCTCAGATTCCGGCAAAAATTCCCTTATAAATGCGCATTCTGGTTTTCCAAGCACCACAGTGACTTGATTTCCGCCACGTAGCAGTGAATCCGCTACATTGGGTAGGACAGAAGCTGCGATGCCACCGGACACAAGAAGGCAGGATTCGCCCCTCGTCGCTGTAATACGCCTACGACCCGTTATTCCATTCCAGTACGGGCCACGTATCCACAATTCAGTTCCGGATCCACGCAGACTTCTAGTCTTCGGCCCGATTACCCTATATGCAAGTATGATAGTTTGTGTTTCTGGGTATGCTCTAACAACGGCAATAGGGGTATCAAAATGCGGATTTTCGTTACCACGAGCGAAAACAAAGCTTCCTGGCGCACGCAGCTCAGCCGCTAGGGACGGCGTAACTCGTACGGCAACTATTATTGCACCTTCATGGCGCTCCCATTGCTGAAGGATTGGAAACTTGCAGTTTTGCCGGACCTTACCTCTACCCCATTGGCTGTGAGACAAAATGCACGATCCGGCCCAATGGCAACGGCATTCGCCTTCACCGCGTAGCAGTGAGCACTCTATACATTGTCCAAGTTCCGCGAGTTGGCACGGGCAATAGGCGCTTCCGGCGTCCACACATTCTACAGGCCGTTTCACTATGGAGCGTGGGGTAACTTCGAACTTCGGTTTTGATAAGAGCTCATGTCGAAGCATGTTCGTCTCCGATGTTTTTCTCTGGCATGATTCTGTTCAGGCCAAGCACGTACGCACCAGCCAGAATGAGGATTATTTCTTCGTAGCATCCAACATGTCCAAAAATCTTAGGAATATTGACCAGAACCCAGGCAAGCAACATAAAAACGATGATATTATCCACACGTGGCATTGCCGCACTGAGAAGAGCCAGTGTAAAGATTGCTAATGGGCACGGCACTCCAGGTAGTGCAATCATGCCATGCCCACTGAGCATACCGAATACTGGAAATAAAAAAGCAAGAATGATAAAGATGAATGCCAAGAATCGTCTCAATGGAGAAATATCGAAGGTAAAATGAATTCTTCTAGCCATAATATCTACAAGAAATAGATAACCAATAGCTAGATACAGAGGGCCAGCAAAAAACTTCGCCATGGGTAGTTCACTGAAGTACATCAAAAAGCAGGCGATACCGTTAAAAATAAATATACTACTTAATATGACCTTGACGATAGCATCAGTTCTGGCTCCCTCTCGCTTGGCAATCAGAAACAATATGCCCAAGTACGCAACGATGATCAGCATCTGCACGATAAATGTGTCATCTCTAAAACTCTGAAGCGTCATCCAGAACGGTTCCATGTTTTTCATATTTGTGTCCTTTTTTGACGGCATTCGACACCATGTTGATCCAACGTCATAATGCGTGCCGTTTTTATGAATATATCTTCAGGATCATGTGCAATCTGCATCATTCCAGCTCTAGATCGGAAAAGGAAATCAGCCAAATATCGTTTCATTTCGGCGCGTAGAGCGGGATCAAAACCGACAAACGGTTCATCGAGAAGCAATAGTTCCGGATCCACAGCTAGCGCTCGCGCCAGTGAAACGCGCTGTTTCATGCCGCCGGAGAGTTCCTCGGGCACCGCCTCCAGAAAATGGGCTAACCCCATATGTTCCAGCATATTCGTCGCCTTTTGTCCGGCTTGGGCGGGATCCATCCCCAAGCTGAGTAAAGGTAGCATGACGTTCTGGAGTGCGGTTCTCCACGGCAGCAGACGGGGTTCCTGAAAGACAACACCAATGCGTTGCGCTCCGATGTGGACATATCCACTTGTGGGACGCAAAATGCCCGCCGCCAGACGCAATAAAGTTGACTTGCCTACTCCGCTGCAACCTTGCAAAACTATTACTTCTCCAGGATCCAGCTGTAGGGAAAGGTCACGCAAAACATCATGTCTTGCGTAGGCAAAACCCACCTGAGAAAAAAGCACCAGAGAAGTCATCTTGCCTTCCTCTGAGATGTGTTGTGTCTGGTCAACAACAGCAGAGCCGCCTCAAGAACACCCACCAGAAGCATGCTGACCAGCGCCAAAGCGTAAAGCGCCGCAGTATCCAGATTGGTTCTGGCGATAGCTAAAGCATGGCCTAGCCCACAGGTGGCACCTATAGTTTCCGCCAGAATGGTTACACGCATCCCTCCCCCGAGGGCGATAATGGAACTTGAGAGTAAGGGTGCTGTGATAGCTGGAAGATACACATGCCAGAAGCGTTGTAAGCGGGTAATGCGGTAAACGGCGATCATTTCTTGCAGCCCGGAATCCACGGATCGGATACCTTCCACAACACCTACGTACACCGTTGGCACTACCGTTAGGGCCACAACGAAAATCACCATTTCAGAGTCAATACCAAACCAAAGCATGCCGAGCATGACCACAACTACGCCAGGCACGCTGGAAAGCATCCAGCGGGCGGGGGTAAGCGCCAAACGCAGCTGTTTGTAAAACCCAGCTGCCAGCCCTAAGCAGATCCCCGCACCTCCACCTAAAGCGATACCGCACACAAAACGCTCAAAACTGATGCGGAAGTCATCGCGCCAGAAGTCTGGCTGCGAAAGGATGTCGCACAGGGCGATAAGCGTCGCCGCTGGCGATGGCATAACAAATCCCTGACAGCCCCGCGCCGCAACCTCCCATGCTCCTATAAGAACACCGCAGCCCAAAAGCCCCCAGAACATATCAGTGGCGCGCATCGGACAACCTCAGGAAGTCTTCTCCAGGCATACGCCCTCCAACAGAGGCCGGAGAAACTTCAAGTAACCGGGTGAGGAAAAAAGTCGCCATCATCGCTGCGTGGTCGCTGTCCATAATGCGTATGTCGCAAACCCGCTCTACATTCATTCCTTCAAGACTCCTGCCTAAAACAGGAAAAACATCGCCCGTAGTTTCAAGTGCCATGCGGGGGTGCTCCCTAGCATGGCTCACTCCCTCTACATAACTCGTACGAATGGCAGTTAGAGCCTCTTGACTGTCCGCCAGTGAACCAAAGACGGTAAGCGCCCCCAGCGGCATACATGGTGACTGAGGAAACGTTTCGGCCCACAGTGCACGGATATCCAGACATCCCAAAACGGGAATTCCTGAGGTATCAATCTGAATTCCAAGGGCAGACATGGCCTTTCCTGCCGCCGGTTCCACCAAGAAGGCATGCTTTGCACGACCACTACGCAGCATACCCACGGCCTCTAGAGCGCTACCCACATGGCGGGGCATGAAGCTCAGCCCGTGTTTTTTCATGAGTATGCGTAGCACAACTTCCGGCATTTCCCCTGGCCCGAAAGGCAACAGAATCTCCTCCCCATTCAGCATGTCCACGCTAGAAAATTCCTGATTAGTGGAAACAATCCAAGCTGGACCGGAAAATACGGCCACTACAGTGCAGTGCACTCCCTTGTTGTGCAACGCGGCGGCGGACGCCACCGTCATGAGTGCCACGTCCACCTTACCTTTGGCGATGAGAGCGCGAAGCTGCTCCGGTGAATTCCAGGGCGTGAACACGGCCCCTTCCCTTCCTGGTACGTGAGGAGGTAGAGTGCGCATTAACACTAGCGGAATGGCCTCGCGCACGGGCGGACCGGCAAGGCGTAGCGGAGGTTGCGCCGCGACAGAGATAGTCCAGCCCCCGCAGACCACCCAAGCAAGAAGAAGAGCGAACGCGCACGGACGGATGTTCATACCGTGCCTTCCGTCAATGTCCCGGACTTACGCAGGATTGCTACTTCATTTTCACCAAAAAGCATGTTGATAGTTCGCCGTTCCAGAGAGGCGAAACCAGCCTCAAGTGCCAGCCTAGCTATGCGCCCCTCCTCAAACGAAACATCTTGGCCTTCCAACGCCAGAGAGAGGCGGGAAATAACCACCTTCTCCGGAGCGGTGCGCTCTCGATTCAGTCCCTCGTGCAGACTGACAAAGACTCCACCGGGGTTCAGGGCGTCCAGCAGTTTTTTCATGAATGCAGGGAGGTCTTTCACAAAATACAGGCTCTGACCGGCCCATATGCAATCATAGCCGCATCCAAAGTCGATCTGATTGTAATCACCGGGATAGAACTCCGCACGCTCTTCCATGCCCGCAGCCTTGACCTCCTTTCGGGTCAACTCCAGTACAGGAGGCAAATCGCAGAATGCTCCCCGTAATGCCGCATTACGGCCCATAATAGACAAACCAATAATACCTGGTCCGCATCCAAGATCGAGAATATGGCGGAAATGCCGAAATTCCGGCAGCGACACCGCCATGTCCGCCAGTCTGCGAGATACCTCGCCCTGTTGGTAAGCAATCATGTCACGACTAGATTTTTTCCACAGATCTTTTCCGTCAATACGATCATCTTCTTTTACCGGCTGCGGCCCAGAATAGAGCAGTTCCTTCATCTTGCTGAGATTCCGGTGCTGCATGGCCTGGAGCCTACGCATCAGGTGACCTAGGTAGGTATTGGTTTCTTTGCGAAGATACATTTCGGCAAGTGCAGAATTGGCGTAGACCCCATTCTTTTTTGAGGTAAGGCCGAGAGCTGCCATAGCATCAAGGACGTGGGCGAGATTTCCAGCATGCGGATTACCGAGGTGTGCCGCTATACCTTCCAGCGTACCCGTCTTGTGCAGAATATCGGGTAATTCCAGCTCAAGGGCCAGATCAAGCAACGCTGTGCGCACTGAGCCGAGCATCCAGTCTGTGAGGATTGAAACATCCGGTGACGCAGAATGTCCGGATGCAATTTTTTTTTCATCGTGCATACTAAAAACTCCATGAAACAGTTGTACCGAAACTGAACGGATTGCCGTCTTCCACAATTTTGTTGCCATTAGCCACAAGTTTTTTTGTTATATAGTGTGTATCAAAGACATTCTTCCCCCAAATAGCCACGGTAAGATTTTCGCCACGGTATCCGAATTGAAGATTGACTGTATTGTATCCAGGATCGCTAAGTGTATTTTCAGCGTCGAAATACTGTTTTCCAGATCCGAGATATTCCGCTTGCGCAAAAAAGCCGGATGGATGTGTATAACCAACGCCTAGGTGATACGTGAGGTCTGGTGCCCAAGGCAGACGATTGCCGCTATAGTTTTTTCTTCCACCACTGGGAGTGGACACCGTCCACTGGTCAATTTCAGAACGGGCATATCCAACGCCACCACGCAACTCCCAGCCCTCAAGTGGGTATGCCCTGACCTCTAGTTCGACGCCGGAAGTATGAGCCTTTGCAGAATTGGTGAATTTCCATGTACCGATGCCTGCAGATGGAACTTCTTCCCGAACCTGTTTGTCTCTGATGTCAGAATAAAAAGCGGAAACATTGGCTTGTAATTTGTTATCCAGCCAGTGTGTTTTCAGCCCAAGTTCGTAGTTGGTGCTGTATTCCGGTTTATAATAAAATGTATCTTTTGAACTGGCTGAAAAAACATTAAAGCCTCCTGGCAGATAGCCTTGGGACCATGATGCATACGTAGTCAGGTTGTCTGTAACGTCGAGAGAGGCGGAAGCCATGGGAAGGAACTCCGTGTAGCGAAAACCTTTTTCATACGCACGCCGCTGCCCTGCACCGGTTTTATATGTTTGTTCACCATCTAAGCCCGTATATTCAGCCCGTAGACCTGCCGTCAGCCGAAAGGCATCCGTAATGGCATAGGTGGCCTGCCCGAAAAGTGCCCCCGTTGTTTCCGTGTAGTCCGTATGCAGATATGTGGTTGCAGCGGCCCGTCGGCGAATTCGGTTCATATCCGTATTCATGGAGGTTTTGCCCAAAAAGAGCCCGGCTACCCAAGAAAGCCTCTGCTTACCTACGGAAGAAAAACGCAGCTCTTCTGAGATATTGCGCTGATTAATACTCATGTCGGACACGCCCAGAGGTAACGGCGTTCTGTCAAGATCAGACAACATCTTGTATTTGTAATCTAAATAGCTGGTTATTGATGTTGTTCTAACATGCTCTCCAGTATGTGTGATGGTGAACGCAGGAATCACAAGATCAGACGAAGCCTCGTCTGGGGCATCGGAGCGAACTTTATACCGTCCGCTACGGTATGGCCCGGTGGACAAGCGCATACTGCCTATGCCATCGTCACTGTGTGTGGCATCCAATGACATGCGCACATCCAACGCATCCGTAGGGGTGAGTCGTAAAACCACTCGTCCCGAATCAGCCTTGTGTCGTGCCGCTTGATCTTTCTGTTTATATTCGTTGCGGACAAAGCCATCCGTTTGATGGCGAAGATAGCTTCCTGAAAAGTACACCTTGTCCTCAAGCAATGGCCCAGCCGCAGAAGCCCCCAGACGAAAGGTGTTATGATTCCCAAATTCCGTAAAAAGTGATCCCCGTAACTTGTTGTCCGGTGTGCGCCGCACAAGGTTAATCACCCCCGATTCACTGTTTCTGCCATAAAGAGTTCCCTGCGGACCGCGCAGCACCTCAATGCCTTCCATGTCATGCAGGTAGATGTTCTGCATGTAGGACAAAGGATACGGCACCCCATCCACATAAAGCCCCGCTGGAGAATGTAGCGCCGTATCCCAGGTGGACATGCCGCGAATGACAATTTCATTACCGGAGCTAGTGCTTTTCATATGGACGTTGGGAAACATTTTTGTAGCGTCCTGCAAGGTTTCAGCCCCCTGATTTTCCAGATCGATATCCGAAGCCGTGGAGACGCTGCCTGCAATCTCCCGGAGCGCCTGTTCACGCTTAGTGGCGGTAACGGTGATCGCTTCCAGCGTATAGGTATCAGCGGGCTGCGGTCGTGATTCTGCCGCATGGGCGCTTTCGAATAGAAGAAAATAACTTAGGATCCCTCCTAAAATGTAATGACGCATGGCGTGTCACCTCTCCCCGGCGTGTGCTACTTTTAATTGAATTTGATTTTCCTTTTCATTAAACTAGAAAAAAGAGTCTTGCTAACCGTGGAAAGGTCAAAAAATATCCCCAGCGGGGTATCGCCGGGGTCGTTGAGGAATGTATGGGATTAGGACAAGATTTGACGCTCTTCGCCGGTCCTGGTTTTTACCGAACCTGCGGAACAGATTCTTTTATGCTCAGGCCGGGCCTTGTGTTGCAGCTTTCTCAACTTTCGCCCACAGATCCGTTGCATATGGAATTTGAAATTCAGAGTTCTCCGCTCATATTCGGGTTTATGCTCACTGGATCGAACCATTGTAGCTACAAGCATGGAGCGCTGAGCGGAACAACGCAGTTGCACACCAGCGGAAGTAATAGCATCACATATCTTTCAGACACAGTAGGGAATATGAGGTGCAAAGGTGGCATGCGTAGATTAAGTATTATTATGGATAAAGATTTCCTTTATCCCTATCTTGTGGCGGAACATACCAACATACCAAAGCAACTGGAACGTGTGTTTGAAGGCCGCAAAACAGCATTTCAGTGGATAGGCAAAAACAGCGCTCAAAAAATCCGTCTTATAGCAGATATTGTAACAAGCGCCTATGCGGGAACCCTGCGCAAACTGCATATGGAAATTCGAACACTTGAACTAATAGAAACACAGCTTATCGAATATCTTGCCACCCAAAATGGCTACGAACGGACAGTATCCCTATCGCCATCAGATGTACGACGCATAAAGGAAGCCAGGGAATTATTGGTGAAGGATATGGAAAGTCCACCAACACTTGCGCAATTGGCGAAGATGGTAGGTGTCGGTGAAAAAAAACTGAAGGTGGGCTTCAAGCAGGTCTTCGGTCTACCTGTGTTCGAATACTTCAGGAACTATCGCATGGAGGTTGCTCGCGAACTGCTTGCCGCAGGTGACATGAATGTCACAGAGATCGGTGTGCATATCGGCTACCAGAGTCTGAGTCATTTCAGTCATGAATTTTTCAAGCGCTACGGTGTGACACCTAAAAAATTTCAAAGTGGAAAAGGCAATAAAAATATTCTTTGAGCATAGGGATCGCCTTGTACAATGGTTATCTATTGAGTGAGTGTTTAGAACACAGCCCGACCTTTCTACCTTCGAGGTAAAAGACATGAGGATAGGGGCTGCTTCCGACCAGAATTGAGGCCCCCCTGCTCTTTTTCGCGCTACGGAGAGGCTCCTGAGTAAACAGCACCGCATACATGATGCTTTCTTAAAGACCGTCAGATAGAGCGAGATCGGGGCGCGTGGCCCGCAGAATTTCTGAGTTATCTAAAAATGACTACTGCACTTGGGAATGGTGCAGGATGCTTCGCGCCTTCAAAACGTACCCGTCCACGCAAAAAATGAATGTCGCCGTAGGGCATTACAAACGCATGCCACCAAGCGGTATCTGTTCTGGCCGGGAGAAGGCAGACAATGCGCTCTGCGTTTCTCTGGTGTATTTCTTCCACCGCCTTGGCGATCCAGCGGCCAATTTCACGGCCATACGGGGGATTCATCCAACATACTCCATGCCAACACTGTATCAGGCCGTTGGTTGCTGGCGAAAAAAACGTCCTGCACTTCGCATTTTCCCAAGTGGCGCACACATCCAGGGTAAAAGGCCCGTGAGAAATATCCCACACGTGGAACAGTTCCCAAGGCGTTGCCCACTCCATTTTTTTACTGGAGAAATGCACGTTCATAAGGACAACTCCCGCGCTTTCCCACATTCCTGGCCTTTATCCTGCGCAACCCCCTTTTGCAAAACGATCCCCACTTGCCGTTTCACCTCATCCAGCCCACGGGACTGGTGCAGATCGTTAAAATCCGTCAGTCCCCTGGCCCGCTCTTCATCGGTGAAGATCGGAGCCACGACCTTGCCGCCGACCTCTTGAGCGGCCTTCTGCGCCAGTTCCACGCCCTTGTTCCAGGGTTCCACGCCGTCCGATGTGCGGCGTGTGTGTTTGTGGTCATTGTCCGCGCAGATGATAATAGCGGCATTGGGGAATTTTTCCCGCAGCTTTTTGGCTACAGGTTCCAGATTTCCCGCGTCAAAGGCCACGGCCACGGGTTTTTCCGTTGCCATGTGCAGACTCGCGCCGGTTGCATAGCCTTCGGCCAGGATGATGTCCCCTTGAGAAAGGTCTTTCCCCGGCTCGGCAATCAGGTGGAAGTTGCCGTTTTTCTCCATCCCGTACATGAAGCTTTTTGCACCTTCTGGGGCAATGGTTTGCAAGCCACGCAACTCCTTGTCCACAGTCATCACGGGCACAAGAAGGTTGCCGACCACGTCCTCACGCACCCCGAAAGGCTGAACGCCCTTGGCCTGCAAATAAGGATTGTCGGCAGAGGCCCAATCATGTGAGATCCATTCCGTATGCGCTTCCCGCGCCGTTCTTTGCTGGCGTTCCAGAATGAGCCGCTGCCGCTCTTCACACTTTTGGGCGATTTCGGCGCGTTGGGCTTCCAACTGCTCTTTGGTCAGCGTATGGCCCGTGGCAACCCAGGTTGTTTTGTCGCCGGCGCTGAAGTTCTGCATCCAGCCGGCAGGCCGTTCGTCCAGATAGCCACAGTATGCGCCGTCCAGGTCGCCGCCGTTCCTGCCGATGAGCGGGACACGATGAATTTGCCCGTCCATGATCGGAGCTTTGCCGTGCAGATCAAGCCCGGCTTCTTCCAAAGCCCGCGCAAATTCTTCTTGTGGTGACATGAACTGTTCCGGCGCAGGAGTCTTTTCCGGCATCCAGGCTGCCAGCGGCGTGAGGTCAGTGCCTTCCGGCGCGTACCAGAGCTTGTTATCCTTGTCCCACTTCGCGCCGAACTTCTTTGCCCGCTCCTTTTCTTTGTATGGAACGGCGAGAAATGTTTTATCCCTGGCCGGATTCGCCGGAACACCCATAGCGGCTATGCGCTCATCCTTTTCAAGAGCTTTGCCGCGCTCTGCGGTCTTTTCTGGCTGCACCGTCTGTTCCGGGGCTTCCTGCTGAAGTTCCTTTTTCCGTTCCAGATCAAAGACGTATTCTTTGATCTTTTCCGCATCGCGGCAAGCCCGTACAATTTCGTAGGGGTCTTCTTTCAGGGCTTGAATCCATGACTGCACATAGGCGGCATGTTGGCCGGGATCGTGACCGACGCCGATTTCCTGTCCGAGCATCCATGAGGCGATTTCCGCCCGCAACTCTTCCCGCGCATACTTTTCCGAACCAAAGGGGCCAAATTCGCGGTTCAGGCGCTTTTCTTCGCCTGTCCAGTGGCCCAACTCGTGCAGGGCCGTTGCGTAGTATTTATCGGGCGCGTCAAAGTTTTCCTTGGGCGACAGATGAATGGCGTCTTCCATGCGCCGATAAAAGGCCCGGTTGCTCTGGTCGTGCTTGATCGCCGCGCCGGAGGCGGCAAGGATGTTTTCCGCCTTTTCAATGGGTTCCCACTCATAGGCTTTATCCGTCAGTTGGAGCGGCGGAATGCCGTCAACCTGTTCCGCGTTGAAGACGTGCGCGAAGCGGACAATGGGCTTGTCCAACTCCACCTTTTCTTTTTCCGGCTTGCCGTCCGCGTCAAGAACGGGCTTGCCGTCTTTGTCCAGCTTGTCCTTTTCTTCGGTGAATTGAAAATAGACCACAGGCGTGGCCTTGCTGCCGGGCAAAATGCTGTAGCCGTTGTCATTGGCCTGTTTCAGCGTCATCCAGCGCGGATCGTCATAGCCCGAAAGCGCCAGATGCACCCGGTTCATGCCCCGGTACACCGTGCCGGAAGCGGGATTGTGCGGAGCCAGCATGGTTTTCCCCGGAGTCCAGGGGACTTGCCACGGGGCTGTGCCCTCCTGAAGATGTTCAATGATCTTGTTGGCGAACTCTTCGTGGAACGGGGGCCGCTTCGGCTTCTGCGGCTTCTGAGTGCCGGTTTTGGTGCTAGCCGACATAGACCACCTCCCCGGAATCAGTGACAGTCAAAAGGCCGTCTTCCACCATGTCGGCCAACGTAATGGCCTCTTCGGGGAAAGCGCCCATGTAGTCCGTAACGTCAGGGTCAAGCGGGACGCCGTAAATCACGGAATCGCCTTCAATCTGCTGCGCAATGGCCTTTGCTGCGGCGCGTAAATATTCTTTGTTGTGCATGGTCATTTTCCTTTGGGATTAAAAACAAGAACAGGTTCGACCCGCTGGAGGGAATCCAACGGAACGAACCCGAAATAACGGCTGGCAAAACAGCCGGGATGGGCGGCGCGTTCCAGAAAA
>OCAN01000711.1_pt1 | contig 25409 bp, 18 predicted proteins | sample 1538321 | NCBI WGS metagenome assembly OCAN01 (sample SAMEA2580294, study PRJEB22360) | human gut metagenome | biome: human gut; feature: human-associated habitat; material: faeces | place: Denmark | collected 2008/2010 | reverse complement strand
CCCCGGAAATGGGGGGGCTGTGTCCCCGCCTGCGGGCGGCCATAAAGGCCGCCCCTACATTTTCGGGGTTCCGTTTCTGGTGGGGTGTCTTGTGGCGCTTGTATGTAGGGGCGGGTGCCCACCCGCCCGCGGGCCATCCGGCAGGACAAAGCCCTCGCGTTCGGCTGTGTGCCGGACGCAGGGGATTTGTCTGTGCCGGGAGGAGATGGGACGAATATGGCAAATTATACGGAATATTACCACCTGCACCAGTGGGAGCCGGAGGATAGCTTCCTGCGGACGGATTTTAATGAGGACTTCCGAAGGATTGCGGCCGCACTCCAGGAAAAGCTGGGACAGGCCGACCGGGCGGAGTTGGCCGCCGCAGCGGCGGAAAAGGCAAAGCTTTCTTGCGGCGCGTTCCTGGGAAATGGGACGAGTCAGAGCATCCCGCTGGGGTTCCGGCCCTCGGCTGTGCTGCTTCCGGGCCGCTCCGGGCTGCTGCTGGCAAGCCGGCAGACGGCGGCAGGTGCGATTGAGATTATCCAGCAGGGGTTTCGGGTAGTCCATGAAGACGGGGCGATCGACCGGATCAACGAGTCGGGAAAGACCTATCCATATCTGGCGTTTCTGGAGGGCCAGATACCATAAAAAGTTCCCCGGGCCAATGGCCCGGGGAGCTTTTTAAAATATAGGGGAATTAGCTTCCGGTCACTGCAAAGGTCAGAACCAGAGTCAGCTCATTATTGCTAACGCTAGCCTTCACACTCTGAGCGTTGGTGACCGTCAGGCCGCTGTAGCTGGCGGTATCGCCAAACACATAGCCATCATTGGCGGTCAGAACCACGGTGGCACGGTAGTAAGTAGTGGCTGCAAAATTGGCACCAGAGAAGTCGCTCCAGGGATCATTTCCAGTAGTGCTGCTCTGCCAAGTGATACCCGTCTGAGCAACGCCAGTACCAGTCACCTTAGAGTCAGCAACCGTAGCGTCCTTGGCAGGAGCGGTAATGGTGAGGCTCGCATTGTCACTAGTGATGGTGGTCTTGGCGCTCACAGTGCACTCGGTGCTCTTCGTCTGGGCAGTCTTGTCGCCATTCACATCGTCCTTGGTGTTGGTGGCGATAACATAGTACTTCCCAGCCTCAGTGGGGGTGTAGGACTCGCCAGTCTCACCGGAGAGGGGCATGCCGTCCTTATACCACTGGTAGGACACAGTGCCCTTGTCGGTCACGCTGGCCTTGACTGTCAGCTTGTCACCGACATAGCCGCTGGACTTCAGATCAGTGTCAAACGTGGGCTTCGCGGCATCCACCTTGGTGCCAACGTTGCAGGTGGCGCTCTTGGTGGTAGCGGTCAGGCTGTTGCGGGTATTGGTGACGACCACGTAGTACTCACCGGCGTCGTTGGCCGTATAGGTGGCGCTGTTGGAGCCAACCACGGAATCGTTGTTGCCGGACACCTTGTGCCACTCGTAGGACAGGGCGCCCTTGTCGGGGGCGTTAGCCACGACCTTCAGCTCAGTGCCGGTGACGGCAGTGGTGGTCAGGTCGGTGGTGATCACAGGGGCCTTGGGGTTGGCAAAGGCGATCTTGTAGTAGACCATGCCCTTGTTGGTGTCGACGCCGACATACATGGCGCTGGTCACAACGGGATAGGGGTTAGTGGCAACCAGCTTGTAGGTGCCGAACACCTCTTCGTAGACGCCCTTCACATTGCCCTGCAGGGCGTTGACCAGAACGTCGGCGGTCAGTTTGCTCTGGGCGGTGGTGACACTGCCGGAGGTGCTGGCAGCCATGTCGTTGGTCAGGGTGATGGTCTGGTTGCTGATGTCGCTGATCATGGTCTCGTTGCTGGTGGAGATCACACCGTCGGACAGGGAGCCGGTACCGTGATCCGGCACCTCAGTGCCGTCCAGGACGCTCTTGATGTACGCGGCGCGGACCGTGTTCTCGTCGGCATCCAGAACCAGGACGGTCTCCTTCGCAACGCCGGTGGAGAAAGCGCCGGCGGGAGCGTTGGTACCAGCGGACACGTCCTCCACGTTCCAGATATTCTTGTCGTAGGAGTAGCTGTCAACCAGCTTGGTGAGCTTCTTGTCGCTGTAGACAGCCACGGTGCCGTCGTTGAGCTTCACGGCATAGCCGGTCAGAACGTGGGTGCCGCTGCTGCCGGGGGCAGTCAGATCCGCCACGCCCTCGCCGTTCACGGTGTAGGCATAGGCAGTCTCAAAGTCGCTGTTGCCCTTGAACAGGGAGTCGTAGTCGGATTTGGTGAGCTTCAGGGTGGAGGCGGTGCCGTCCATCAGAAGCACGTTCAGGGTCACATAGCCGGAGGAGCTGCTGGTGCGGCCCAGGACATAGGCGTAGTCCTTCTCGGCGGCCACGCCCTCAGCGTCGAACAGAACCACGTCGGTCAGATTGGCCTTGGTGGTCTGGGCCACAAAAGCGGTGTTCTTGTCTACGTTAGACATCTTGTCGTAGCCGATGGCCACGCCGTACTTGTCCTCACCGTTCACGGTCGTGAAGTAGAAGGCCACGGTGTTCTTGTCCACGGCCACCTGACTGCTGGTGCCGTACTTGATGCGGGCAGCGCCGGTATCATAGTCGGCAGCAAGGGTGCTCTTCACGTTGGCGGGGCTGTAGTGGTCATCCGCGTTGGCATGGTTGTCGCCCACGATGGACTTGATGGTCAGAACATCCTTGTCGTTGAGGCTGTACTCAATGACATAGCCGGCAGCGAAACCGGACTGGTGCTGCTTGCTGGAGTAGTGAACGTCACCGCTGAAGGGCAGCGTGCCATCAGGCTTGGTGGTGGTGTTGTCCTGAACGGAGGAGCCCAGGAAGCCCTTCAGCTCCTCAATGCCGTTGTCCTTCTGCTGAGAGGAGGTCAGCTTGGGGAAGAGCTGCTCGCCCACGTTCTGCGCGGAGGCATCGAAGTTCAGGGTGTAAAGCTTCTCGGTGCCATCGGCCAGCAGAACCTTCACTTCGCCGGTGGGGTTGGAGTTGGTGCGGCCCGGATCGTAGCCGGAATCCAGGATCAGGGCATAGTCGCCCACGCCCTTGGAGGAGGGACGGTAAGCGATCACGTTGTCATTGGAGTCGAGGATGAAGTCGTAGTCGATGTCAAAGTCCACGCCGTCCTTGGTGCCGCAGTCCAGCACGTTGAACTCGTAGGTGTTGTCGGCCGCATCCGCCGCAAACAGGATGTAAGAGGGGTGGTACTCGGTGCCGCCCACGGTGATGGTCTGCTCCTTGGTCTTGCTGGAGGAGTAGGACTCCATCTGGCCGGTCACAACGTTGGGGGTGGAGACATGGTACTTGCCGCCGTAAGAGGCAACCAGAACCAGATCGCCCTCAGACAGGTTGGCGTCGGTCACGATGTTCTCGTTGTCGATGGCCTTGTTCTTGTTGAAGGCGTTCAGAGTGGTGGTCTCCTTGGAGTCGCTCTTGGCGATGACCTGGGTCAGAGTCTCCTGCAGGTACAGGACGTACTCAACAATACCGTCGCCGTCGTTGTCGATGGCGGTCATCTCCACGCCATAGGCATTGGTCTTGCCGTTGACGTTGGTGAAGCGGCCGGTCTTGGCGTCAAAGCCCAGCGCCTTAGTGGCGTCGGCCTCGCTGTCCATCACACCGTAGTTGACATAGTAGGCGGTGTCCTTGTCGGTGGACAGGCCGGTGCCCTTCAGGAAGTCCTTCATGGTGTCCTGCGTGTCAGCGGTGGTCTTGACCACGTTGCTGGCATCATCGAGGTACACGCCCAGCACGGTGGAGTTGGAGAGAACGGTGGTCTTCTTGGCGTACATGGTCACGGTCTTGCCCAGCATGTCGGCAGTGGTGGACACGTTGAACACGACCTGGCCCTTCACCTCTTCGTACTCGCCGGTGGTGGTGTTGGAGGTAGTGGAGGCGTAGACCTTCACGTTCTCCATGGTGGTCTTGCCCTTGGCGGAGGCAAAGTCGCTGTCGGTGTTGTTCAGCGCGGCCTCCTCGTTGGAGACAACCACGCCCTCAATCTTGTAAACACCGTACTTGGCGCTCAGCAGGGTGCGGTGGTCGGTGAAGGCGATGGCATAGCCGTTCTCGTACTTCTGAATCATCTCGATGTCCAGAGCGTTGTAGATCAGCAGCGCCGCGTTGTCGCGGGTCAGAGGATCAGAGGTAGCTACACTCAGGTTGTCAAAGATGCCCAGGGTAGAGGCCAGAGAGGCGGTCTTGATGGCCCAGTCGGCACCGGTCAGGCCCTCGAGCTGCGCGTCGTAGCCGGCGGCCACCAGCAGCATCTTGGCGGCCTCGTTGCCGGTAACGGTAGCGGCGGGGTCAAACTTGCCATTGCCGCGGCCGGCGATGATGCCCAGGCTGTAGCAGTAGTTGATGTAGCTCTCAGCCCAGTGGCCCTTCACGTCGGTCAGGCCGGTGTTCATCCCGACATACAGGCCGTCCACATCGGCGCCCTGATTCAGGACGGTGGCGATCATCTTCGCCATCTCGGCACGGGTCACATTGCCCGCGGGGTCAAAGAAAGACCCATCTTCCTTGCCGTTGATCACACCCAGAATGGTAAGCATGGAAACGGCATCCTTGTTGACGATCTCATCCTTGTCGGAGAAGTCGTCAAAGCCCGCAGCGCTGGCGGAGACAACCATCATGCCGATGAGCATGATCGCCGCCAGAGCCAGGCTGAGAGCCCGCTTGAGGTTTCTCATTTGGATTTCCTCCTTCTGAATTTTGAGCCAGAGGGGCGTATAACGCCCCTTACAGGGAAGGAAACAATGCAGTTTTCGGGGGATAGGGATATAAAAGGCGGGGAAACAGAATCAAAAGGTTACTATGGTAGACGTTTGGTAGACAATACGGGAGCGGGAAAAGTGAAAACGCCTTGGAACCCAAAGGATTCCAAGGCATTTCTGGTAGACTTTTGGTAGAACGGTTTTTAAAACACGGCTGAGATATTGTCAATCGTCTTGATCCGCAAAAAATGGTACGGTTTACTTGTGATATATATTTGAATGCGATATACTTTAGAAAAGTAGTAAAAAAAGGAGGTATCACTATGCCCAAAACCCCGTGGGCCGACCGCTATCGGGCAGCTCCCACCAATAAGAGCAACGTTATGCGGACGATCATTCTGGAGGGCCCCATCAGCCGTGCTGCGCTTGCAAAACGGGTTGGGCTGAGCCTTCCCTCCGTCATGACCATCACGGAAAATCTGATTAACCGCGGTCTGGTGAGAGCTGTGGGAAAGGGAAAGAGCAGCGGCGGAAAACCGCCGGAATTGTTAAGCGTGGTGCCCGAAAGCGAATATTATATGGGGGTGGATATTGGCCGTGGGACCATACGACTGGTGCTGATGAATTTGGCGCAGAAGGTAGTATACGGAACCATGGTGGAAACGGGGGAGGTCCAGCCTGTTGAAGCATTTGTGGACCGGTTGTGCGAGCGGATTCAGAGCAGTCTGCTGGAATCCGGAGTTGCACTGGATCGGTTGGCCGGAGTGGGGGTGGCGATGCCCGGCCTCATCGAGCGGGATACCGGGCATATTCTCTTCTCCCCGGACTTTGGCTGGAGCGATATTCCGCTTCAGAGCTGGCTTCAGAGCCGGCTGTCCTACCCCGTGTTGGTCGAAAACGCCAATCGGGCACTGGCACTAGCGGAGAGTGGCTGGCGCGGGGATGGCGGAGAGAGCGGCACCCATACCGTTTTATGTGTCAACATTGGACACGGTATCGGTGCAGCTCTGATGCAGAACAATCAGCTCTACTACGGCAGCAGCGGCACCAGCGGTGAGCTGGGACACATCACCGTCTGCAAAGACGGTCCGCTCTGCGCCTGTGGAAACTCCGGCTGCCTGGAGGCGGTAGCTTCCGGTGAGGCCATTGCCCTGCAGGCCAGAGACGCCGTTTGCAGTGGTCTCCCTACCAGCCTGCGGGAGCGGTGCGGCGGCGCATCGGAGCGGATTGACGCCAAGCTGGTCTTTGAGGCGGCGGCCAAGGGAGATGCGGTAGCCCTCTCGATTGTGGACAAGGCTACTGACTATATCGGAATCGGACTGGCCATGGCGATCAATATCCTGGATCCGGACTGTATCGTTTTGTGCGGAGGCCTGACAAGAAACGGTCCGCTGTTTTTCGACCGGGTAGCCCATAGTATGCAAATGCGGCAGATGCGGCAGGCGGGACGCCATGTGACGCTCCGTTTGGGAACCCGCGGCGACTATGGAACGGCCATTGGGGCGGCCCATATTATCTCTTACAACGGCTGGCGGGTGCCAAGACTTGAGCATTACTATTGATTCCGGCGGATCAGACCAGGGGCGGCATTTTTGCTAAAATGCCGCCCCTGATTTTATGCTATATTCAAAAACCTTTCGGTATAATATACAAAAGGTTTTCAGATGCATCATTCGAAACGCCAAAAATAGAAAAGAGGGATTGACATTTCTTATGCATAGCGCTACAATTGCCTCGTTAAGTTAGTTAACTTAACTTAGTATAAAAGGATAAGAGCGTTGGGGGTATTTTAAAGGGGAATGGGCAGAGGAAAAGGAGTTTTCACGTGCGTGTTGATAAATTCACTTTAGCTTTGATGAACCGGAGGCTGGTGCTGAAAACAATCTGGGAGAGAGGCGCTATCAACAAGGCTGAGATCGCACGCCGGACGGGGCTGAGCCTGCCGACCGCAATCAAGATCACAGATGAGTTGTTGGACAACCGTATTGTACGCTCCTGTGGGAGGCAGGAGGGCGCGTCCGGAAAGCGCCCCGAAATGTATGAGTTTGCTGGGGACTGCTATTACAGCGTCGGGATCGACTTTGCTCCAACCGTGCTGAGGGCGCTTGTGATGGATCTCAATGGAATGCCTGTTGCAAAGGCAAATCGTCCCATTCCGGTACCGGAAGATGCCGACGCGGTCATTCAGACCGCCGCAGAGCTGATTGACCAGCTATTGCGCGAGAGCGGTATCCCGCTCCACCGGGTCCTGGGCGTTGGGGTGGGTGTGCCGGGGATTCTGGACCTGGACCAGGGAAGGGTACTCTTTTCCCCTAATTTTCATTGGGAGGATGTAGCGCTTTTGGAGCCGCTGGGGCGGCTGCTTTTACAACGGACCAGTATCCGCTGGCCTATGCGGCTGGAGAACTCCAACCGGGCTATGGCGCTGGGGGAGCAATTCTTTGGTTCAGGTGTGGGGTATCACTATTTTATCTGCATCAACCTTGGCTATGGCATCGGCGCAGCGGCCATTGAAAACGGAGAGCTGTGCGTCGGTGCCTCTGGGACATCAGGGGAGCTGGGCCACATCACGGTGGAGAAGGATGGGCCGCTGTGTACCTGCGGCAACAACGGCTGCCTGGAGGCGGTAGCCTCCGGGCGAGCGATCGCCCAGCAGGCCCGTAACCTGATTTCCAGCGGAGTCAAAACCCGTATTCTGGAGTTGGCAGGCGGCAATATTGAGCGGGTGGAGGCCAAGACTGTGTTCGCTGCCGCCCGGGAGCAGGATGTGGCCGCACTGGACTTGGTTAGGAGGGCGGGAGAATACATCGGCATCGGCATTGCCAGCTACATAAATCTGCTGGATCCCGAGAAGATCGTACTGGCCGGCGGAATGTCAAATGAGTCGCTTTTAATCGAACAGATCCAAAAAGTGGTCAAGATCCGCCGGATGCGCTTTGCCGGGCGCAGGGTCAAGCTGCGGGTGTCCAATCTGGGTGAGTATGGGACGGCAATCGGCGCGGCGGCCATTCAGTTGAAGACCCTGCTGAGGCAGGGGGGCTTATCGCTGACAAAAGAACAGGAGGAGGCTGTATGAGCGAGTATCGGTTGGAGGTACGGGGTGTGACAAAGGTCTTTCCCGGAACCCGGGCGCTGGATCAGGTACAGCTCCAGGTGCGGCCTGGCGAGGTTCACGCGCTGTGCGGTGAGAATGGTGCCGGGAAATCTACCCTCATGAACATCATCGGCGGCGTGTTTCCGCCCACGGAGGGCGAGATCTTGTTTGAAGGCGCGCCTATTGCCCCCAGGAGTCCCAAAGAAGCCCAGGATATCGGCATAGGCTTTGTTCATCAGGAATTGAGCCTGTGCCCCCACCTGACGGCGGCGGAGAATATCTTCATCGGGCGTCTGCCCCACAAGGGGGGAATGATTGATTTCAAACGCCTCTGGGCGGATGCCGACATGGTTCTGAAGCAGTTCAACGCCAATTTTCCCAGCAGCGCGCTGGTCAGTGAGCTGACTGTCTCTGAACAACAGATCATTGAGATTGCGAAGTCGGTTTCACTCAACTGCAAGCTGCTGATTCTGGATGAACCAACCTCCTCCCTCACGGAAAAGGAGACTGCCCGGCTCTTTGATTTGGTAAAGGAATTGAGCGGTAGGGGAATCAGCATTCTCTACATCTCCCACCGCATGGCGGAAATCTTTGAAATCTGCGACCGGGTCACTGTGTTCAAGGATGGTACCTATGTCACTACCATGGACACCGGAGATATCTGTGCAGACGATATCATCCGCGCTATGGTGGGCCGTGAGCTGGGAAATCTCTACCCAACCAAGAGCAGCTGTATCGCAGCGGACGATCCGGTTCTGGAGGTCAACGGCCTCACCGGCAGTATCTTCCGCGAAGTCAGTTTTGCCCTGCGGCGGGGGGAGATCCTGGGTTTTGCCGGGCTGGTGGGCGCGGGACGGAGCGAGGTTATGCGCGGTCTGTGCGCCATTGATCCCATCCGTTCCGGCCAGGTAGTGCTCAACGGCAGGCCCTGTGCCTTCCACACCTACCGTGACGCTGTGGATGCAGGCATCTGTTACTTGACCGAGGACCGCAAAATCCAGGGCCTGTTTCTGGAGATGAGTATCAAAAACAATATGTCCAGCGCCAACATGAAGGGAGTCTCCCATGGCATTTGGCTGGACGACAAGCTGGAGCGAAGCCTGGCCAACCGATTTGTAGAGCAACTGGCCATCAAAATTCCGGGCATTGAATACCCCATCAGCAGCCTGTCCGGCGGCAATCAGCAGAAGTGCCTGATCGGGAAGTGGCTTTCTCTGGCCCCAAAGGTCATCATCATGGATGAGCCCACCCGCGGCATTGACGTGGGTGCAAAGCGGGAGATCCACGCGCTTCTGCGTCAACTGGCAGAGAGCGGCGTCGGTGTGATTGTGGTATCCAGTGAGCTGCCTGAGGTCATCGGCGTGTCCGACCGGGTGGCAGTCATGCACGAAGGGTGCTTGGCGGGCTTCCTCGAGGGCGAAGAGGTGACGGAAGAGAATATCATGAAGCTTGCCTCCGGCGAGCAGCTTGCGGAAAAGGAGTTGCGGCAATGAAACAGAAGAGCGAGATAAAGCGGACGGGACCGGAGCTTTTGAAGCGGTTGCTCCGGCAGCGCGAGATGAGCGTATTTCTCATTATTTTGCTTGTGGTGGCCATCGTGGCCATCGTCAATCCAAAGTTCATCCAGCCCTCCAACATGAAGAGCATCGCCCTGAGTGTGGCCACCGACGGCCTGCTCTCCATCGGACTGACCCTGGCTCTGATTCTGGGAGGCATTGAACTGAGCGTGGGCGGCGTGGCCGCCATGACGTGCGTCATTGCCGGCCAGATGGCTTTGATGGGGGTCAACATCTGGGTGGCCTGCCTGGCTGCTCTGGCTGCGGGAGCCGTATGCGGACTGTTCAACGGCTTTATGGTCAGCAAGGTGGGACTGCCGCCTTTCATCGTCACCCTGTCCATGATGAACCTCTCCCGCGGTGTGGCCTACATTATCACCACAGGCTCCCCCCTGTCGGTGTCCGGCTATCTGCCGGACAGCTTCCGCTTTCTGGCCACCGGCGATGTATTCGGCATCCCCGTGCTGTTCCTGATCTTCCTGCTGGTCACCGTGGTGGCCCTTATCTTTACCAAGAAGTCCAATGCCTGCCGTAACATCTACTATGTGGGCAGCAATGAAAATGCCGCCAAGCTCTCCGGTATCAATGTAGACCGGGTCAAGATCTTCGTCTATGTGGTCATCGCCTTGCTCTCAGCACTGGCCGGTATCCTTTCTCTCGCACGCTTCAATGTTGCCACCCCTGAGCTGTCCAAGGGCGCGGAAACCACCGCTATCTCTGCCGCGGTCATCGGCGGCACCTCCATGACCGGCGGCCTGGGCGGTATCCTGGGCACATTTCTCGGCATTTTCCTGCTGAAGATTGTGGACTCTGCCCTGGTTATGATGAATGTGTCCGTCTACTGGCAGGATTTCGTCCAGGGCGCTATCCTGGTCATCGCCGTTACCATCGACTATATGAGCCACCGAAAAAGCGGCAACAGCTTCCTCCAGCGCATGCTGGGCCTGGGGCGCAGGAAACCTGCCCTGCGGCCGTAATCCGTGATCCGGCGCCCGGCGCGGGCGCAGGCAATACCGCCAAGAAAAATAAAAGGAGGAACCCACAATGAAAAAGGCACTGGCACTTATTCTTGCACTGGCGCTCTCCCTGTCCCTGTTCGGCTGCTCCCCGGCCGAAGCACCCGAAGACTCCCCCAACGCTGGAGGGGACGGCACGCAGGCTGCGGCCGGAGCGTTCGTCGGCAACGAAAGCGACGAGTACTACATGGTCAGTTTCCTGTCCGGCATCGATTACTGGAAGCACTGCTTTGAGGGCATGGAGGATGCTGGAAACGCCTTGGGTGTTACTACCAAGTATACCGGCCAAACCGACTCTGATGTGGCCGGTCAGGTGGCTGTTCTGGAGCAGGTCATTGCCCAGAGTCCCAAGGGCATCGCAGTCACCTGCGTGAACTCCGCCGCCCTGGCGGATACCATCAACTCTGCCAAGGAGCAGGGGATCTCTGTGGTGTGCTTTGACTCCGACTCTCCCACCTCCGACCGCTCCTCCTACCTGTCCACCGGCAATTCCGAAGCCGGCCGCATTGCCGCTGAGTACCTGGTACCCCTGTGCGGAGGGGAGGGTAAGATTGCCGTCCTCTATACCGTGGGCGCCGAGAACAGCGAAAGCCGTGTTCAGGGCTTTGAGGCCTGGTGCGCCGAAAACGCCCCTGGCATCGAGATCGTGAAGGTTAACGACGCCGGAGACACCACCGCTGCCACCGACAACATGTCGGCGGCCCTGCAGGCCAACGATGACCTGGTAGGCCTGTTCTGCGTGGACGGTATCGCCGGTACCGCTGGCCCTACCGCCGTGGCTGAGTCCGGCAAAGATCTGCGTGTGCTGGCTTTCGACGTGGACACCACCGTGCTGGACAAAGTGAAAAACGGTGAGATTGACGCCACTGTTGCCCAGGGGATGTATAACATGGGCTTCTGGAGCATGATGTTCCTCTATACCGAGGCCAACGGCCTGTCCGCCAAGGCGCTGCCCCAGAACGTGGACACCGGCGTTACCATCGTGACCAAGGAGAACGTGGACGAGTACTACCCCAAATAAAAGGGCAGCCCTCTGATACCATGCCCGCAGGACAGAGCCACACGCCCTGCTCCTGCGGGCCCTTTTTGTGGAAACGAAGTGTACCCCCTCCGGCATTTACTGCCCAGCACCCAGCCTGCTTGTGCCGGAGCCCAATTCTCTGGAAACAAAATCAAAAGGAGTGAATGAAATGAAGCACTTTGATTATTTTGCCCCCACCGAGATCATCTTCGGCGCCGGCCGCGTCACCGAGGCGGGGGCCCTTGCTGCCCGCTATGGGAAAAAGGCCATGCTGGTGACCGTCCCCGAGTTCCCTGCGGTGGCAGAACTGTACGCCAAGGTCAAAAAAAGCCTGTCTGACGCAGGTGTGGCCTGTGTGCACTATGACGGCGTGATCCCAAACCCAACCACTGAACTGGTCACCAGAGGAGCGGAGCTGGCAAAGGCCGAGGGGGTGGATGTGGTGATCGGTTTGGGCGGCGGCTCCTCCATGGATACCGCCAAGGCCATCGCTGTGGAGGCCACCCATCCCGGTACCGCCTGGGATTACAACTGCCACACCGCAGGCCCAACGGAGCAGACGCTGCCCATTCTGGCCATCAGCACGACCGCCGGCACCGGCAGCCAGACCACCCCATGTGCCGTCATTACCAAGACCAGTGCCAAGGACAAAAGCGCTATCTGGAACAAGAATATTTTCCCACGCGCAGCCATTGTAGATCCCGAGGTTACACTTTCCCTGCCCGCCAGCGTAACTGCGCAGACCGGTTTTGATGCCTTCTGCCATAATTTTGAGGCATATCTCTCCGTCAACACCAACCCGCTGGTGGAGCGTATGGCCCTGGATGCCATCCGTATTATCGCCGCATACCTCCCCAGGGCGCTGGCCGACGGCTCCGACCTGGAGGCCCGCAGCCAGATGGCCTGGGCCGACACCTTGGGCGGTCTCACCAACGCATCCGCCGGTGTCACTTTGCCCCACGGCCTGGGCATGCAGATCGGCGGCCACTGTCCCCATGTCACCCACGGCCAGTCTCTGGCAGTCTTCTATCCCGCTTTTACCCGGTATACCTATCCCGCCGCTGAGCACAAGTTCGCCACGGTAGGCCGGATCTTCGAACCCTCCCTGGAGCGGGAGAGCGATGCTGTGGCCGCGGAGAGAAGCTGCGATGCCATTGACTGCTTCCTTAAGAGGATCGGCCTTTGGATCAACTTCCGGGAGCTGAACGTGACCAAAGAGGATATCCGGGAGATTGCAGACTGCGGCCAGGTACTGGGCGACTATGCCAACAATCCCCGTGTCGCCACCATTCCAGAGATGTATGAGCTGCTCATGAGCTGCTACGACCGCAAATAGGGGGAGGGTGGTATTATGACGGAGACTGGCATCCTGAACCGGGATATTGCGGCCGAACTGGCCCGGATGGGACACACCGACCGGCTGCTGATCGCTGACGCCGGTCTGGCTATCCCGGACAGCACCAGGGTAATTGACCTCTCGCTGGCGGAAAACGTCCCCACAGCGGTAGATGTGCTCAAGGAGCTGCTCAAGCACTTCAGTGTGGAGGGTATCATTCTGAGCCAGGCCACCCTGGATGTGAGTCCCAGCCGCGAGCGGGAGTTCAAGGCATGTTTTCCACCTGAGCTGCCCTGCCAGGTGGTCGGCCATCCCTACTTTCGGGACGAACTGACACGCCAAGTAAAATTTGCCATCCGTACCGGGGACTTTACCGCCAACAGCAACATCATACTCATCAGTGCTGGCGGCCCCCGGTGGTACTGTGAAAAGAGTTGAGGAGGAAAAGGCATGCTGCAGCAGGTTATGACAGCCCCGGGGGTCATTGAATTCCGGGAGGTTCCAATCCCTGAGCCAAAGGCCGGTGAGGTACTGGTCAAAATCATGCGCATCGGCGTGTGCGGCTCGGATATCCATGTCTATCACGGTGAACACCCGTTTACGAAATATCCCGTCACCCAAGGCCACGAGGTGTCGGGGGAGATTGCCGCGCTTGGAAAGGGAGTCACCAGCCTCCGGGTGGGACAGCGTGTCACCATCGAGCCACAGGTGGTATGCGGCAGGTGCTACCCCTGCCGCCATGGAAAATACAATCTCTGCGAGGAACTCAAGGTGATGGGGTTCCAGACCACTGGTACCGCCAGCGAATTTTTTGCGGTGGATGCGGCTAAGATTACTCCGCTTCCCGACACAATGAGTTTTAATGAAGGGGCTATGATTGAGCCGCTGGCTGTGGCCGTTCATGCAGCTAAACGCTTTCCGGAGCTGGCGGGCGCCAAAGTGGCCATTTTGGGTTCCGGCCCCATCGGTATTCTGCTGGCCCAGAGCTGCAAGGCTCTGGGGGCGGCCCAGGTGCTCATTACCGATATCTCCGACGCCCGGCTGGAGCTGGCCCGGAGCTGTGGGGCGGACTTCGCAGTGAACACTCGGACACGTAATTTTGGTAAAGTCATGGTAGAGTGCTTCGGTCCGGACAAGGCGGATGTTATTTACGACTGCGCAGGCAACGATACCACCATGGGACAGGCTATCCAGTATGCCCGCAAGGGCAGCAAGCTGGTTCTGGTCGCAGTATACGCAGGAATGGCCCATGTGGATCTGGCCCTGCTTAATGACCACGAGCTGGATCTGGACAGCACCATGATGTACCGGCATGAGGACTATGTGGACGCCATCCGTCTGGTCAGTGAGGGGAAAATCCAGCTCAAGCCCCTGATGAGCCGGCACTTTGCCTTCGGGGACTATCAGAAAGCCTATCAATACATCGATGCCAACCGGGAGGCCACCATGAAGATCCTGATCGATGTAGCTCCTTGTGAAGAATGACCAAGGGGCAGGGCGGGCGGCAGGAGCGGGCCCCCCCCCCCTCCCGTCGCATTCCTGCGTGGGGCGGGGGACGCGCCCCGCCCGCCGCGCTGATATGAGGTGAATACATGTATGACATAGTAGCACTGGGCGAGAGTTTGATCGACTTTACGCCCGCCGGCATCAATGAGATGGGAATGCCTCTGTTCAGCCAGAACCCGGGCGGTGCGCCGGCCAACGTACTGGCTATGGCATCCAAGCTGGGCAGAAGCACCGCCTTTGTGGGCAAGGTGGGCCGGGATGCCTTTGGCCGCTTTCTTCAGGAGCACATGGAGAAAGCCGGTATTGACTGCTCCGCCCTGCGACGGGATGACCGGGTGCCCACGACCCTTGCCTTTGTCCAATTGGATGAGTACGGCGACCGCTCCTTCTCCTTCTATCGAGATCCAGGGGCGGATGTGATGCTCCGGCCGGAGGAGGTGGATGACACCCTGTTGGAGGGGTGCCGGATATTCCACTTTGGCTCCGTCTCCCTCACCAAGGAGCCTTGCCGCGGAACCACCCTGTGGGCCGCACGGAGGGCCAGGGAGGCGGGGGCTCTTATCAGCTATGATCCCAACTACCGTCCTTTCCTTTGGCCTAGTGTGGAAGCTGCGCGCCGCGCGCTCTGTGCCGCCCTGGAGCTAACGGATATACTGAAGGTGAGCGAAGAGGAGATGTGTCTGCTTACCGGAGAGAGCACCCTGCCTGGTGGGGCCGAAAAGCTTCAGGCTATGGGACCGTCTGCGGTCTTTATTACCCGGGGCAAGGAGGGGGCGTATTTCCGCACACCGTCAGGGGAGGGGGCTCTGCCCGCCTTTCCCGTAAACGCCGTGGATACCACAGGGGCAGGAGACGCCTTTTGGGGCGCCCTGCTTGCGCAGATCCCAGGCCGGGGCCGGACCGCACTGGAGGCGCTCACCCTGGAGGAGTGGGTATCCGCCACCCGTGTCGCCAATGCTGCGGGCGGCCTGACAACAACCGCCAAGGGCGCCATTCCTGCCATGCCGGATTCAGCCGCCATCCAGGCCTGTGTGCAGGCTATGGACCGCTGTGCTTTTCACGCCTGATACTTTCAGAATTTTGTTTTGCCTGTTGAGTACCTATGTCCGGGCGCGGTGCCGCTGCATATGCTGATATGGGCGAGTGCCCAACTATGCTATAAAGGGGTCGTGCCAGTTGTTATGAATATTTATCGGCCGAACGGCCATTTTGATGAGCAGGTGCAAAGAACGGTGTGTTGTCCGGTCTGCTGCCCTGTACCAGGGCCGGTAGGGCCGCCAGGCCCGACGGGCCCGCAAGGCATTCCGGGTAGTCCGGGCCCTACTGGTGCTGTGGGACCGACGGGGCCGCAGGGCAGAGACGGAGCGCCAGGGAGTGCGGGGCCCGTTGGAGCCACCGGGCCGACGGGCCCGGCCGGACCCATGGGGGCTACAGGCCCAGCTGGGACAGCGGGTGAGACCGGCCCTACCGGGCCGCAGGGTCCCTCCGGACCGACGGGGCCGCAGGGCAGAGACGGAGCGCCAGGAAGTACGGGGCCTGTTGGAGCAACCGGGCCGGCTGGTCCTACCGGCCCCACTGGTCCAACTGCCGCTGCGGTGGGCTGCGCCTGTGTTCAACAGATGCGGAATGTGCTCCAGCAGCTCATCCAGCTCTATCCGAATGATAATGCGGTAGTCGCTATGGATAGCGGAAATAACAGCAGTGGTCGCCTCGGTTCGCTGCTCCCTGCCGGGCCGAATGCCGGACTGCTCCAGCTAGTCAACAGCCAGGGGGTGCCTCAGGAGGCTGTCTCCATCTGTCGTATTGCCTCGGTGCGCATTACCAGTGCCTCCTATAACAATGCCATCACCTATCTGCCCGTACCGGTTCCACCTCCCACGGGATGCGATGCCGACTGTGAGGCTGCCATCCGGTCCTATTTGCCGGTGGGCACAACCGGCGTCGCCATCAATGCCGGAGGGCAGACCGTGGCCAATGGAAGTATTATACGCAATGAATTTGGGATGGTGGTTGTGGTAGGGCCCAACAGCAGCGACCCTGCTTTTGTCTCCACCTGCAAAGCGGAAATCATCAATCAGTAGAGCGCGGCTCTGTGCAGCGCTCTGATTTCGGGCGGCGGCTTGTAAAAAACAGGCCGCCGTCCGTCTGCTTCTGTTGTATACATTTTTCTGAGCCTGTGGATACACGCATCAGCTTGTTCTCTAAATCAGGTATGAAAAAACCAAGGCTGCAAAACACTATCCCCAAGACATGAATTGGGGAGGAAAGCATATGAAATCAGTGTGGGAACAGACCGGAGAGCACAGGGATTTTGCCCCCCTAAAGGGGGATATTTCCACCGATGTCCTCATTATCGGGGGCGGTATGGCGGGCATCCTGTGCGCCTATCTGCTGCACGGCGCCGGAGTACCCTATGTTCTGACGGAAGCGGAAACGGTGTGCGGCGGTATCACAAAGAATACCACCGCTAAAATTACCATTCAGCATGGCCTTATCTATGACAAGCTGCTGCGCAGATTCGGCATCGGCCGGGCGGGACAGTACCTCTGCGCCCAGAAGGCGGCTCTGCAAAAATACCGGGAGCTGTGTTCTGGTATGGACTGTGATTTTGAGGAAAAAGATGCCTATGTCTATGCGTTGGAAGAGCAAAGAAAGCTGGAACAGGAGCTGTCGGCCATGGAAAGGCTGGGCTTCCACGGGGACTTTGTGGAGCATCTTCCACTTCCCTTTCCTGTGGCTGGCGCTGTCAGGGTGCACAACCAGGCCCAGTTTCATCCCCTGAAGTTCGTCTGCTGCCTTGCAAAGGGCCTGCACATCTATGAGCACACGCCGGTGCGGGAGCTGATTGGCACGACAGCCGTGACGGACAGCGGTAAAGTGGCGGCAAAGGCGGTGATCGTGGCCACACACTTCCCGTTCCTCAACAAACACGGCAGCTATTTTCTAAAGCTGTATCAGCACCGCTCCTACGTCATTGCCCTGGAAAACGCCCCGGATGTGGACGGTATGTATGTGGATGAGGCGCAGGAGGGGATGTCATTCCGAAACGCACGGGATTTGCTGCTGGTGGGCGGCGGCGGGCATCGCACGGGAAAGCGGGGCGGAGCATGGAGGGAGCTGAGGGAGTTTGCCCGGCGGTATTATCCGGGTGCTACAGAGAAGTACCAGTGGGCTACTCAGGACTGCATGAGTTTGGACGGCGTCCCCTATATCGGCCCTTATTCCTCCTCCACATCAAACTTATATGTAGCTACCGGGTTTAACAAATGGGGAATGACATCTTCTATGGTATCCGCCATGCTATTGAGTGACCTTGTGCAGGGGAAGACCAACCCTTTCGCAGAGGTGTTTTCGCCTTCCCGCACAGTCCTCCGCCCTCAACTGGTCGTCAATGGATTTGAGGCGGCCGTCGGCTTGCTGGCCCCCACAACCAAGCGATGTCCCCATATGGGCTGCGCGCTGAAATGGAATTCCCAGGAGCACACCTGGGACTGCCCATGCCATGGCTCCCGCTTTACGAAGAAGGGAAAATGCATCGATAATCCGGCCACAGGCGATCTGACATCATGCTAGAGCAAAAAATTGCCCGGTATTGCAAAGAATATTGTCCTAGTGCGGTAGCAATGGACGGCTGGGTGCCATCCCATTCCCGCAGGCAGAGGGGATACCAATAAAAACTGCGGACGAAAATGCTCCGGTTCTTCAGAGCGAGTAGGAGCATTCAGGTGGGTACGCCCGAAGTCCGAGCAAGGAGTCCCTTCTCTAGAGGGCGAGCACTCGCACGAAGCCCGATTGGCCGTATGCGGCACCCAGTCTATACAAAAAGCAGGCTTTCCGCGGCAGCGGAGAGCCTGCTTTTTGGCATATGCATACGAAAAAGATACAGCATTTCGCTGAAGCGGCCTTCTGGCCCGCGGCGCTTTTGCGCCGTGCAAGTGTTTTGGCCGAAGGCCAAAACCTTGGTGCAGGCGGAATTCACTTCCGCCGGGCATGTGAAGTCCTCACGGTATCCATAAAAATAACCACACCGAAAGGTGTGGTTATTTTTATGGTACGCCCGAAGGGACTCGAACCCCCAGCCTTCAGAACCGGAATCTGACGCTCTATCCAATTGCGCTACGGGCGCGTCTGACACGTGATCATCAACGTGCCAGATTATTATAGCAATCTTTGCGCCGTTTGTAAAGAGAAATTTTTACTTTTCTTCGTCAGCGGTCAGGCTCAGCACGAACCGGGCGCCGGGAGTGCCGGAAAAGACCACCCAGCCGCCCTCCGGCAGGACGGCGGAGGTGTCGCCCCAGGCCCAGGAAGCGGCCACGGGCAGGCCGGCAGCGTTATAGACGGCGAAGCCGCCGTGCTCCGGCACCTGGACGGTCATGGTCTTGCCCGCCGCAGAAACCACCTGATACCAGCGGGCATAGCCGTCGGCCTGAATGGTTGACCAGGAGGAGGCACCGCCGAAGAGGGGCTCGGCTGCGGCGGAGTCCATATAGAGCCCTCCGCAGGTAGAGAGGTACTCCACACCGTTTCGCTCCGTCATGGTGATATTCTGCCAGTCCCGGCCGTAAAGCCCGGGGATCTGGGCCACGCCCTCGGCGCAGTCGGCGTCCACGATGCGGTCAAAGACCATATAGCCGGGCATGTTCGCCGGGTCGGTGGCCACGGCGGCGACCGGCAGGGCCAGGGGGTACTGGATGTTGCTGTACTTCATGTTCAGGGCCAGGTAGAGCTTGCCGCTGCGGGCGTCCCAGGCGGACTGAGCCTCCGGGGACACCGGGTTGTCGGGGAGCTTCATGTAGATGTAAGACGAGCTGGGCTGCTCCCCCAGGCCGGGGATGGAGGAATAGGCCTTCTGCCAGAGGTAGGTTTGGCCGTTGTCCTCCTCCACGAATTTGAGCATCACCATCTGGTTCTCGTCCCGGAAGGAGCCGTCGCTGTAGTAGTACAGGGGCGCGTTGCCGGTGGAGAGGACGCCGTCGGCGGTCACGGTGAGCATAACCGCCGAGGTGGAGTCGCCGTACAGCCCGGCGTAGTCCATCAGCTCGGCGGGCATCTCCGCCCGCTCGGCGGTGGGAAGGGTGTGGGGTGTCTGATCCACCGCAACCCCCTGCTCGGCCAGGGCGGCGATGAGCATCTGGCTGGCCGCCATCTCGTTGTAGGTGCTGACACCGCCGGAGGAGAGCACCGCCGCGGCCATATCATACTCGGGGATGACCACCAGCCCGGCGTGGTAGAGAATGGTGTCGCCCCCCTTGGTCACGGCCTGAATGCCGCTGTAGGCAAATGGGTACCAGTGGACGCTGTCCCAGCCCAGGCCGTAGGAGACCACATCCTCGGTGTCCTCCGGCCAAATGCCCCGGGCGTACTCGTCGGCCATGGAGGCGGCAATGGCGTCCGCGCTGAGAATCCCGTCCTCACAGAACACCGCTCCGCCGAAGGCGGCCAGATCGGAGGCGGTGGCGTAGATGCCGCCGGTGCCGTGGACGCCCACGGTCTCGGCGGGGAGGGCGCGGGTCTCGTCCGCCCCGTAGTAGGTCTTGGCCAGCAGGCTCTGGTCGAAGTCCTCGCCGGGGAACCAGGTGTCCTCCAGCCCGGCGGGCTCCAGAATGGCCTGGCGCACGTAGTCGTCAAAGTCCATACCGCTGACCGCCTCCACCACCAGCTCGGCCAGGGTGAAGCCGTCGTTGCAGTAGACGCTGAACGCGCCGGGATCGGCCTTGAGGGTCTGGCTGGACAGCTCCTCCAGCAGGGTGTCGGCCGCCAGGGTGTCCGGGTCGTTGAGCAGGAAGCCGTTGGCGATGGTGGAGCCGGGCAGGCCCGACGAGTGGTTGAGGAGCATGCGCACGGTGATATCCGTATAGCGCCCGTCGGCCATGGTGAAGTCCGGCAGGTAGGCGGTCACCGGGGCGTCCAGCTCCACCTTCCCCTCGTCTACCAGCTTGAGGACGGCGGCGGCGGTGTAGGTCTTGCTCACCGAGCCAACGCCGTACAGAATGTCATCGGTGAGGGCGCGGTTCTCCGTGCGGGAATAATTTCCCGCGTGGCCGGTGAGGATGATCTCCCCATCCTGCCACAGGGCGTACTGGATGCTCTGGGCCCCGCCGGCCGTCAGGGCGGCCTGGGCGGCGGCCTGGGCGGTCTCCTCCAGCGCCGGTGCGGCCTCCGCCGCGCCGGCGGGCAGCGTGACCAGGGAGAGGGCCAGGGCCCCGGCGGTGAGCAGGGAACCGATTCGTTTCATGTCCAATTCCTCCTTTTTGCTTGGTTCCAAGAGAACCATACACCTTCCACGAAGTGGAAGGTCAAGCATCTTTTATAGGATAGCACCCTTTTCCACCGGTGTACAGTTAAAATTTCCTTAACCCTCATGCCAGGCCCAGCAGGCGGGCGGCGGAGGCCACCAGGAAGCAGACCGCCATGCCGATGCCGGTGGGGATGGCGATGGAGAGCAGGGTCCACTTGGCGCTTTTCGTCTCCTTGCCGATGGTCAGGCAGGTGGTGGAGCAGGGCCAGTGCATCAGGGAAAAGAGCATGGTGCACACCGCCGTCAGCCAGGTCCAGCCATGGTCCACCAGGAGCTGCCGCAGGGCGTCCAGGCTGTCGAACTCCAGCAGGCTCCCGGTGGAGAGGTAGGCCATGATGATGATGGGAATCACGATCTCGTTGGCCGGGAAGCCCAGCAGGAAGGCCATGAGGATCACCCCGTCCAGGCCCAGCAGGCGGGCGAAGGGGTCGAGGAAGCCGGTGCACCAGTTGAGGATGCTGTCGCCCCCCACCTGCACGTTGGCGCACAGCCAGATCAGCAGGCCTGCCGGGGCGGCCACCGCCGCCGCCCGGCCCAGGACAAAGAGGGTGCGGTCCAGTACCGAGCGCACCACCACCTGCCCGATACGGGGCCGCCGGTAGGGGGGCAGCTCCAGGGTGAAGGAGGAGGGCACGCCGCGGAGAAGGGTGCCTGACAAGAGGCGGGATACCCCGAAGGTGAGGAACACCCCCAGCAGGATCACCCCGGTGAGGAGCAGGGCGGCCAGCAATCCGCGGCCGGGGCCGCCGGATGTGCCCACAAAGAACATGGTGATGATTGCAATGAGGGTCGGGAATGGGCCACCGGGGGAAGGGCAAACACTCAGAGGCGGCAGAGGGTGAAGGCCAGGTCCGCCCCGTCCCAGTCGGCCCGCTGGAGGAGGATGCGGCACGCGGCGCGCTGCTCCTCCCGGGCCAGCTCCTCCAGCCGGGGGGCCAGGCGGGGAAACTGGGCGGAGAGGGCGTCCAGCGCCGCCTGATGGGCCGCCGCGCCGGACAGGTTGGGGCAGGAACAGGCCGCCGCGCCCCGGCGCAGCTTGGCCCGGCAGATGTAGTCGTAAGAACCGCCCTTTCGGGCCTTGGGAAGCAGCTTCTCCCCGCACCGGGCGCAGAACAGCAGGCCGGACAGCAGGGCCCGCCGGTTGTGCACCGCCGGGGCCCGGTCCGGGGTGAGCAGCTCCTGAACGGCCCTCCACGTCGCGCCGGACACCAAGGCGGGGTGCCGCCCCAGGGCGATGATCCACTTGTCCACCGGGTGGCGGGGTGCCCGCCCGCCGGTGTAGTCCCGCTTCTGGTAGGCCAGCAGGCCCCGGCGGCCGTCGCAGTCCGCCCGGGGAAAGCAGAGATCCGCCCCCAGGGCGGCGAAGTAGTCCCAGGCGTCGCGGTCCGCGGCGCAGTACACCGGGTTTTGCAGAATCTCCCGCAGGCCGGGCAGGGAGAAGGGCCGCCCGGTGCGGGCGGTGATGCCCTCCTCCGCCAAGGCGCGGGACAGGCCGCTGAGGCTCTGCCGGGCCAGAAACAGCCGGAAGATGGCCGCGGCGCGGCCCCACTCCGCGGGGTCGGGGACCAGCCGGCAGGCGGTGCGGGCGCGGCCGGCCCCGATCACCTCCGCCGTCCGCTCCGCCCGGAAGCCGGTGGGGGTGGTGCCCCCCAGCCACCGCCCCGTCCGGGCCAGCAGGCACATGTTGTCCCGGACCCGCTGGGCGATGGTCTCCCGCTCCAGTTGGGCGAAGACGCTGGCAATGTACATCATGGCCTTGCCCATGGGGGTGGAGGTGTCGAACTTCTCCCGGATGCAGAGGAAGGCCACCCCCCACCCCTCCAGACGCCGGATGAGGTCGGCAAAGTCGCCCACGCTGCGGCTCACCCGGTCCAGCCGGTAGCACACCAGGGCCTCCGGCCGCGCCCGGCGGATGTCCTCCAGCATCCGGCGGAACTGGGGGCGCTGGAAATCCTTTCCTGAGAAACCCTCGTCCTCGTAGACCGCCACCTCCTCCGGCCTTACGCCGGGATAGTGGGCCGCCAGATAGCTCCGGCACAGCTCCACCTGGTTTTCGATGGACTCCCCCCGGCCGGTGAGCACCGACTTGCGGCTGTAGATGGCAAAGCGCATCCGCCACGCCCCCTTTCGCCCTATGTGTACGCGGCGGGAGTGGAAATATCCCCCTTGACAAAGGAGGTTTGTTTGGATAAACTAGTCTCGAGAAAGAGGTTTCTCTCAACAAACCAACCGTGACGAGGTGCATGCAATGGAGGAGTACAAGCTGTTCGACGCGGAGTACCGGCTGATGGAGCTGGTGTGGAACCTGGAGCCGGTGAACTCCACCGCCCTGGCCCGCCGGTGCGAGGCGGAGCTGGGGTGGAAAAAGTCCACGGTGTTCAACCTCATCCGCAAGCTGGCCGGGCGGGGGTTCCTGAAAAACGAGCACGCCACCGTCACCGCCCTGGTGAAGCGGGAGCAGGTGCGCCAGTACGAGAGCGCGGCGGTGGTGGAACGGGGCTTCGGCGGTTCCCTGCCCGCCTTCGTGGCCGCCTTCCTGCGGGAGAAGAAACTCTCTCCGCAGGAGGCCGACGAGCTGCGGCGGATGCTCGACGAAAGCGAGGGGGGCCATGACTGAGCTGTTTCTGACGGTGCTTCAGATGAGCCTGATGGCCGCCGGGGTGGTGCTCATCGCCCTGCCCCTGCGGTGGCTGTTCCGGCGGCTCCGCCTGCCCGCCCTGGCCTGCGAGCTCCTGTGGCTGGTGGCGGCCGTCCGCATGCTCCTCCCCGTGGGACTGGTCACCGGCCCCTTTTCCGTGCTGGGCTGGCTCACCCCGGCGGTACAGGAGCAGACGGAGGCCCTGGCCCGGACGGAGGAGATCGTACTCCTGCCTGCGGCGCCCGACCCCGCGCCCCCGGCGGAGCCCGCTCCCAGCTTCGCCCTCCCGGAGGCGGTTCCCGCCCCGGAGGAGGCGGCCCCGGCCGCGGAGGGGCTCTCGGTGCTGGACGTGCTGGCGTGGCTCTGGCTGGCCGGGGTGCTGGCGGTGTGGGGGTACATGGCCCTCGCCTGGCTGCGGCTGCGGCGGCGGCGGGGGCCCGCGCCCTGGCGGGGGGGCGTCCCGGCCCACCGCCGTTTGGCGGGGCTCTGCGCAGATGGGCTGGTGGTGGGAGAGCGACCGCATCCCCACCGCCTTCGTGTTCGGGTTCTTTACCCCCCGTGTGTACGTTCCCGCCGGGGTGGAGGGGGAAACCCTGCGGTGGGTACTGCTCCACGAGCGGGCCCACATCAAGCTGGGGCACCACCGGTATAAGGCCGTGTACTTTCTCCTGGCAGGGCTGCACTGGTTCAATCCCATGCTGTGGCTGTCCTGGGTATTGCTGGGCCGGGATCTGGAGGTGGCGTGCGATGAGAAGGTGCTCGGCAGCGCCTGCGGCAGCCCGCGGGAGTACTCCGCCGCCCTGCTGGCCCTGGCCTCGCCCAACCGGGGCCCCCTGCTGCCCCCCGGCTTTGGGGAGACGGGGGTGAAAGACCGCATACGGCGGGCCCTGAAGTGGAAGCCCGCCGCCCCCTGGATGGCGGCGGTGCTGTTTGTGCTGGCGGTCGCGCTGGGGCTGCTGCTGCTCAATGACCCACCCTTCCCCGATCCCACTGTGAACGGCCAGTATCCCACCCTGCGGATACAGATGGAGCAGGATGGCCCCGGCGGCGCAGGGGGTGAGACGGTGGTCGACATGGGCGTGCCGGAGGCGGCAACCTGGCCGGAGGAGCTGCCGGAGGCAGAGCGCACCGCCTCCACGCCCAGACCGTGGGTGAGCCTCTATCTGGACAATGGGGCATTTCCCAGCCGGTGGACGATGACGGAATATCTGGTGGAGAACGGACAGGCTGTCCGGGCCCGGGAGGTAGGACTTTCCCCCTATGGGGCGGGCAATGGCTGGCTGCTCCGGCTGGAGAGCCGGGAGGATGCCCCGGGCGCGGGCATGGAGACCCGGCTGTACGTCCTCTCCTGCACCTGGCAGGAGGGAATCCGCACCCACGAGCTGGAGTACGCATTCCGCCTCAATCTGCCTTCGGTGCCCCCTGGCCCCCTCACCGATCCGGTGGTGGTGGCGGGGGATACCCGTGTCGACCTGGACGGGGACGCCTCCGCCACGGCGGCTATGGGCTCTTTTCTGCATATCACCATCCCGGACAACGTGGTCTCCTATGCCCTGGCGGGACAGGGAGCGGACGGCGGCTCCACGGGTCAGGGGGGCGAGAGCCTGTCCAGCGGCGGGGGCGGCTCCATCGGTGTCCGCCTGGAATATTTGGGCGGTCGCGCCCCGGGCGCTTCCTCCGACCAGACCCAGCATTATACCCTGACCTACACCTGGGCCGACGGCACAACCGAGAGCCGCGCTTTCACGCTCTACGCCTATACCCCACGGCCGGAGTGGGATGACGAGGGCCTGCGCATCCGCTACCCCGGCGATACGGAGTGGACGGAGCTGGACACCTTGATCCCCGTGCCCGCCGAGTGGGCCGGACAGGACTTGGCGGGCCGGGACGAGGCGGAGAGCCTGGAGGGTCTTCTGAGCGGCACCGGCGGCATGAGCGACGGCCTCAACGGCTGGTTCGTGTTCGCCATCGGCCACGGCGTAGGGGGCGCGGATACCTACGTCTACCGCACCCGCGACGGGGGGCGCACCTGGCAGGAGACTGGGCGGCCCGACCTGGCCCGGATGATGTGGTACCCCTCCTACACCTATTTCATCGACAGCTACACTGGCTTCCTGGGTCAGAGCTATTTCAACGACGCGCCCATCTTCCGCACCACTGACGGCGGCCTCACCTGGGAGGAGATCACCCTCCCCCTGGCGGGAGAGTGGGAGCTGTCCTCCATGTGCGCCAG
>OCAN01000671.1_pt1 | contig 27108 bp, 24 predicted proteins | sample 1538321 | NCBI WGS metagenome assembly OCAN01 (sample SAMEA2580294, study PRJEB22360) | human gut metagenome | biome: human gut; feature: human-associated habitat; material: faeces | place: Denmark | collected 2008/2010 | reverse complement strand
TACGGCAGATATTGCGGTGTTCTATGAGTCCGTCTTTGACCCCCAAACGGCGTTCGGATGGGGGCTTAACGTGTGGGGGCGTATCGTCGCCATCCCACGGACGCTTGAAGTAGAGGCGACGAATATCAAACCGTTCGGTTTTACGGGATCAAACCTCAGCAACTTCGGGCACGGCCCGTTTGCTTACGAGAGCAAGTCGAACACTTTTGTCTTGCAAGACAAGGCTTATCGGCTCTTGATCTGGATGAAGGCCGCTTCAAACATCACTGACGGCAGCCTTCTTGACCTGAACAAAATCGTCCACTGGCTTTTTTCGGCGCGTGGCCACATCGCCGTAGTGCATGTCGGTACAATGAAAATCCGCTACGTCATCGGGTTCAAGCTCCAGCCATACGAACGGGCTCTTCTCCTGCGCGATGACGTGCCCCCAAAGCCTGCTGGCGTTGGCTATGACGTCTATCAGGTCATCCCGAAGCATACTTGGGGATTCGCCGGTTCCGGTGGTCAAAATTTCAACAACGGCGTTTTCCAGCCATATGGAGGCCCTGTAGATGCCTATTCCCTCGACTCCTAGTATCATGCCCAATGTCTTAGGGTATGCAGCTGATACCGTGCAGATCCCTGAAACGACCCCGATAGGTCAAGGCATTCCGTCTTTCCGGGATCTCTTCCCGTTCATTACACAGGTCGAACCTGATGCAGGCGGCGTCATGGTCGAACGGGCCTGGATGAACGCGCTTTTCAACTTACTTGGGCAACACGCTTTTTTTCAGCAGTCAGGTAGCGTATACCCATGGCAGGGCGTGAAAGGTGACTTCCCCGGTCTAAACTATTTGACTGGCGCGCATGTGCTGGGCGTTGACGGAAAGGAATATATCGCTAATATGCCCAACGGCCCGGATTTTAGGGTGGGTCCCGTGGATCCTGTGACGGATACCGGATCATGCTGGAGACTGGCTGCCCGGCGTATTATATCAACTTTGACCATCTATGTGCGTACAACAGGCGATGACGCAAATGATGGACTAACCCAGCAAACGGCAAAACGCACGCTAGTCGGTGCGGTAGCTGGGTTGTCTGCATATGAACTGGCTAGTGCCACTGTAACCATAGATGTCGGAGCTGGTAGATTCTCCGGTGTGGTTATCTCTCGTTCAACAGCAACGGCGGCAAGTATCAATTTTCAGGGTGCAGGTATCGAGCAAACGGTCATTACATCTACGATACAAATTGAGAACTCTCGCGTAAGATTCTATAATATGGCCTTCGATATTTCTGCAGGATTTATCGCTATAGAGGCTATTATGGCGGGAGTTGCCGATGTGTATAGCTGTAAATTCAATGGACTTGCGATAGGAGCGATAGGGGTAAATGTCCACTCTGGGGGAATAGTGGGCATTCGCGGCACAACTACCGTAAGCGGTAGCTATGGTCGCGTGCTGAGCTCTTTCTCACCGGGATCATCTATCATTCTTGAGGGGGTGATCAACGCCTCCGGCAGTATAGGCAATTATAACTCTCTGGATGGGACCTTCGCATTCGCCAGCGAATGCGCTAGCATTGTTGTACAGTCCGGCGGTGTCGCTACTATTGCTGGAACAATGACGGGCGGGTACAGATACTTGGTAGACCTCAACGCAATAATCCGCACGGGCGCTTCCGGTCCAAACTTTTTCCCTGGCAGCGCGGCGGGAGCACCAGCCAATGGAGGCGTCTATGTATAGCGAAAATTATTGGTTACTGGATGATGGCCGTGTCTGGTCGGGGAAGCGGTCAGGCTTTGTGTCCGCTGATGACCGGGAGTTTATTGATTGGCGCACTGCGGGCAATACGCCCTCCTGTGCACCGGACGAAGAGGGCAATGCCACAGAGGAAGGTCTTGCCGCCGCTTTGCGTTTTTATGGTTTGCCTCTGGGGGAGTTGGTCACGCAGGAAGAAGTGCAACAGCAATTCACCGCTGCCATTCAGATGCACTTGGACAGTTTTGCGCAAACCCTCAACTATGACGGGATTATAAGCGCAGCAACCTACGCCACCAGTACTATTCCAAAATTCGCTGCGGAAGGCCAGTATGCCGTAAAAGTGCGAGACGCAACATGGGCGACCGGGTATGCAATCATGGACGCCGTACTTTCCGGCCAGCGCCCCATGCCCACCATTGAAGATGTGATCGCGGAGCTGCCATCGTTGGTATGGCCGGAGGGTGCGGAGCGGGACGGACAAAGCGCATCATAATCTCCATCGCTATGAGGCATATCATGAGAGGGGGATTTTCTATACGTGATTCTATGCGTGATTTACTTTGTGTAGATGTTTGGTGTATACCAGTTTGTACCGTAATATCCTTTGTTTTTAGCTAAATGCGTATACATAGATACCCATGCACAAGATTGGAAATCGTGTGTACTCAAAAGGTACCGGGAGTTCGAATCTCCCCCTCTCCGCCATAAATTTTGAACCCACTGGAAACAGTGGGTTTTTTGTTTTTGGCATGAGCTTTATTCCTGCGGATACAGTTCAGGGATACATTTGGAGCTCATCATGCCATCTGTCGGGGCATCTTCTCACTCCCGGTACCGTTCCTACCTGACGACCCATCGCGGTATTCTTTACTTCCGCATTCTTGTTCCCAACCATCTGCAATCACTGATAGGTAAACGCGAGATCAGACGTTCTCTGAATGGTCTGGACAGTCGTAGTGCCCGTACCAAGGCGTTGCGGCTCTCGCTTGCTGCCCAACATTTTTTTGCCCTGGCTGATGATCTTGCCCATGAACGGATACATTCCGTGCAGGAAAAAGCTATTCAATTATCTGGTATCACAAAAGAAAACATTAAATCCGTGGGTACATTTCTATTCGACTCCACACTGAAAAAAGACCTGTCTCCCGCTTCTTTGACCCTCCTGCTCCCCTCTTTTTTGAGGGAGCAGGAAGGAATTGCCTCTTCTACAAAAGTTTTTTCTGAAAAAGTTGAGGCTGCCGAGGCTGGTGGGGCAGGGGAGGAGCGTTTTTCTTTTCCAAAAGAGGAAACGCCTTCCGTGGAACCAACAGAGACAGTTCGCCGCAGAATCAAGTTGGAGGAGAAGGGTAGACTTCCGAATCTTAGGGAGGCTTTCGATACCTACGTCAAAGCCAAGACGCTCACATGGTCAGCCGCAAGTGCCAAGGACATTCCTCCTCAGGTACGGCAGTTTGTGGAAATCATAAGTGAACTGGAGCACGGTCGGAATATTCGTGTGGATGAGCTTTCCCGTGAGCACATCCGAAGCTACTTCGATACATTGAAACACCTTCCCTGCCGCCTGTGCGGGCAAAGACAGTTTACGGGCAAGGGCTGGCTTCAGCTTGCCGATATGGGGCGCTCCGGGCAGATCGAACGGCTTTTGAGCGTGAAGACGATGGAAGTTCGCCAGACGAACGTGCGAAGTTTCGTCAACTGGTGTGAGTTGGAGTATCGCGGAGCTGTACAGGCCAAATACGTAAACTCTGGGTTCCCGAAAGTTCTCTCCGACAAGGACATCAGACGAAAAGGAGTGAAGCGTGAGGCGTTCACACAAGATGAGCTGAAAGCCCTTTTCGGGGATATGGGAAAGTACGTTCAGGCAACGGAAGGTGTGTCGTCACGCTTCTGGGCTCCGTTGATTGCGCTGTATTCCGGGATGCGGCTGGAAGAGATTTGTCAGCTCCACCTTTCCGACATCGTAAAGGAGGATGGAGTGCTGTGCTTCTCCATCAATGAGGAAAGCGGGGGCTCCGGGTATGTGAAGCACGTCAAGAGCTCTGCTGGTATCCGCAAGGTGCCTGTCCATCCTCATTTGTGGGATGAACTCGGACTGAAGAAGTTCGTTGCTTCTAGGTGGGCGAAAACGCCGAAGGAAAAATACGCATCAACCTTGCTTTTTCCTGATTTACAGGAAAGAGTAAACGCCGTGAACCATACCACTGTAAAGCTTGGCTCCGCCCTGACGCACTGGTTCACGCGCTATCGTCGTTCGGTGGGAGTGGGTGGACAACATGGTGAGCCGAGCACCAAGGCTTTCCATAGCTTCCGCCATACGGTGATCGAGTATCTGCACAAAGAGGCCCGTGTGGACCTTTCTATGCTTCAGGCCGTTGTTGGGCATGAGATGGTGGATATGGGGGTAACGGAGAACTATGCTGGTGACTGGCCTGTGAAGGCGTTGTTGACCGATGTCATAGCTCGTTTGCACTGGGAATTTGTTTAGCAAATTCATTTTTTGAATACAAAAAAAGACCTCAAGATAAAAAATCCGAGAAATCGCATGTTCAAAAAAGAAGTACAAAAAAAATTTTATTCTATAGAGTTACCTCTGTTATTTCACTGTGTTGCAACCTAAAGAACGGTATTAGCCAAATTTGGTTTCGTTACGGAACATATGGGGTATTAATAAGATAACAAGACAATTTATCCCAGGGGGTTGCAACGTTTTTCCCATGTGATACACCCGCCATTCCAGACACCTGCTGGAGGATCGGTCTTGAGGTGTGCACTAGATGTGCCAACTCTTTTTAAAAAATTTTTGTCCACAGAGCAACGGGAGAGCATCTCATGGAAAATGAAATTGTAGGCCCTCAAAAAGAGAAAAACAGGTTCTCGAAAGCTGAGCTTTTGGAAAAGGTTATGAATTTGGTCCAGTCCCGAAAAACTCGGCTTGAAATTCAGGAGGAGTTGGGGCTCACCAAGGGACAATTCGAAAAGGTGCTGGGCTCTCTCCTTTCCAAGGGAAAACTGACCCGAGAAGATAGTGAGTTTTTCCTGAAGACAGGATCTGCATATGCAAAAAGTTTTCCTGAAGAAATTCAATCTTTGTTAAAGGTATCTGGAAACGATTTAATTTTTTTCACTATTGATAATGGGAATATAGTGTTGAAAACAAGGTAGCAGTATGAAGGATGAGGATCATACCTCATCCTTCATACCTTCTCGATATTGTGATACTTACAAAGATAATTGGAGTTTTGATTTATGCCTTCCAATAAAAATATTGATCCCTTTTTTTATGGAGAAATCAGTTGGGCACAGTCCGAGCTTCAATCTCATAGGATGGGGAATATTTCAAATAGCCTATATTTACCTGAACAAAGGAATCTTTTTACAGAGATACATCCTAATATAGAAGATTTTGCTGCATACTTATCTAATACAGTATGTTTTTGCTATAATAGCATTCTTTATGCTGTGTTAGGATGTTTTTCTGCCGCTACGCGTGGTAGATTCTTTATTCAACTTAATGATGTGTGGTCTGAGGCGCTTGTCGATTACACAGTTGTATTGTCTGGTTCAGGGACAAGGAAAAGTGCATTGATGGATATCCTGAGAAGGCCATTTCAAAATTTTGAGTCCCTTATTCAAAACAACTACAAAAAAAATTATTTTCAAGAACGGAGTACGCAAAAACTTATTAAAAAAACGAACCAGAAGAGACTAGAGATGGACGCTCGAGAAATTGCAAAAGAAATGATATTTGGAGTTTCCGAGCAAGAATTTTTAGAAAAAATCGATAGCTATTCTCAAAGATTAGCCTCTATTGAACAGTTAGAAGATACCATCTGTTTAAAGATGCCGGAACTTTTTGTCGGCAATGCAACCTTGAAGTCTATCAGTCAGCAAATGGCCAATAATGGGGGGTGCGCGTGCTTTATGGATGACGAAGGTGGATTCCTCATGGGAGAAATCACTCATAAAGGTAAGAATCCAACATTATTACTGAAATCTTATGATATGACCTCCTTTTCTGAAAGTACGACTCAAAAAACTCTACATCTCAATCATCCGGCTTTATCTATGCTTTTTATTGTTCAGAGGGAATCTGTTTATAAACTTTATGCTTCCGATACATTGAGAGATCTTGGATTTACACCAAGGATCACACCTATTTTTGCAAATCATTTGAATCCTAAACCACTTTATTTCTATAATCCAGAACGTATTTTAAATTGGTATAATGAAAAAATTTTCAAAATCCTTAAGGAAAACTATACTAGAGATTCAAATCGTAAAATAAAAAAAATCAGTGTTGAGAAAAAAGCTTATGATGAGTTAAAAGACTTTGAATATTGGTTGAAGTCAGAATTTCCAACTGACGATTATCTTAAGCCATTTATTGCTAAACTACATGGAAAGGCAGCACGTTTTGCTGGAGCTTTGCACGTCAGTTCCTATGATGACCCCTGCAGTATGCCCATCTCACTGGAATTTATGAAGGCAGGTATATTCTTGGCTAAGGAAAGTCTCCGGCATGCAGAATATATTTTCTCTCCATCTGGGTTGGTTGCTGAGGGTGATGCCAAAAAGATTTTGGAGTGGATGTCGCGTTTGAGTTGCCGAGAGTGCTCGCTGGTTACTTCAACAGAAATAGAGCAGGGGATACGAAATCTTGACAAAAAACGTTGCCATCAAGCTCTCGATCTGCTTGAAAAAGTAAATATAATCAAACAAATTATTTACCCAGACCGTGCCAGAATTTGCGTCATACACAGGGATTTTTGGGACATGAATGGGGCAATAAATGTTGATGGGAGGCGTCTATTTTAAAATAGACGCCCTATACTCAAAAATTCTGAGTTTTTTTGCACAAAAAAACTCTCGTTGCTTGCCAAATTTTGTTACAGAAATTTTGAGTTGGTGCACGCTCAAGGAGTTCTCTTTTAACCGGTGAAGGTGCAGGACAAGCTAAACAGAGGCGGTTCTTCGGAGCCGTCTCTTTATTTTTTCTAAAAGCTGATTGCGTGAGGTTATGCCATTTGAAACGGCAACGGATTCAATTACCTTCCACGTCCTTTTTCATGCCCGTTCGGTCATTTCCAAATTTCCGTATCACGGTGGACGAGCTAACGAGCTTTGAAATTAAGAACGAGCGATCCTTGTTCTCGTGATGCTGGGCAAGAAGCGTGATATACTTGCTGCCATTTCTTGAGTAGGTATATTTTATTCAGACGTTTTTCCTTTATTGTTTCGGCTGTGGATTTCGTTCGGAGCTTCCTTGTACGCCCCAGGGTATAGGAACAAGTAACGGTTTCGGTCTGTATGAAACGGTGCAAAGTGAACAGGTGGTTCCTGGCGAAGCGGGGTATTGGTAATGACAAGGAGATCCATCTATTTGAGTGCATCCACATGCCCCTTGATTTCGCAATGCTCGCGAAACGTTTTTTCTGCGACGGTCAGCCCTTTCCGCAGGAAAAAGTCGGTGTCGCCAAGCGAGAACGTATTTCCTTCAAGTCCGGCGGACGCGCATGTCCACTCGGCAATCAGGGCGTCTTGCAAGGCTGCCCGCCTGTATTCGGGAATGGCTTTTAGGCATTGGAAAAGGTCTGACATCACATCCCCCTCCCCATCAAAGGCGACGGTACTCACGGGAAAATCCCTGTTGTATTCACTGGGCTAAAAATACTTGCTCACCGCAAGTCTAAATTGTTCTAGGAAAAGCTGTTTAAAATAGCTGATGTTGTTTTGCTCATAAAACAGGATGATACCCTTCTTGTACTCAACTTCGTCCACGCTTCGGTATGAAAGTGGGCAGAAGTCTTCAGCAAGCAGGATCGCGTTTCCAAGAATGCGGGAAGTGCGTTTGTTGCCGTCTTCAAAAGGCTGGATATAGGAGATCATCAAAACAGCAAGCAGAGCTTTCTCAATGGTGTTTTCTGCTTGGTCATCAGCATGGCATGGGCCGCAAGAATGTCGTTTTGCGAGGAAGGGTTCCATGTTTCCAGATGTTCATATGCACTGAAAGCATTACGAAATCCTTGAATTTCAATGGTTTGACCTAATACATGTGTTCCGCTCAGGACCGCTGTGACCAGCTCCAGAGTGAGCGTGTTGCTTTCAATGGCAACGGAGACATGGATGGTTCGAATCCGGTTTTCCTTGCACAGGAAGGGAGAAGTCGAACGCTTGTATTTCACGTTTACATTCCGTTTCTATAAAAAATATAAGTTAGATGAGTGCATATTTAGCAGATGGTTGAGAAAAAGGGTATCCGATGGCATTCGGATACCCTGTTGTCTGACTATCTTGTTCTTGTAAGAAGTTCTTTGATCAGACTATCAGCCTCGTATCCCTTCAGATCCTGTAAGGATTTGCCAAAACGGGAAGCAGCAAGCTCCTCTGGATTTTTCCTCTGCGCCTGAGCCTTATTGCGAATGAGGGACAGTTGACTACGGCTGGCAGGCTTGTCTCCTCCTCCCTTGAATCTACTTTTATCATCCTGAGAGCCATTTTGAGAGATGTTTTGATGGTTTTTGATATAGGGTTCAGTTTTTTGCTTAACAGCGTTTATAACCCTATTTTTGGCCAATTCAAGAGTGTCTTCCTTTTCAAAAGGAGAACGAGGAGATACGGAGCAAACATCATTTATGACTATTCCATCTGGCATAACAAGACTTGCAGACACAATTGCCGTTTTTCCATTTTGATCGGTGGGAATTTGAAGTACATGGACAGCAATTGAATTCGAAGTATGAAACATGGAAATTTTCTCCTGTAAAAATGGTTTTAAAAAGCACTCCATCGCCTAGTCCAAGTCAAAATGTTCTGAATGGTGTTGAATTGGGCATATAATGGAAAGTGTTTTCTTCTTTTACATGAGGAGCATCATGCTTCATTTTTCCTCGTAGCCATTGAAGAAAAGAGTTTCTTTCATATCCAATTTTCTTGCCAATCTTAACTTTCACAGCAGGACCAGTCCCAAGGGCATCAGCATTCGACATGCTTTTCGCGGAAAAGATTCTTCCAATCTTCTCAGAAGCAAATTCTCTTGTAAAAACTGGAGGCAGTTCCTTACGCAATTGATCAAAGAATACTTCATCTCCAAACATGATTTATCTCCTTTTTTTAACTTCTAGAAAGCCTTGAATATCCATAACGCCATGCATGTTTCTCAAGACAATCCTTGCTGAATGTTTTAGCAAGATAGCTTCCAGAACGAAACGCTACATCTCTTTTCATAGAGAAATCTTCTTTATTTCTGTCAATGACAATTCCATTGTCATAGTTAGGTTCTCTTTTTTTGTTCAAACAATAATGAACAAGACCTTCTTCATTTGTTTTTAAAGTATTTTTCCATGTTTCATTTGTTATATTGAAAATAGTAAATTTATTCTTTATGGCATTTGCATTAATCCAGAGAAGAAAATGATAATGAGGAAAAGAAGAATCATGAATCTCCCTGACCCAAAGATACAAAGGAGCAACTCTATGAGTTGCTATGACCATTCGTTTCAACCTTCGTGAAAGGTTATAACTGAAATCAGATATATGGTCAGGAGAAGGAAGAATAGAACCATCAGAAGGATAGTGAAGATCAAAACGAAGTTGCATGATCTTGCTATGTTCTGCTAAAGAAAAATCCATAAGTTCTTTTTGCTTTCTCAAGATGTCAATAAACTTACTTTCAGTGTCATCTCTTGAAGGAAGGATTTTCAATCCATCAAAAACATCTTTGAATGTAATTTCTTTTTTCATCAGAACTCCTTTTATTTAGTTTCATATTCTCATGAAGATATGTTTAAAAGAAAATGTGATCTTGAGCTCTCTTCATCTCTCCACCTGTGGTGGATCATGATGAGCTATGCTCTTACCCCCTCTCACACCTGTGTGGTGTGAAATTAATGTTCTCTCTTTTCTTTATTTTTATTCTTTATTCTTTTTATCTTTTTGTTATTGTCTTTCTTCTTCTTCTTCTTCTTCTTCTTCTTCTCTTTATTTGTTATTATCTTTTTAGTAATACAATCAGACCTAGAACGAATATTCAAAAAATGTGATGAAAATTTTCATTGTAAGCATGTCCTTATCGTGAAAGATTATGGTAAACTGGGCATATTATATGTTGAAAAACTTGGCGGATTTATTGGGGGCAAAAAAGAAGGCCCACCCCCATAATGAGAGCCAGGCCTTCAGTGATCCATTGAAAAATGAATGTTACTGATAAAGTTTATTACATATCAGCTCAATCCGAAAAATCGTTCAAAGAAGGCACGGAGTTTGTCCAGTACGTTTTGCTTCTTTGCAGCGTGGTTATTGTTTTTGCTGAACCGTGAAACAGGCGGAAGTATCTTTGTGATGGCGGTTCCGGTGGCTGGGATGGTTCCGTCGCGGAACGCATTGGCAACAAAAATTTCCGTTTCAGCAGGATTGAGTTTTTCCTCGGCAATGATACGCTCAAGCTCTTCTTCTTTCTTGGTCTTAATGTAGGCAAGCCACGCTTCATCGATTTTTTCCGTTATGGAAACGGAATCCACAAACTGTTCGATGAGGTCTTTCTTGTTGCGCAGGCTGGGACTGGAGTTCACAGCCCGTGCGATGCTGGAGCGGATTTCCGTACCCTCTTCGGACCCCTTCTTCTTGAGGTAGGCCTCCACCAGCATCAGGATGTAATCAACATTGATTTCAACTTGTTTGATAAGTTCGATTTCAAAAACCACATCGTCGTTGATGGCTTCTCTTTCCGCTTCGGCTTTACGGCGAAATTCCGCATGCAGGTTGAGATATTGGCTTTGATAGTCCTGAAAGGTCTTTCCGCTGAGGATATCGTTTTCCGTAAAGTCGTCAAAGGCGACAAGAATATTTTTCAGCCGCAGGATGGAGCCAAAGAGCCGGATAAAGTCCTTCTGGGCGGTTTCTCCCGTGATGGGCGCATCAAGCGGGAAGAAGGCCAGCATGTCCTCCACCTGCTTTTTATACTCCGTGTAATACTCGGTGTAGGATTTCAGCAAAGCGATATTCTTGGCGTCCTTGTTTCCAAAAAGAGCCAGAGCGTCGTTGGTTTCCTCTTCGAGGTTGCGGAATGAAACGATGTTGCCGTAGGTCTTGACGGAATTCAGGATGCGGTTGGTACGCGAAAAAGCCTGAATCAGGCCGTGGGCACGCAGGTTTTTATCCACCCAGAGGGTATTAAGGGTAGTCGCGTCGAACCCCGTCAGGAACATGTTGACGACGATCACCATATCCAGTTCACGGTTTTTTAGCCTGAGTGACAGATCCTTGTAATAGTTTTGAAATTTGTCTGCCGAGGTGTCGAAATTGGTACTAAACATCTGGTTATAGTCTTTGATGACGTTTTCCAGAAAGTCACGGGAGCCGGCGTCCAGCCCTTCGGCGCTGCATTCTTCTTCACTCAGTGCTCCGTCCGCTGTCTCTTCGTTGGCGGCAAAGCTGTAGATCAACCCAACCTTGAGACGTCGGGCGGGAGGCAGATTTTTTTGCTGATTGAAAAATTCAAGGTAATAGCGTTTGGCGGCCTCAATGGAAGCGGTGGCGAACAGGGAATTGAAGCCGGACAGCCGTTTGCCTTTATGACTGTAGAACGTGGTTCGTCTGGTCTTTTGATCGAAATGTTCCCGGATATACGCCACAATCTGCGTAATGCGCTCGGGAGCAAGCAAAGCCTGTTCCGTATCAATGGACGAAACCTGTTTATCCCGGATATGTTCCGACGCCTTGATGGTGTTGATGTAATCCACACGGAACGGCAGAACATTCTTGTCATTGATCGCATCGACGATGGTGTAGGTGTGGAGTTTGTCGCCAAAGGCCTTTTCCGTTGTACAGAGAAGGGCCTTGCTGCCTCCGGGAGCGTTTTCCGAGAATATAGGTGTCCCGGTAAATCCGAACAGGTGGTAGCGTTTGAAAGCGTTCGTGATGTCCGTATGCATGTCGCCGAACTGACTGCGGTGGCATTCGTCAAAAATGATGACAACATGGGCGTCATAAATAGGATGTTTTGGATTTTTGCCTATGAAGTTTGAGAGTTTTTGAATGGTTGTAATGATAATGCGGGCATTGGGGTTTTCCAGCTGCTTTTTAAGGACGGCGGTGGACGTGTTGGAGTTTGCCGCGCCCTTCTCAAAGCGTTCATACTCCTTCATGGTCTGGTAATCCAAATCCTTGCGGTCGACCACAAACAGCACTTTGTCGATGGCGGGCAGGTCTCGCGCCAGCTGAGCGGTTTTGAAGCTGGTAAGGGTTTTGCCGCTGCCGGTGGTGTGCCAGATATAGCCGCCCGCCGCCGGTGTGCCCAGCCGTCTGGCGTTGGTGCTGGTAATGATGCGTTGCAGAATCTGTTCCGTAGCGACAATCTGATAAGGCCGCATGACCAGCAGCTTGCGATCCACATCGAACACGCAGTAGCGGGTGAGGATGCTGAGGAGGGTGTGTTTGGCGAAAAACGTCTTGGTGAAGTCGACAAGATCAGTAATAGGCTGGTTTCGGGCGTCGGCCCACCAGCTGGTGAAGGCAAAGCTGTTGGAGCTTTTCTGTCGGGATTTTTTGCCCTGCTGTTCGGCAAGGTGCCCGCTCCGAACGGTATTGCTGTAATATTTGGTCAGCGTGCCGTTGCTGATGATGAACAGCTGCACATACTCGAACAGGCCGCAGCCCGCCCAAAAGCTGTCCCGCTGATAGCGGTTGATCTGGTTGAAGGCCTCGCGAATGTCCACCCCACGCCGTTTCAGCTCGATATGCACCAGCGGCAGGCCATTGACGAGTACGGTCACATCATAGCGGTTGGCGTAGTTCCCCGCCGTTTCATATTGATTGACGACTTGCAGGCTGTTGCTGTGAATGCGCTGCTTGTCGAGCAGATAGATGTTTTTGGTCGAGCCGTCGTCACGCTTGAGGATTTGGATATGGTCTTCCTGAATGCGGGTTGTCTTTTCTATGATGCCGTCATTGTTTCCTGCAATGCAGGTACTGAAAAAGGTTTCCCATTCCGTATCGGAAAAGATCATGCCGTTGAGCTTTTCCAGCTGGCGGCGAAGGTTGGCGACAAGCTCCGCCTCGGAAGTAATGGGAAGGTATTCGTAAGCCTGCGCCTGCAACTGCTTGATGAAGGCCTTTTCCAGTGCGGCTTCACTCTGATAGGCGTTGTCGTCGTCACGTTCCCGCACGAATTCGGCGACAACCGTACTCTCTTCAAACAGGGCAAGAGGCTCGCAGTGCATGATAGGGCGGGGTTGGCTCATTGCGCCTCCTTGAAGGTCAGCAGGCGGTCACGGTAATGCTCATACTGCTTGCGGCGAGCGGCGATCTCCGCAGGCAAGCCACTGGAAAGGTCGTTGACCAGTGCATCGAACTTGTCGAGGATAGCGACGATGCGAGCTTGCTCTTCGAGGGAAGGAACGGGGATCTTGACTAGGCCAAGATTAGCTCCACTTAGTGAAGCTCGTGTCGTAAATATACAATTTTTTATAATTTGTTCTCTGACTTTTTTTGATTTAAAACAGTACGAGCAATATTTGGGAAGGAGCCTTTCTTGCTTTTGTCTTCCTCTAATTAGGAATCCACTAAAAACACATCCTTCTATATCTTCTAATAGTACAGAAGCAAATCCAATTTCTTCTCGTGTTTCAGACGTTCTAGTAAAAAATACATCTCCTTTTTTTGCAGAGACGTTATTTTTTTCGTTTTCTGTAACTTCAACTCTATCACTCAAACTACTTTTAAATAGGAAATTATTTTTATATACATCGGTATATTTTACAATGAAATTTCCCTTACCAAAAAACTCCTTCCCTTTATTGAGCCCATTCTTAAATTCAAAAATTTCAGACAGTTTAAGATTTGGAATATCATTTTCAAAATTTAATAAATCATCAATATAGTATTGATATTGTTTTCTTCTTAGCTTAAGCTCCGCCTCCAGCTCCGCCTCCAGCTTGGTGAAGGTATCCAGCACCTTCACGATCTCGCGCTGAATTTCAAGGGGAGGGATGGGGATTTTTATTTTTCCCAAGCTTTTTGCTGAAACATCAATAACTTTTGTTCCCGTGGCGTATCTTTTTTTTTCAGTAAAAAAGGCTGGAGTTTTGAGATAGTAAGAAATATATTTTGAATCTTGATCATGCTTAAGAACCGTAGCGTGACCACCAGTCACTATCTGGCAATCTCCTAACCATGCGACGGCTTTACACACATCATCTATATTTTCACTTGTATTTGTAATAATTATATCTCCAGGATCAACTTTTGCCAATTTATCTGCTTTTTCTTTTGCAATGAATGAAATTGTTTCTGCTGCCCATATCCCGTAATATGTATAAATCTGGCCATAATGGATACAACCAACGCCAGTTTCTTCAAAGTCTGATTTAGGCATCCCATTACCACGAACCAGCGTGCCAATTTCCCCTATCGCTTTATACTCCACCCCATTCGGGCACAGCTTGGCAATCAAATCGTCAATCTTGCTCATGCTAGCCCTCCAGCTCGGCGACGATGGCGTCAATCTGTGTTCTCAAAGCGGCCTGACGCTCGACAATCCCGGCAATTTCCGCATTCAGCTGCACAATATCCACGGCTTCCCGCTCGTCCTTCTGTGCAACGTAGGAAGAAACCGCAATGTTGTAGCCGTTTCCGGCAATCTCTTCGGCATCCACAAGCCGGACAAAATGCTCAATATCCTTGCGCTCGGCATAGGCATCAAGAATTCTCTGCTGATTGTCGGCGGTCAGTTTGTTCTTGTTGCCATTGCGGACAAATTCAGCGGAAGCATCAATAAACAACACCGCGTTGTCGCTTTTGGATTTCTTCAGAATGATGACGCAGGTGGCGATAGTTGTTCCAAAGAACAAGTCAGGCGGCAACTGGATGACAGCATCAACGTAGTTGTTGTCAATCAGATACTGCCGAATTTTCTGTTCCGCTCCTCCACGGTACAGCACGCCGGGAAATTCGACGATGGCCGCCGTGCCGTCCACCGCCAGCCATGAAAGGATGTGCATGGTAAAGGCCAAGTCCGCCTTGCTTTTCGGAGCCAGCACACCCGCTGGGGCAAAGCGCGGATCGTTGATCAACAAGGGGTTGGCATCCCCTTCCCATCTGATGGAATACGGAGGATTGGAGACAATGGCCTCAAACGGCTCATCATCCCAGTGAGCCGGATCGGTCAGCGTATCCCCGTGAGCGATGTCGAACTTCTCAAAATTGATGTCGTGCAGAAACATGTTGATGCGGCACAGATTGTAGGTGGTCAGATTGATTTCCTGACCGAAAAAGCCCTGACGCACATTATCCTTGCCCAACACCTTGGCAAATTTCAGCAGCAGAGAACCGGAACCGCAGGCGGGGTCGTATACTTTATTGATCTCGGTCTTGCCCAACACGGTGATGCGCGCCAGCAACTCGGAAACTTCCTGTGGGGTGTAAAACTCCCCACCGGACTTCCCGGCAGTGGAGGCGTACATCTGCATGAGGTATTCATAGGCATCACCAAACAGGTCAATGGTATTGCTCCCGAAATCCCCGCCGTTCCCCAAGGGCAGATCGCCGATGGCTTCCAGCAGCATCACCAGCTTTTCATTGCGCTTCTTGACGACAGCTCCCAGCTTGTTGCTGTTGACGTCCACCTCCGCGAACAACCCCTTGAAGTCGTCTTCGCTGTCCGTACCGATTGCGGAACCTTCAATGTTGGCAAAAACACGGCTCAGGGTTTCATTGAGATTGCCGTCCTGCCGGGCCTTGAACCGTACATTGTTGAACAACTCGGAAGGCAGGATATAGAACCCCTTTTCTTTGACCGTCTCGGCGCGTCCGTATTCCGCCTCCTCATCACTCAACAGCGCGTAGTTGAAATCTTCATTCCCTGCGCGGAATTCCTGTGCATTCAGGTAATTGGTCAGATTTTCAGAGAGAAAGCGGTAAAACAACATACCCAGCACATAACTCTTGAAATCCCAGCCATCCACACTGCCACGCAAATCATTGGCAATGCGCCAGATGGTCTTGTGCAGCTCAGCCCGTTCAATCTCTTTGGTATTACTCATGAAATCTTCCTGTCTGGTTATGCTTCCCACCTGCTGCCACGTGAGGCGGCAAGTGCCGCTCGATTGTTTCCCTAACGAAGGAGCTGGCTTCTTCGACGCGCAGTTATCCCAAGTGCCGTTTCCGGCGTGTTCTTATACTCCCAATTGTTATCTTGAAGCAACGCATCCCTATGCAGCGGGATCACGCTGGGTCACCATGAAAGTCTTTCAATCATGAAAGCTTATTATCGTCCTATTGTCCTGGCGGGTAAACTCCCGACCTACCAAAAGCAGTATAACTCCTCTGGGGAACAGAACACCTTTCCGTAAAGTCATAATTGGGATTTTCGATAAGGGAATATTCATCATTTGGGGATACTATTCACACTATCTTGCTGCAATAATATCTACTCTTCGTATGCGTCATGGGTTCCGCCCTTATCGCATTCCATTACAGCCCCCTTCAACATCTGATATGTGCATGGCCCCTTGCCGCAGAATTCGGCAACCCGTGCCAAGCAAATCGTTTTTTGCCCTTTCACCGCGTTATTCAGACTATCTGTGGATACGGGATAAAACTCCCATTGCTCCAAATCGAGCGGATTGATGGTATCCTGCTCCTTATGCTTGAGCACACAAAACACATAAACATCAGCCTGACGCTTTTTCTCCTTGGGATAGGCAACGCCATCCCAGTACAGGCTTTCGGCAATACTGAATTTTATTCTGGAAAAACCTTTTTGTTCCCATGACTGGATGTAGGCCGATGCCTTAACTTCGATTTTGATACCCTCAGGTGAAAGGAGATCAAAACTTCCCCATGTGGGACTGGTTCCTCCATCACAGCCCATTGCCATCGCGACGATGTACTCCGCCAGCTTGCCACGCTCCGTATTGCTGACCAAATCCGAAAAGGCCCACGCCCAAAAATCCTGAAGGGTGCGTTCACCGTCCATTCCTTGAAAGCATTCTTTGCCACTTTTACGTATCACCTCTATAGCCGGAAACCGTGCTGGCATACTTCCCCACTTTATTTCAGCTAATTGGAAAATTGAAACAAATGGTTGCTGCCAGAGGCACCGGCCATTCTTCCAAGCATGCTTTTACCTGCTGGAATATTGTTTACACCGTCTACTCAAATTCGAGAATACCCCCCAAAAAAAGCTGCCAGCAACTCGTGCTGGGCAGCCTTCCTTTTTCTTTCGTTTTAAGCACATTTCTGACGGACGGAGGGTATGCTGGTTGCGGGAGTCTTTGAAAGCCAGGGGGATGACAGCCTGTATCCCTCCCCGAAAAGCCAGAAATGCAGCCTTTCCTTTCGACAAAACGCTGTATAAACGTCGGCACCTCATTGAAAATACGTTCAGCAAACTGAAGGACTGGCGGCGTATCGCAACACGCTATGACCGCTGTGCCCATACCTTTTTCTCAGTCATCTGCCTTGCTGTCAGTGTTATCTTTTATCTTCATTAAGGAGTCCTGACCCTATTTCACAGTATCCATAGTATAATTGCAGTACTTTCAAAACAATTCTTATTGTCTTAAAATGACTTTTACTTATCAATTTTTTTTAATACACCAACGGTACGCTCGACCAATTCTACAATGAGTTTCTGCAATTCAGGATCGATATCCTCAATCAAATCAGCTATAGTTTCAGCATGGACTCTTGTTGGACTTTCTACATTGGAGAAAAGTTCTGCTACAGAGCAGTCAAGAGCATTTGCAATACTTTGAAGTCGAGAGAGCTTTGGGGAAAAAATGCCTCTTTCTATCCGCGAAAGGGAGTGCTGCTCAATGCCTAGTCGCTCTGCAAGTTCAGCTTGGCTCAGCCCCTTACGTTTTCGCTTAGACATAATAGTAGTTCCAACAAGATAGCAGAGATCTGCCTGTCCTTTGTCCGCCACGGTCTGCACTCCTTTTTTGAGTGCAAATCGTATCGCGAAACAGAGTTATAGAAAAATCCTTATTTCGGATCAATTGACGTAATAAGGATATAAGAATACTCTGCAAGGCAGCGTTAATCAATATAACCTTCTAAAGGTTTCCGGATATGGCTGTCTTCCTTAACAACTTCCGCTTCATCACCAAACTGTCGTGCCCACCGGATAACCTCCAGAGGCTCTGCGACCTGAACGGTAAACAGTACTCCTCCATTTCCGTCATCTTCCAGTACTTGGCTCGGGTGCCATTGGCGCTCCTGAACGTAATGTCGGGCCTGCCCGGTAAATCTGACCGTAATAGCATGAGTTTTGTCCCCGATAAAAGCATCAAAGGCATTTCGTTGTTTGGCAAGAAAACCGTCGTCCTCATCGGTGCGCCAAGTTATGCTTATTCCAGTAAGCTGAATTTGTTCAATCCGGCTTATACGGAATACTTTCCATTGGTGTGGCTTTTCATCAACTGTCCGGGCATAGAGATAAAGGGTGCGTTGGCGCATGTATATGTGCCGAGGATCAACTTCACGCCATTGGGTATCCCACGTCCCACTGCGGGTATACAGAATCCGTATCCGCCTGCCTTCTGTAACGGCATCTCTGATGATGGTAAGTATTTCAGGCTTTACACCAAAACCGGTGTTTGTCACCTGCTCATCAAAACAAGCCAGCAGTTTTTCCTTGAAGGGAGAAGGCAATCCTCCAGCCAGTTTTCTCCCCGCATCTATGGCAAGTGCAGCAAGGGTACCGTCACCGGTGGCGCTCAGTTGCTCCAAGGCAAACATGACCACAAGGCGATCAGACAGCCCCAGCCCCGTGATAGGTGTCAATCTGTCTTCAACAATTTGGAATCCTTTAGTTCTATTATATTCAAACTGAAACCCCACTTCAGCAAGAGCTGCTCTGTCCTTATAAAATTGGCTTTTTCCTATACCAAGGCGAGCCCAGAGTTTAGTCAGAGGCTGATGGGGATCTTCCCGGATAGACTGTACAATACGGAGCAGACGGGAGACTCGCGAAGAGTCCACCTCAGTAGAAGTCAGTATTTCACGAGCAGAATCAAAAGTGGCTTTAGGCACACACGTTCCCCCACATGTTTTTCACTATCATGCGATAGCACTACCATCCCGGCAAGCGTTTTTTCGATGAGAGTCCATAGCAGTGTGGAAAAGTATTTCCAAAATATGGCGAATCCAGTCCACACAGTTGTGGAATCTGAATAAAATTTCAGTTTACCCGGTATTAAAATAGATTATTCTTACTTTGACATACGACTAATTGATATATGAAAGATTAAATAGTTAATGATCGTAGGTGGCTAATGATTTTTTTTAAGAAGGTGGAATTCTTTCTTGTGCTGCTCTGCCTCACACCCAATGCCTACGCAGGTTCAGAGGCATTGTGCCCCTCCAAAGTGCTGGATAACGGAATCCTTACTGGAGTCTACAAGGGCTCACAGTGCGGAGATATGTGTTACGGCGCATTTCAGCTTGATTCCGGGGAATCCGTTTTCATGATTGCCGATCCGGATCAGCTTGATCGGGAGCTGGGAAAGGGGGGCAACCGGGTTTCAGTGAATTACGATGTCCAACAATTCTGGAATGTATACGGTGAAGAATGTTCACGGATGGAAGTATACAAGAGCGGGCATGTCATAGAACCGCATTCTAAAGAAAACGCTTCCGCACAAGATTCCCTGCTCAGTGCGGAATACGCCCAATGCATGGAGAAAAGCGGCGGTGTCACCGTTGAAATGAAGGATTACCTGACTGCGGAAGATGAACGCATAGAAGCTCTTCTTAACGCCACGTACAAAAAAACAATGCAGGCAATGGATGAGAAGCAAAAGACTTTGTTGCGTGATTCCCAAAGGGCTTGGCTCAAATATCGGGAAGGTTCATGCGACACGATGATGTCTGTTCTTGGAGGAACTTCCGCTAGCCTTATCACTACAGGCTGGAGGCTCGAAATGACGGCACGGCGTGTGAGTTGGCTCAAGGATATATTGGACAGTTTTTAGAGGCATATTTGTTGGGCAAGAATAATCTGGATGAAAAATATCTGGAAGTAAAACTATTGAAGATTAATGACTTCAAGATAATTTTTACTCTTGAATAGCAAATTCAATGCTTATAGGAGTATGGTGATGACATACCTTACACAAGTTGAACAAGGTTTTTATCCAAATCCAAAGGATAATGTGTACAATAGCTTGTTTGAACAATACGAGCATATATTATTTGAAAGCCTCATCACAAGTTTTGGTCTAGATACTTTTATTCAAGATCAGCATGGTGGAGATGTAGACACTATCCACAATGTACGACAGATTGATGAAGATGAAAAGATGTATTATAAAAGCAAAGTACATCAGCAAAATTATGAAAATAGAGGAGAGTATGACTCTCACTCCTACCACTCACATCCAAACTATCGAAAAAAGAATAAAGAGGTCAGTAAACAGAAAAAAGATGGACAACTTATCGATGCATACACAGGAAAGCGTGTTGCTCGCAATGCTAAAATAGATATGGATCATACTATTTCTGCTAAAGAAATTGATGACGATCGTGGTCGTGTATTGGCTGGGCTGCCAGGGGAAGATTTGGCAAATAGCAGTGAAAATCTTCATCCAACCGACAGCCATATAAACCGTAGCAAAAAGGCCGATAGCGTTCCTGAACATTTGGCGAAGAACGGCGACAAATACACAGAAAATGAAAAGAAGCGGATGCGCGCAGTAGATTCAGCTGCCCGGCGTGCCTATAATGCCAAAATAGCGTATGCCTATTATACCAGTACCGACTTTTGGCAACATACGGCAATGGCATCGGGTAAAGTTGGTTTTCAGATGGGGATTCGCCAGGCCCTTGGTTTTGTACTGACTGAGGTATGGTTTAGCGTACGCGAAAAGCTCACCGGCGAGAGTGGTAATAGCTTAGAGAGTATTTTTTCAAATATTTCTGAAGGTGTGCGTTTAGGGATTCAGCGTGCCAAGGAAAAATATAAAACGCTGCTTGATACTTTCAGTGAAGGGATGGTGGGTGGGATTCTTTCCAGCCTGACCACTACCCTCTGCAATATTTTTTTTACGACGACAAAAAATTTGGTACGTGTTCTCCGCCAGAGTTTTGTTTCGCTTGTGGCAGCAGGCAAGGTACTGTTCTTCAATCCTGACAATCTCCTCTTTGGGGATCGTATGGTCGCAGCCCTTAAAATTATTGCCACAGGCGCTTCTGCTGTAGTGGGCATATCGATTTCACAAGCAATCGCTGCCAGTGGTCTTGGTACTATTCCCGTTGTGGGCGAGCTTCTTTCTACTTTTGTAGGTGTCTTTGCCACAGGAGCATTATCCTGCACCTTGCTCTATGCCCTTGATTCTTGCGATATTGTCCAACAAGTCGTTGGTATCTTGAACAAGGTACGCACCATTGACTATGATATTGCCTTTTATCGCCAGCAGGCAGACGCCTTTGAAGCTCTTGCAGCAAAATTACTTGCCTACGATTTGGAAGGTTTTAAAAAACAAACAGCCGCTTATGCCAATATTGCACAACGTCTTGCATGTGTAGGCAATAATTCACAAGAATTATCTGACATTCTAGAGGCAGTTCTGGCAGACCGTGACATTGCTTTGCCTTATACTGGTGATTTCGACAGCTTTATGGGGTCAAAGGAGAATACGTTGCATTTTTGTTAGGGTACATTTTTTTATATATTGATATACTCGAAGCTATAGAGGGAGGCAAGACAAACGAATGTTCTAAATAAGCATTTGTGGTGCGAAATGTTTTAATAAAACAATTCGCTTTTAATTGAAAAAATTTAACAATAATGGAGGGAAGTATGCCTTTTCCTTTTCTTCTTGGAGCTGCTGCGGTGATTGCTGGAGCAACAGGTGTTGGTGCTGGCGTATATGGGGCGAGCAAAATGAAAGATGCCAAAAATACCATGGAGCTTGCCCAACGATGCCATAAAGAAAATACCGAGCGATATGAGCGTACGCAGGAAGAAACCTCTACGGAGATGGACAAGCTCGGTACGTTGGAAATGGAAATTTTGAAATCTTTTGGTCATTTTAGTGATTTGATTGAACGTATCCAGAATCGGCCAAATTTTAATGAAATCAACCGTGGAGACAGTTCGTTACCGAGCTATAATCCGCAACATTTACGTGAGGTTTCTATCGGAGCTGGCGTGTTGCTGGGATCCTTAGGTGGGGCGGCAGTAGGCACGGCGGGCGGTATGGCAGCAGCAGGCGGTGTGTCTATGGCTGTTATGGCCTTGGGCTCTGCTTCTACTGGAACGGCTATTGCCTCACTTTCTGGAGTAGCGGCGACCAATGCAACTTTGGCTGTCCTAGGTGGAGGAACACTGGCGGCAGGAGGAGGGGGGGTAGCTCTTGGTTCAACTCTACTAAGTGCAGCTACATTAGGCGTGGGGCTTATGGTTGGAGGGGCTATCTTTGCCTTTACCGGTTCCAAGCTATCGGAAAAAGCTGACGAAGCATGGTCACAAATGCGTCGTGCTGAGGAAAAGATCAATACTATATGTACGTTTCTTGATCAGCTAAAAACGGCTTCCATCAGCTATATGGATAGCTTATATAAAATACGAAGTCTCTATAGTAATCATATTTCATTTTTGGAAAAACTTTTGCAAAGAGAAGCAAATTGGAATTTATTTTCAGAAGAAGAGAAGAAAAATATCAAAAATCTTGTTTACCTTGTTTCTTTACTTTATGCCATGTGTAAAGAGAATCTTGTTATAAAAAATGAAGATAATGAAGGTGTTAATAGTGTTAATATAAATGGTATAGATACACAGATAAAAAAGGCAAATACAGCATTGGAACAGATTTCAGCAGCTTAACAAAATTTTGATCAAAGGCATGTACTTCATTCTGAAAATGGAGTACATGCCTTATTAATACAATATTATAAAAATAAATATGTATGAAATCTGCATTTTATTGTGACAAATGTGGGGCATGTTGTCGCCAGTTGCCTCTTTTTGGTTCTGCCTATGCATGGTTAGATAATGGAACAGGTATTTGCCGTTATTACGACTTGAAAACAGGACTTTGCTCAGTATACTCTCTGCGACCGTTAATTTGTCGGGTAGAGGAGGGTTACAGTATATATTTTTCTCTTTTTTCATGGGAGGAATATATAAAAGAAACTACGCATGCCTGTAATATACTCAAAGCAAATTTAAAGAAGAGATAGGTATGGGCCAGCGTATAGATTTCCCTTTTTCCCTTTCTCATCTGCCTGAATACTCCGTACAAGAATTAGAATTTGAGATACTGTTACCCAACCGGAAACGTACTCTCGGTATCGGTATTACTACTCGTTGTAATTTTTCTTGTCCTATGTGTTATTATCATTCGGATAATACGCCCTACGCATCTCCTTTAGATTTTCCCATAGAGAGACTTCAATACCTATTGAATAATATTGGGCCATTGTCCTCTGTAGCGTTTGGTCTTCAGGGTGAACCTTTCTGCCATCCCCATATTTTTACTGCCCTTGACTGTGCCATGGAGCGCGCTGCTAATCTCATAGTCGTATCCAATGGAAGTCTACTCACACAAACGACGATCAATCGTCTACAATTATATACATTTTCTCAATTTTTTCTCAGCGTTGATGCGGGTGATCCTAATACGTATTCATTTATGCGCCGTGGTGGAGATTTTCATACCTTCAAAAACCATGCTCTGTTACTAACAGAGGCTCTGGGTGACTGTGTACAGTTCCATACTGTCATTTGCCAGCAAAATCTTCATAGTTTACCTCAGTTGCCAAAAATAGCTGCACAGACTGGAATAAAAAGTATCAGTTTAGAGCAAGTACGCATACATCCCTATGCCCACCAGAATGGAATATCTTTCGCAGACGGTCTTGAATTAAAGTACATGTTACTTAATCTATTAGAAAATGCTGAAAAATACGGTATACAGTTACAGTTCAGTGAGTTTTTTTCTGATGTTGAAATGAGGCAGTGGTTGATGTCTCATGCAGGAGAAAAGCATTTCATACATAAAACTCTGAACGGAATCTGTCCCCAGCCTTGGATGTATACCTCCCTACTCGCTGATGGTTCTCTCTTCCCCTGTTGTGGAGATTTTGGGCCGATCGCTGTGCAGTCGCTTACATTTGACGGAATTTTCAATCATCCATCAATGTTGCGCCTCCGAGCCGCCCTTAGAAAAGGGCATATAATCCCAGCCTGTCAAAATTGCCGACAGTAATAGAATAGTTATTAATATATCGGATAGATAAGTCTAAAGCAATATGCGCCATTCATTGAACTACAAGTATATATTACTTCTTTGAGAGAGAATACTTTTTGAGACTCTGTCCAGTTTGGGATGGAGTCTCTTTGTTTTTGAAGGAGAATGTCATGCCCGAATACACATCACAAGAAGTGGGAGAACTCGCCAAGGCTCTCATCAACGTTCAACGCCAGCTTCAACCGGCACTGAAGGATGCCAACAACCCGTTCACCAAAAGTAAGTACGCCACCTTGAACAGCGTCATGGACTCGTGCCGTGAGGCCTTGCTTTCCAACGGTATTTGGCTTTGTCAGTATCCAGTTCCTGCCGATCCGGGATGTCTGGGACTCGTCACGAAACTCACCCATGCGGAATCGGGACAATGGCAGGCGAGCCTTGCCGTGGTTCCTCTGCCCAAGGCCGATCCCCAAGGAGTGGGTATCAGTATGACCTATATGCGCAGGTACGCGCTTTCAGCCATGCTTGGCATCGTCACGGAGGAAGATACGGACGGAGAGGTGATCCAAAATCGGTCAAAAACGGTCACACCTCAAAAAACGCCCATAAAGAGGCCGCAAATCAAAAAAGATGTTTTACAAAGGAAAACACAAGCGGATTCGGATTCGAGTGCCTTAAATCGAACATCAGAAGGACTTTTGAAGCTGCCGGATCTGGAAGGCATCACCTATCAGGTCGTTCCGGCACAGAATGGCCAACAGTGCATCGTCGCAAGGGGGGATACGCTTCCTCAAAAAGATTCGCTTACGGCTGCCGGATTCAAATGGAACCCCCAACGGAAAATATGGTGGAAATATGCCGCATAGCAGAAAGGGCTGTCTGTAATGGGCAGCTCTTTCTGTTTCTGGCATCAAATGGGAGGAATAGGGATGGACGGAACGATCAGAAATGCGGGTGCGGAAGGATTGTTGAAAATACTTCGCTATGGATTGGAACGCAGTGCCGAACAGCGCACAGCCATTCAGCTAGGGGATCGCTCCCAATATGTCGGCATGTCGGATATCGCCAAGATGCTGGACTGCCCAAGGGCGGCCCTGGCTGGCAAGCTCTACACACCTGAATACAGGAGCACTGACGAAGCTCTCAAACACAAGATAACATTTCACAGAGGTCATTGGTTCGAGAGGGGTGTTCATAAGGCTCTCGTCGGATATGGCTTATCTCCCCTGTCTCGGCTTGAAATCGAGATCAGATACGGGGATGTGCCCATCAAAGCCCATCTGGACTTCACACTCATCGCCACCCAACCTCAACCGAAATCGACAGTACGGATTCTGGAAGTCAAATCCACAGCAAGGCTACCGACAAAGCTTTCCGAGAGCTACGCTATGCAGATCGGCGGTCAGACGGCGTTGCTCAAAGCCTACTGGAACCATCCGGTTTTCAACATCATTCAGGAGACAGGGGAAGTCCTCTACCACAGGACGTTTCCTGAAATCTGTAAAGAATTCCTTGATGTATCCCTTCCTGATGATGCTTCAGTTTGCGACATTCAGGGGTGGGTTCTCTGTCTGTCCATGTGCGATACGAAAGTCTTTGGTCCGTTTCTTCCTGAAAATGCGGATGTTGCCCGATGTCTGGATATGGCTTCCGAATTCTGGGAGACGATGAATGACCTGAAAGAACACAGGTTAAACCTAAACGCAATTCAAACGGCCCAGGGGCTTGCTCCTCTGTGTCCGTCGTGTTTTTGGAGGAAGGATTGTCCGCACTTTTGGGGCTCCTCGCATCCTGAATGGGAAGATGTCCTTGCACAGCTTATGAAGCTGAAAACACAGAAGAAGTCTTTTGAAGCGGACATCGACGATCTGGAGAGTCGCCTGAAAGTCGCCTACCAGCTTTCTCATACGGTGAGGGGAGAGTGGATCAACACGGGAAACCATACGTTCCGGGTGATTCCCCAGGACGGAAGAGTGACAGTGGATCGAAAATGTCTGGCTGAAGAACTCAAAACGTTGCTCGGGGAACAGGATATCCAAACGCTTATGGTGAGATGTGAAAAGAGGGGAGAGCCCTTTGAGAGACTGTATGTAGTATGATAGCCAGTTGCCGATACCGGCAAAATAGTGTATATTTTACGTAAAGAATTTTCAATTTTTTTGCCGATAAAAATGAAGCCAATCATTCAAGTGTATGGGGGAAATAATGGGCTATGTATCCGTTTCAACCATGTCCAAAAAATGGGGTATTTCAGAAAGAACCATTCGTAATTACTGCGCTCTTGGAAAAATTTCTGGTGCTTTTCTTACTGGAAAAACGTGGAATATTCCTGAGCATGCGGAACGGCCTGACAGAATCAATAAAAGGCTTCCTACAACGTTGCTTGAGATTTTGCAGACGGAAATGGACGGACGTCTTTCGGGAGGAATCTATCACAAGGTTCAGATCGAATTGACCTACAATTCAAACCATATTGAGGGGAGCAAGCTGACTCATGATCAGACTCGCTACATCTTTGAAACGAATACCATTGGTCTTGAAAATCAGGTTGTCAATGTTGACGATATCATAGAAACATCAAACCATTTCCGTTGTATTGATATTGCCATCAGTAACGCAAACCATATACTCAGCGAAAAGTTCATCAAACAGATTCATGCGGTCTTGAAGTCTGGTACAAGTGATGCCCGTAACAGTTGGTTTACTGTGGGAGACTATAAAAAAATACCCAATGAAGTTGGAGGAATGACGACCACAAGTCCTGAAGACGTTCCTGAACGAATAAAAACTCTTCTTTCATGTTACAACACATCCCAAAAAAAGGATCTACAAGATATTATCGATTTTCACGTACAATTTGAAAGGATTCATCCTTTTCAGGATGGAAACGGACGAGTGGGGAGGCTTATTCTCTTTAAAGAATGCCTCAGGAATGACATCGTTCCATTCATTCTTGGTGAAGACCTAAAAATGTTTTATTATCGTGGATTACAGGAATGGGATGAGATGAAAGGCTATCTGATGGATACGTGTCTAACCGCTCAAGACAGGTTTAAGGAATATTTAGATTACTTTAAAATACCGTATAAAAATAAATAGATTGCGTGATTACGAAAAACACATCCCGGTTTCTCTTCGGAGAGGCCGGGATTTTCTGTTTTTGAACCCCAAAAGGA
>OCAN01000667.1_pt1 | contig 27208 bp, 20 predicted proteins | sample 1538321 | NCBI WGS metagenome assembly OCAN01 (sample SAMEA2580294, study PRJEB22360) | human gut metagenome | biome: human gut; feature: human-associated habitat; material: faeces | place: Denmark | collected 2008/2010 | reverse complement strand
GATCGCCCTGTCCATGATCCTCGACGCAGAGGAGAAGGGCCTCCTTGCTCCCGGCGGCACGATCATTGAGCCCACCAGTGGCAATACAGGCATTGGCCTGGCTTTGGTGGCAACCCTCAGAGGGTACCACCTCATTCTGACCATGCCGGAAACCATGAGCATTGAACGGAGGAGCCTGCTCAAGGCTTTTGGCGCAGAAATCGTCCTGACCGATGGCGATATGGCCATGCAGGGCTCCATCGACAAGGCCAGAGAGCTTAACCAGAAGATTCCAAACTCCATTATTCTGGAGCAGTTTGAAAATCCCGCCAACCCCATCGCCCATGAAAAGACCACCGCTGTCGAAATTTTAGATGACCTGGACGGAAGCGTGGATATCTTTGTGGCCGGCGTTGGCACAGGCGGCACCCTCGGCGGCGTGGGAAAGGGGTTAAAGGAAAAAAATCCAGACGTGCAGATCATTGCTGTGGAGCCCTGGAGTTCACAGGTGTTAAAGGGTGAGCCCGCTGGCTTTCACGCCATCCAGGGGATCGGCGCAAACTTTGTTCCAGCGGTCCTGGATCTTGACATCATCGATGAGATCATTCCAGTCAAGGATGAAGACGCCTATGCCTACGCCCGTGTGTTAACCAAAACTGAGGGCCTTCTGGTCGGTATTTCCTCCGGCGCCGCGGTCTGGGCAGCCATAGAGCTTGCCAGGCGGCCAGAAAACGCGAAAAAAAACATTGTTGTCCTGATGCCCGACACAGGAGAACGCTATTTATCCACACCGCTTTTTAATTAAATAAAGCCCGGGCAGGCCGGATTGCAAGGCGCAGCAATCTGGCCTTAACCGACATTAACTAAAAAAGGAAGTGACTCTATGCCTATTAAAATCCCAGGCGATCTGCCTGCTTTTCAGATTCTCGAGAATGAAAACATCTTTGTCATGGACCAGGACCGGGCAACCACACAGGATATCCGTCCGCTGAAAATCGCCATCATGAACCTGATGCCCACCAAGATTGTTACCGAGACCCAGCTTCTGCGGCTCGTGGGCAATACCCCTATCCAGGTGGATGTCACCCTTTTGCAGTCCGATACCCATGACTGCAAAAATACCGACCAGGCGCATCTGGATACTTTCTATAAAACCTTCAGCGATGTACGCTACGAATACTTTGACGGCCTCGCCTTTGAGGAAGTGGACTACTGGGACGAGCTGGTGGATATCATGGACTGGAGCCTGACCCACGTCTATTCCACGCTTCACATCTGCTGGGGCGCCCAGGCGGCTTTATACCACCACTACGGCGTACCCAAGCACAACCTGGACCACAAGCTCTTCGGCGTTTTCGAACACCATCTTGAAGAAAAATACATTCCGCTTTTCCGCGGCTTTGATGATATTTTTTACGTGCCCCACTCACGTCATTCCGAGGTACGGCGCGAGGATATCGAAAAGGTACCAGAGCTCTCCATGATGGCCATGTCCGACGACGCGGGCGTATACATTGTAACCGCCAGGGAAGGGCGGCAGATCTTTATCACAGGCCACAGCGAATACGACTGGGATACTCTGAAAAAAGAATACGACCGGGATGTCTCTCAGGGGAAGCCCATCAACGTCCCAAGCAATTATTACCCGGGCGATGACCCTTCGAAAAAACCCGTGGTGCGCTGGCGAGGCCACTCCAATCTGCTGTTTTTCAACTGGCTCAATTATTACGTTTATCAGGCAACGCCCTACGACCTGGATAACAATCCGGATTTTAGCTAAAGTAAAAGTCTTACCAGATATTGCAAACTATCATAAACTATCGTGAAATATCATAGTTTGATAGAAAATTGGCGTAAAAATGGCGTAAATAGTATTTGTAAGGCGTAAAAACGATGTACTTTCTCTACTTAACAGTTTGTACCATCGCGCATTCAATTTTCAAAAAATACTTAACACTAATCCTAGTAAATAAAAAACAGATTACCTTTTGATTTTTTAAAGATAATCTGTTTTTTTGTTTTCCGTAAAGAAAGGATTAAATATATCGTGTTCACCGATGCCGATGATCAAATAGGACTATATAAAGGAGACTTTTAGAATGACACCTGAACAGTATGAATCACTATATAAAGACTGTAAGAGACCATGATATTTAAATAATTCAGATCGCCATTTTCAGTTGATTTTATCTGACGAATTGCCGAACAGGAAATGTCTATAATTAATGCTCTGTTTTTTGTAAAGAAAACCGTCTCAAAATTGACGCAGAAAATGAAAATTCCAAAAACAACTCTCAATAGTCAAAAAAATTTTTAATACTTTAAAAGCATCGTTTAAAATTCAATATTTTGCAACAATAAATTTTATAATTGTCATGTTTTAATTTTGAAGATCAAATAAATAGACACATAAATTTATTAGTTACTAATAAAAAACTGGATAATTGACCTTTCTAATTTTACATGATAATTTTATTAGCATAGTATTATTTTAAAAGGAGATATATAAACAACATGAAAAAATATTCCAGATGCTTATTCTATTTCTTAGGAATTATTATTCTTTCATTAGGGTTAGTGATCAATACTAAAACTGGCTTAGGGGTAGCCCCACTACTTTCCGTGGCTTTTTGTACTTCGACTATTTTTAATGTAAGTTTAGGATCAATGATATTTTTAGCATATACCATCTGTGTCTTGGGGCAATGGATACTTTTTAAAAAAAATTTTAAATTAATTGGCTTCAAATTATTATTAGTTTAGTTATCAGTTCTTTGGTTGATTTTTTTAGCAGTATCATTAATATTGTTGTGGAAAGTCTTTTTTCAAGTATCGTTCTTCTGGTATTTGCGATTGTCTTTACAGGCATTGGCACTGCACTAAGCGTTGCAATGAATTTTATACCCATTGCGCCCGATGGTTTAGCACATGCAATTGGTGATAAAGCGAATAAAGGATTTGGTCTTGGTAAAAATATTTTTGATTTTACTTGCGTTGCTATTACAATTATTATTAATTTGATTTTCAAAACACCAATGCTTGGAATAGGAGTTGGTACCATTATTGAAATGATTACGGTTGGAAGAATTATTTCATTTGCCAATAAATCATTTATTCCAAAGCTTCTTGATTATGTTAATTAATAAAAAAGCTTTGTTAGAATGCACATTCTAACAAAGCTTTTTTCTAGCTCTGAAAATAAAGAAATAATATTAATCTTTATTAATTCATCTCCATGAGTTTTTTCTCTAGATCTTCTTTTTGATATGTATTATACCAATATGATAGCTCCAAAATTATTTTCCATAGTTCAAATGCTTTATATGTAGCTGAGTATTCGACTCTAACAGGAACTTCTGGATATGTTTTTTTGATAACTAATCCATCTTTAGTTAGCTCTTTCAATGATGAAGAAAGCATATAATCTGTTATTCCATATTCTTCAAGCGCATGTTTTATCTGAGAGTATCTCATGCTTGGTTGCTTTAAAAGCCTCGTTAAAATGGCATGTTTCCATTTTCCTCCAATAAGAGTAAGCGCCTTTTCAGCTCCCCAATACCCTAATGGTGCGGATTCCACATTTTGATAAAGTGCCAAAAATTCTTTTTCTTCCGAATTAATGAGTTTTTCTAACAAATCCAGTTCTTGTTTACATTGTCGAAGCTGCCGTTCTATATATTCTTTTGAGTCTCCATTCATTTTTTCACCCCTTATTTTTTAATTCAGTATAGATTATATAGTCTTTCTTTGCAATATGAAATTTATAAGTTAATATTTATTTTATCTGTTTATTATAAAAAACTGCATAATTGACATCGCTTTCATACTGTGATAATTTTATCTATGTAAACAGCGCTGAACAAATAATTAATCACAAGGGAGATACCAAGATGAAAAAAGATATTGTTTTAATGAGTATTATTAGTTCATTACCTTGTGCAGTAGTGAGTATGATATATACAATTTTACCTGCACCGATAAATGGTTTGCTTTGGTGTATGTTTGTGGGATATTGTACAACTAATTGCGTGGGGCCTTCTGTCAAAAAAATCCCCAATATTTTAAGCTGTTATGCTGTTGGTGTCTTATGGGCACTTGCTTTTCATTATGGATGTGTTCTTTTTATGGAATTAGGTCTTTCATTTACTATTTCAATGTTATTGAGCGTTGAAATTGTTACTTCGCTTCTCGTTTTTGTACATGTAGCTCTTTTGCAAAATACCTGGGCAAATATTATTCCTTTGCTTTTTCCGTCAATTTTTACAATTTTTGCATGCAAAGCAGATTTTAGTGTCTATCCGTTTATGATTTTATCAATTATTATTGGTTCATTAACAGCTACGTTTGCAGATCCATTCTGTAATTTAATTTTAAAATTAAAAGAAGATACGCCAGAAATAAATGAGGATCAATTAGAAAACGAGTAATTAATTTATAATAAAAAATTCAAAGGGAGAAAATAAAATGATTAATAATCCATTAATGAAAGAACGCATCAAGCTATTTAAAGATACGGTTAAAGCTAAAAACAACAAAAGAGTTTTAAATATTGGCAATGTGTGGGCATGGTCAGTCTGCGATAACGGGTACCCATTAAATACGATTGCCCGGGACTATGACATGCGTTTGAAAAGTATTAGTGAATTTCAAGAACGATACAACTTTGATTTTTATACTGATTTTTGGTCTTGTAATCCAGTACTGATTACAGATGAACTCGGTGGTAGCGCTTGCCAGTTAATTGATGAACCCTTTAATGTTATCACGGATGATTATAATTATATGGAAGTTCCTGATGATTATGACCTTGCAATAAACAATTACAAAGAATTTGTCTGGTCTAAAATCATTCCAAGAAAGTATCCTAAGCTGCTTGAAGGGAATGCCATCGAAATGTTAAAAAAAGCAGCTGTTGAATTAGATGCCTATTTTAAGTACAATAACGATGTTTATGAATTAATGAAAGAAAAATATGGAACAATGTCCTTTTTTGCAGGTAATGCAGAATTTTTGACTTTTTATCTTCAAAATTTATTTACAGACTATCGAGGTATGCAAGGCCTTTCTAAAGACATAAGACGATATCATGATAAAGTGCTAGAAGCATGTAATTACTTTGGTGTTCTTGGAATTGATACTGCATCTAAAACAGTGGGTTCGGATCCTGAAAAGCCAAGTGATTATACTTGGCGGGGACTTGCTCAGACATTTTTGAGCCGTAAGCAATTTGAAGAATTTGTTTATCCACAATTGAAACAATTATTTGATTATGCAGAAAAATATGATAAAATTATTTTTTGTTTCTGGCAGGGAGAAAACTCACGATTTTATGATTATTTAAAAGAAGCACCGGAAGGTCATTTTGTATATTATTTTGAAAAGGATGACCTTTTCAAAGCAAAAAAATTTTTTGGAAACAAAGTTGCTTTAGGTGGGGGGATGCCGAGTCTTATGCTTAACAATGGAACATCTCAAGAGTGTGTTGATTACGCCAAAAAGCTTATTGACGAATTAGCCTATGATGGGAATTATTTCTTTGGAGCAGATGTCATGTTGTCTTATCCGAACGATTGTAAGCGAGAGAACCTTTTAGCTGTTAACGAATTTGTTTCGAACTATAGATATTAAATGAGGAGATACCAATATGGAAAATAAAAAACTATTTGAAAATTTAGAAGGTTATGAATACTTTAAAAGTCAACTTGACAATATTCCCGAGGAACAAAGAGAAGCATATGCATTGACCTTTATCACTCTTATTGTTAACGGTTTCCTATTTTAAATTCCCCCTTTAAACAAATCGTAAATTGTTTAAAAAGAGGGGAGATTTATAAAGATTTGGGGAATGCGCCTATAAAGTCTTTGAAACCTAAGTTAATATTATTAAGGTGTTCTAATCTGATAATAAGTATAGATTTATATACTCATATACTAGATGATAAAAACAAAACGCGATGATAAAATTAAACCAGTTACTTGATTCTTTTTTCTCCTCTGTATCCATCTCATCAGAGCACTTTTTTATTACGTTTATCAGGCAACGCCCTATGACCTGGATAACAATTCGGATTTCTCTTAAAACAAATAAAAACGAAAAAAGCAGCCCGCCATGGCTGCTTTTTTACGCTGCAAAAACAATGTTTAGTCTGCTTTATTCAAACAGCACTTCTTATACTTTTTTCCGCTGCCGCAGGGGCAGGGATCATTCCGGCCAACCTTTGGCGGGGCGATGATGGGCTGCTGTTTTGGCGGTTCACAGGAAAAATCAGGCGCCTCTGTCACCGTCGTATAGCGGTCCTCCGCGCTCCTGCTGATGGCCCGGCTTTTTTCCAGCCATTCGTCCGCTTCCTCCGTTTTGCCAAGAATGGTGCAGACCTCGGCGATCTCGTCATACAGGAGGTCGATATCCCGGTAGTGGAGCAAATCCAATTCAGGCTGCTTGGCGCATTCTGCCAGCACGGTATCGATTCCCCTTTTATAAATGGTGTAAGCCCTCTCATTATCGTCACCGTGCCTTCCGCCATATTCTCTGGCGTAGCCTGCCCAGAGATAGACATCTTCAGGATCTTCCTCGAGCATTTTTTCAAAAAGGGCGTCTCCCTCTTCACGCTTTCCCAGTAAATAATAAAGCTCTGCCAGGTTCTGCTCAATATCTCCCGTGCTCCAGGACCGCTCAAACTCCCCGAGCATCGTCGTGCAGAAGATTTCCCGCTCCCGCGCTTTACCTCTTCCGGAATTTAAAAACACCATCTCCAGATCGCCAAGCCAGTTCCCAAAGCTGACACATGCCCTGCTATTCGCCTTGCTGTCAAGGCAGGCCAAAAAATTGCGGCTCCCCGTTTTACGGTTTTCCTCAACGAACTTCTCCCATATCGGGTACCAGACATCAATGGTTTTATCGATATTTTTTTCTACGAAGCTATACCCTCTCCGCATTTCCTTCATCAAATCGGCTGTTTCTTTTTCTGTAAACATTTTTTCCCCTTAATCTGCTTTAATTTGTAATGGTTTAATCATAATACATTTCGAAGTAAATTATTCTTACAAAAAAATTATTTCCGAAATGCTTTAAAATTTTATTTTACCGGTTCGGCCGTTTCAGGCGATGCTGCCGTCTCCTCCTCCAGATCTTCGGTTTCTTTTCTCTGATAACTCAGTCCTTCTTATCACTTTCACGCGGATTTGGATTTACATTTGCCTCGTTTTCTGCAGCCTGCGCATGGATCGAGAATTTCAGAAAGCACCCGCTCGTCAAGTGTTTCTATTATTTCTTTTTCTTTATACAAAATGTTATAAGCCTCATACTTTCTGTGATTCCGAATTTCCCTTTCGCACTGTGCTTTCAGGTCTTTATTTGTTCTATGCCAATAGTCCATTTCCTCATCTTTTCCGAGGCTTTCGCACAGCGCTGCAAAGCCCGCTATAAAAATATCCGCGCCGTTTTCTATGAGTATGCTGGCATCCATTCTGCTGTTCAAAAATGCCGCCGCACCTCTTTCACAGATACGGTAAGCCTTGTTCATATCTTTCTTTGTTTCTTTTTTCGTATAGTGCTCAGCGTAGCGCTGCCAGCCAAAAAAATTCACCGGATAATCTGCAAGCGCGTTTTCCACCAGCCCATTGGCTTCATTTTCTTTGCCCTGCAGATAAAAAAGATCGGCCAGGTTAACCTGAAAAACGTTCCGGATATTGCCTGTATCAAAATCATTCATCATAATTTTGCAGAACTCTTCCCGCTCCTTCTCCCGATTGCGTCCGGACCAGAAAAAAGCCGACACCAGATCATCAAACCAACCGCTGATTTCCATCGCTTTCCAATAATCCCTGATGCCTGCATATAAATAGGTGCTCTTCATTGCTTTACTCTCATTTGCAATTTTCAGGAAAACCGAATACCAGATATCGATCGCTCTGTTTGCATCGCTCTCATACAATTCATCCCCCTGAGCAATTTCTTCCAATAGCACGTCTGTTTCAATTTCTGTAAACATATTAAATCCCCTTACTTTTGTAATGGTTTAATCTTAGCACAGCAAGAAATAAAAGTAAATCATTTCTCATAAAAAATTATTTTTCTTAAAGATAACTATGTTTTGTTTTTAACAATCTTTCTCCTTATTCCCTCCTGATATGCCATTGTCAGACGCTTTTCTTTATGATATGCTTTTCATACGGAGGTTTGACATGAGCTATGACACTAAAAAAATGAAGAAAAGGATGCTGGCTACACGGCTTATCCTGGCTTTGATTCTCACCGCATTTTTTATCTATTTTGTCTATCAGATTGCTTTGGAGGATAAGGGGGACGCGCCGCAGCAGGCCTCCACCGAGGCTGAGGACACCTTTGTGTCCTGGATGAACAACAGCCTGTACAGCAGCAATAATTATTCTATCCGCCTTTATCTGACCGGCGGCTGTCCTGAGGAGACCCTGGATTTTTCTTCTTTAGAAGACCTGCCCTTCTGGAACTGGGTGAACGCCATGGCAAAAGGTAACGGCGGCCCGCTGGACATCGCTGTGGACCGGGTAAAAAAACCAGCCGCTTTCAGCAACGGCGGAGAATACCAGTTTCTGTCCGTTAAGGACGGCCGGCTTTTGTTCAGTTTGCCCCAGGAAGACGGCAGCTACAGCACGCTGCAAACCAGCGACCCGGAAACTCTGCGCGCCGTTGACGGCATCCTGTTTTTAGACGATCCCGAATTTTTCAAGGCCTATGGAAAAACAATCCTGAGACCAGAGCCAAGCCTGTCACCCTTGAACGCACAGTAAAAAGCGAGGGCTTCTGTCAGCCTTTTCTGCAGAACAGCGGCAGAATCCTTGAGGGACGTGACAGTATAAAAGGAAACTGGTCCTACAGCGATTATCCTGAAAAAACGCTGGCGATTTCCGGAAATTTTTCTTATTATCTGGACACAGTCAATGCGCTTTTACATAACCTTCCCTTTGAGGATGACAATCATTTCAGGTGGCCTGGCAGCATTTCCACTGAACCGCCGCAATGTTCGATACAGATTGTTTACAGCCAGATCAACCATACAGGCCCCATCGAACATAATTTTTAACCAATAAAAAAGCTTCGCCGGACAGCGAAGCTTTTTTATTTTAATTCTCTTTGAAATAAATGAATTGGTTTTTTCCGTGAGCCTTTGCAAAGTACAGCGCCTGATCAGCCTTACCCAGCAGTTCTTTATAGGTTGTTCCGTTTTCCGGGAACAGGGCAATGCCGATACTGCCGGAAATGCAGTATTTTTTCTGGACTCCGACGCGGCAGCTCTCAAAAATTCGGATGATCTCCTGCGCCTTTCTGGTCACCACCTCTGTATCCTGAATATTCTTCATAAGCACGACAAACTCATCGCCGCCGATTCTTCCCACAACGTCGCTTTCTCTGAAAATACCGGAAATTTTCCTGGTAACCTCCCGCAGGACCCGGTCTCCGGAGATATGCCCAAAGGTATCGTTGACCTGTTTAAAATCATCCACGTCAATCATCAAAAGCCCGGCCCTCTGGACGCCGGCGTTTTCTTTCATCCAAAGCTGAATACGACTTTCCGCCGCGCCCTTATTGAAGGTCTGAGTCAGAAAATCTTTTTCCGCGGCTTCCATGATCTTTTCCTTTTCCCGTATTTCCTCATCAATATCCATCAGGATACCAATGCCCTTGCTGGGCGCTCCGTTTTCGTCAACAATCAGGCTGACCCGGGAACGGCACCACAGCGGGTAATGGCTGCTGTCATACACGCGGAACTCGCCTTCGGCATAGGGCTCTCCGCCAGCAATTTTCCTGTAGGTCTGCAGGAACACCGCCTCATCGCTTTCGGGCACGCCCCCGGCCTCAATAACCGCCTCGGGAAAATGCTCGCTGGGGGACTCAAATCCAAACTTTTGCCTGAACGTGTCCGAATGATAAATATGCCCGGTTTTTATATCCCACTCAAAAATAATATCCTTTGACTGAGCCATGACGATTTCATAGCGCCGCTCATTGGTTTCAAGCTCCTGATGGGCCCTGCGGAGCTCTTCATTTTTCCGTTTCTGGATTCCGAGGACATAAAGACAGAGCACGGTAAATACACCGAAGAGAATGCAGCAGAAAACCGCAGCCTGCATGACCAGACCTGCCGCCCGGCTCTCAACCACCTCATTGGGCACCACTGAGAGCAGATACCAGTCGTTAATGCCCACTGGCAGATAGCGCATAATGCGCCTTGTGCCGTTCCACTCATAGGACACACTGCCGCTTTTGCCCTCCAGCATATTGACCTGCATGGTCTGGAGGGCAAAGGGGTCCTCAAAATAAGAGTCCTCAAAATCCGTATTCAGATTTTTCAGTGTTTTATCGGCATTCTCATTATTAGAGGTGACAAAAACCTCGCCATTGCGCCGGGCCATATAAGAATAACCCTTTCCGTCAAAGGTGTTGACATCCAGAAGCTCGGTCAGATCGGTCAGATAATACCGGCCCATGACCGCGCCAATGATGGCGCCCTCCCGGTAAACCGGAACAGCCATCACAATGGACTCCTCCATGTTGTCCTTTGGCATTGTCGGGTTTGAGATGACAGGCACACCCACCATGGCGTACCGGAAGTGCTCCTTATCTGACACGTCAAAGGTGTAAACGGCATTGTCCTTAATCTCATAGGCTACTCCGTCTGCCCCGACCACAGCCACATCTCTGAAATCAAGTGCTTCATCGGTCTGCCGCAGCGCCTCCATAATCTGGTCATCGCCCAGCGCCAGGTCTGTCGCGCCAATGACCACTGCCGCGACCTTAAGATTTTCAATATCATCATCAAATTTTTGCCTGATCAAAGCAGCGCTCTGGATTCCAACCTCCTCCAGGTACTGCCCAGTTTCCTCTGATACTTTCCTCTCAACGGATTTAACATATATAAAAGAAACGCCAATCACAACCAGAACCGCCGCAATGACAATAACGCCACTGCGCAGCCAGCCGGAGCGTCTGCGCTTATCTCTCATCCCTACGCCTCGTTTTTCCAATCTTATGATCTGATAAGCTCAGTATATCGGAAGTCCTATTATAAGTCAATGACTGTGGGCACCTTACTGATTTATTCTAACTGAACGGATAATATTGAATATCCGTATTTTTCTGCCGCACCGCAAAATTTTTGACGTCCTTTATAATTTTGTCCACAAACTGTCAATTTCAGAAAATTGACAATTCCTTTCTGCACATTGACGGCTTTTAAAATTCTTTGTAAAATCATACCAACGTACGAATATCTGATATTTAGCGACATGCCATTTTAAGGAGAGGTACATGAATACTCTATTCACTCTAAAAAAATATTTCACAGCGGTTAATAAAGAAAAATGGTCCTGGTTTGTGACGCTTCTGGTACCAGCGATTATAATGCTGATCCCTGAAAATGAGGTATTCACCCATGAAATAAAGATTTTTTCAGCCATCACCTTAACGGCTATTTTTATATTTGCTTTTGGGTACATTCCCCAACTTGTTGTTGGACTCATTCTGCCCATATTTTATAATATTACAAATCTCGCCCCCACAGAGGTTGTATTTTCTCCCTGGACGAGCACAGTTCCATGGATGTTTATGGGCGGCATGATTCTTTCAAACATTCTCATGCGGACTGGCCTTCTTAAAAGAATCGCTTATATGCTTATTGAGCACGCAGGCAATACTTATTACAAGCTCCTGCTCTCTATTACGCTCTCCGGATTTATCATGAATTTTCTGGCACCGGGGGAGAGCTATATCCCAATGGCCATGCTCACCTATGGTATCTGCGCAGCGCTGGAACTTGGAAAATCATCTACCTCTGCCGGGATCATGCTGACGGGATTTTTCTCGTCCTATATGCCAAAGTATTTTATCTACAGCAGTGAAATCAATAACCTGCAGACATTAGGCTCAACAGTGACTCAGACACATCTGACCTTCTTTCAGTACTTTTATCACAATATCCCCAGTATCCTTTGGATTTTTATTCTTGTCTTTGTTACCGCCCGGCTCACAAAGCCGGAGCATAAGCTGAACGCAGTGCATCACGCTCAAAATGAGCTTGCGCAGATGGGGCCTATGACAAAAACAGAGAAAAAAACAGCGCTTGTCAGCGCTCTGGTCTTTTTGTATTTCCTGACCTCGGGCCTTCATCATCTGCCTCTTGCCTGGGGATTCCCTTTAGTCGCACTGATTTTCTTCCTTCCTGGCGTAAAACTTGGCAGGCCAGAGGATCTTACTTCTGTCAATTTTGGGATGATTGTTTTTATTGCCTCCTGCCTGTCCATCGGTTACGTGGCTAACTATATTGGATTCGGCAGTCTTATTGCCGGACTGATCCTGCCTCACCTCAGCGCTTCAAACATTACACTTACCCTCATGATTATCTGGATAATCTGCGTCGTTACCAACTTCGCACTGACCCCTCTGGCAATCTGGGCCACCTATACGGTCCCTTTTGTACAGGCTGCGCAATCACTCGGCATTAACGCTCTGGTGGTCTATTACCAGATGTATCAGGCTTCCTGCCAGGTCCTTTTTCCTTATGAATGGGCGCTCCCTCTTTTCTATTTTTCTTTTGGCTTAATTAAGACAAAGGACTATACCAAAATTTTTGGAACGGTGATGATTCTTAACTTTTTTTACATGCTTTTGGTTTATATTCCATACTGGCGGCTGATCGGTTTGATTTAGGCCTTTTGAATACGCTGTCAATTAAGTGTCAACCGCTGTAAATTGACAAGTCTTCTTATTTCGTTGATTCGTAATTACAAGATAATATATAATTCAGTCAGGCCATTGCAATGGAGAAAAATTTGAACTTCAAAAATCATTTGAATATGTGAGGATAATAAAATGAGTGATCAAAAAATGACCAGCGCCCAGGAAAAAAAGGCGGAAAGAACAAAGTTATTCGAGGATGTATACAGTGGTATTATCCCCAAACGTGTACCGATTAAAGCCTCAATGACCCTTGAGGCCGCTCTGGAGTATTCAGAAATTCCTGTCGGTAAAACGCTTTGGGATCTCGACCCTGAAAATATAACCACAGCCATGGATCGCGTCTGTGAGTTCATCCCATCCGATACACCGGCTGTCGGCGGCATTTTAAAAAATCCGGCTGTCTTTAAGCTCCTTGGCTCAAAAGGCTACTCAATGGGACAAACTGGTTATATGCAGCATACCGATCTTGAGACATTAAAAGCAGACGAATATGATGCCTTCATCAAGGATCCCTACACTTTTATTGTTACAAAGTCCTTACCCCGTATCTTTGAAAACCTGGACACCGATTCTCCGAGGGCTGGTATGGTTTTAGCCGAAGCGATGAAAGCCTTTTATGACCATCAGGCAAAATTCAATGCGATTAAGGCCCCTGTATTTAAAAAATATGGTTACTTTACACCACCGGCAGGCGCAAACACATTATGCCAGGCCTCATTTGACCTTATCGGTGATTTTTTAAGAGGCGTTAAAGGCATTTACATGGATGTCCGCCAGCGTCCGGAAAAAATTATTGAAGCCTGTGAAGCGATGCTGCCCATGCAGGTAAAAAGAGGCCTTCCAGCTAAAACCCATAAGCTTGGAGAAGTTTTTATGCCGCTCCATCTCGGAACATACTTAAGAAAAAAAGACTTTGAAAAAATATACTGGCCCTCCTTCTCTAAGTTCATCCATATTATGGCAGAAAACGGGCAGACCGCGTCACTTTTCTGTGAGCATGACTGGATGCGTTATCTTGACCTGCTCCAGGACCTTCCGGAAAATACCAGAATTCAGTTTGAATACGGCGATCCTAAAGTCATTAAGGAAAAGCTTGGCAATAAGCATATTTTATCCGGATTATATCCCATCACCCTGACAAAGACCGGCACAAAGCAGGAATGTATTGACAAGGCAAAGGAAATGATTGATATTATGGCTCCGGGCGGACGCTTTATCTTCAACTTTGATAAAAGCGCCATGTCGCTCGATACGATCAATATCGAGAACTATGCGGCTGTTATCCAGTATGTGGCTGAAAATACCAATTATCAAAACGCAGGAGCAACAGCCAGAGGCCCTGAAAATACTCCATACGAAAAACCAGATACCACGGTCAGCTCATTTGCATCGCCTTTCTACACGAATTGGAAAGATGTTCCCAAAACGGAAATTGAAGCATCGCTTGAATCCACCGTCGATCCTCTTCTTCAATCCTATGAAGACATGCTTTACAGAATGATTTTTACAATCATTTAACTTAAAGGAGGCGCCCTATGCCAGATGCTATTCGCAAAACAAATCCCAAAACATTGATCATGTGGATCTGTGTGATCGCTGCGCCCATTATCGTCATGCTGATTCCCACGCAGGGTGTTTTTACCCCTCAGCTGCGAACCTTCTCCGCCATCACACTCACAGCAATTCTTTTGTTCGCTTTTAATATTTTACCCAATTTTGTCGTGGCAGTCGCTCTGCCTGTTTCTTATATGCTCCTGAACGTCGCTGAACCAAATATCGCGTTTGCCGCTTGGTTCAGCAATATTCCCTGGATGTTTATGGGCGGGTTTTTACTCGCCAATGTTCTGGAGAGAATCGGACTGCTTAACAGAGTTGCTTTTTGGAGCATTATTAAAACGGGCGGTACCTACAGCGGTATTCTCTGGGGGCTTGCCATCGCGGGGATTATTTTAAATCTCATCGCACCCGGAAAGGCATATGTCCCAATGGCCGCCTTATCTTTTGGTATCTGCAAGGCTTTAAATTTTGAAAAATCAAGAGAGAGCGCGGGCATTATGATGGGCGGCTTTTTTGCCTCATGGTTTCCTACTTTCTTTCTATACAATCCGACCTTTGCCATCATGCCTTCTTTAGGCAAAGAGGTCGCTCCGGTTCAGATAACATGGCTTCAATATTTTATCAATAATATCCCTTTTGTTCTCTGGCTCGCAGTTTGTATTTTTATGGTTATTAAGCTTTGCAAACCCAAAAAGCAGATTGATATTAAGGATTATGCCATTCAGGAGTACTCAAAACTTGGAAAAGTATCCCTTGAAGAAAAAAAGTCCATCATTGTGGTCTCTCTATTATTTATTTTCATGTTTACCAGCGACCTCCATGGTATTGATGTCGGCTGGGGCTTTGCCTTAATTCCGCTGCTTTTCTTTATTCCGGGGATCAACGTAGGCAAGCCTGTCGATATCAGTAAAATCAATTTTACCATGGCCATCTTCACCACCGCGTGTCTGTCCATTGGTCATGTTGCGAACTCTCTGGGAATAGGCCAGATCATCCCCACCGCGGTGCTGCCGCTGCTTCAGGGTAAAAGTGTATTCTTTGTTATCGGCGCAGTCTGGCTGGTCTGTGTCGTCGCTAAAATTTTCCTGACACCCCTTGCGACTTACGCGACCTTGACCGTTCCCCTTACTCAGATTGCCCTCAGCCTTGGTATCAGTCCGCTTGTCATCTATTACACCATGAACCTGTCGACCACAGAAATCCTGTTCCCTTATCAATGGGCACTCGTTCTTATTTTTATGGGCTATAATTTAACCAGCGGTAAAGATTTCACCAGAATCTGGGGTACCAAGATGGTTTTAAGCTTTGTCTTTGTCCTTGCCATCGCTGTTCCATATTGGATGCTTATCGGACTTATATAATATCAAAAAAAGACTGGAATCCCCCTCCAGTCTTTCAGTCTGTCATAACCCCTGAGAGACGAAGCCTTTTACCTAAGGAAGAAAAAGCGTCCTGCGGGCACCGCCCTTACACGGATAGCTTTTTCACCAAAGTAGATTCTTGATCTCGCCAGTGTCCGGCTGTTCCTATAGTGCGGCACGATTCCTGGCCGTTTACCACATCGCCTGGACCTTTTGCTTATCTGGATAAAAGGCGCAGTCTCGGACTGTGCCTTTTCTTTGACACGCTAAAAGGCTGGCCTCCAGTCTTTTTTAATCACACCTCCCAGTACAGCGCAAACTGGGTTGTCCGGACCTCTTCCTCCACAATACCGTTTACCGCATGCTCGATCAGGTATTTTTCGATACTGGCCTCTTCTTCGTCAGTCAGTGTTCTTTTACTTCTCAGGTCGTTTTTGAAAATATCGACGGCTCGTTCCAGTTCAAAGCTGCGCACCCAGTTATGCTCCCGGTATTCCACAGCCGGAAAAAGCCCCTTCTCCCAGAGCAGGTTAAAGGCATACTGAAGCTGGGGATAGCGGGGATCTGGCTTTTTACCAAAAATTTTCTTTTTAAGCCGGTCCGCCACTGAGCCGGTTCTCAAAACCGGATGGATATACAGGCACCAGCCGCAGCTGGCTTCCGTCAGCTTCTCAAAGGTTTCTGCCGACTGGATGGCCGGGGTCATATTCGCCAGCACAAAGTCGAACTTGCCTTTCCAGCCCTTGTCCGCCATCTCCAGGGTATGCCAGTTATCGCAGGAAAAGAAAGCATTGCCTGTTCCGGCCTCTCTGGCCCGCTGCTCAGCGTTTTTAATCATTTCCTCCGAAAAATCGGTTCCCCAGGCCTCGGCACATTTTTTCGCAAAATAGACCGTGTATTTTCCAGCGCCGCAGCCAACATCCAGAAACGCGCCGTCCGCTGGCAGCATGCCGTGCCGCTTAACAAGAGCAGCCACCCAGTCGTCATCCTCAACACCTCTCTGCTTTGCAAACTCCTGTGCCCGGGCGTTCCACATATTCATGGACGCTTCTGTATCGCATTCCGGCATTTTCCAGTCGCCGATGATGATTTCCTTATTCATTTTTCCCTCCTTATATTCAATCGCCATTTTATTGACATAGTGTAATCATATCTCCTAATCCTTAAATATACGCTTCTATACCGTTATCATTCAAAAAAATCTGTAAATTTTCGCAGTGATCATAAAATCAGAGCATGTTTTTCAGTTGTCGGATAACTTCCTCTTTTTCGCGGTCAACAAAGGGAATAGAATACCAGTACTTTTCTAAATAGTTATAAAAAGCAGCGCATATTGATGACTCATTCATCAAAACAAAAGCATCCTCGTTATTTTCTTTATTAATTAACACAGAGCCATGTTCTTTTATCCACAAATCCAGCCCGTCCAGCAAATTTCCCTGATTCTTCCTGAAAAACGCAATTTGAAAATTGGGAAAATTTTTCAAAAGCCAGATCAGATACTCTACCTGTCTGCGGATATCCCCGCTCTCTAAGTATATCAGCTGTCCTGTATATAATTCCAGCTCCTTGGCTTTTGTCTTGTCATCGCACATCCCTCGGATAAGACTTTCCTTATCGATGAGTAAATGATATTCAAAATTTTTAATGTCCTTTAAAAACTTTTGATTATAATTCCGAAAGCTTTCAAAAAAAGCTTTGATATTCTCCGGCGGAATTTCATTTTTTTCTAAAATGTTTTTAAAATTATCTTTTGGCATATTCATAAAGAAGGACAAATCATTCTTTATATATGCGTTCCCGTATTGTCCTGAAAATTCCTCAAAGGTGCTTGGTACCTGATTTTTTGGAATAACGGTGTGTGACTGCCGGCAGTGTTTTTTGGCCGCAAGCACCATCTCTTCGCAATGGCGGACTGTTGGGAGATCCGTATACATGTGAGTAATATCCTTCTGAGTGATATCATCAGACGAAATTTTCGCAAGTGCCATCTTATTTTTCAGCACGACAATATTGGGTTTATACAGCATGTATGAGTAATCCGGGTAATAGAGATACTCGACATTTCCGGTAAGAAGCATGGGAAGCCGGTACAGCAATGTGTTAATAAGGTAATCAATGCTATGATTTAGTGAGATCAAAAATGTAATCCGGTGTCCGGCTTCTGCAACTTTTAAATATTGCTTTTTCCACTCGGTAAAAAACGCGGTGTCCTCAGACTGCCAGCTATAATGCTCGGTCCAGTCGAGCACGTATACCTCCTGCGGTGTTTTTTCGAGCAAAACTGACTGGATAAATTCCTGAGCCGCCTTTCTTCTGCCGTTCTTTCCCTGAAATGTTTTTACCTTGGCGGTATAGACTGTCTTATCTGTAAAGCTGCCTCCTCCGGCGCTTACCTCATCAAGGGAGGTCAGCCAGCGCTTCAGTAATATGACCAGAGCCTCTCTTGTGAGATCATTGGTTTCCTGATAGGTTTCGGCCAAAAGCTTTTTAACAGTGCGGTACTCTGTCTCTTTATCCAGGAGAATAAAAAAATTTGCGATCTCCCCGCAGGCTTCTGAGTTGACGTTGAGCTTACGTTTCCCATTTTTCAGCTTACTGACCAAAGAGGTATCGACATGAAGATAATTTGCCAAGTCGGTTCCTTTTACATGAAATAAATCCATCAGATAGTTTAAACGTGATAATTCCTGATCCCTTTTCATTTTCCCCTCCATTAAATTCTTTTTTGTCCATAATCTGTCAACACGTGAAAATTGACATTTCCTGTGATTCAATTGACGTTTTTATATAATCTTTGTAAAATCAACTTAAATACGAATCAGCTTAACAAGAAAACCCATACATCCGCAGATAAAAGCCGGAAATAAAAAAATCGGTATCTACTGATAAAATAAAGTTTGCCTGATTCACATTCTTTATCCTGCAATTACTATTTTATCAATTCCCAGAAGTAACTTTTTACTTAAATATTAAAACGTTTTTAGCTCCTATACTCAAAGCGATTGTTATTTTTACTTCTGGGAATGCGCTGACCCCATTGCCGCCTTACCACTCTTATCTTTTATAATATCATAAACCCTGACTCCATAGAGGTTGTATTTTCACCCTGAGCAAATGCTGTTTTCCAGATGCTTATGAGCAGCATGCTTCTCTCCCGGTTGAAAGAGTACTCTGGTTGTTTATCATATAGAAAATTGGCAGACTGATCTGAAAAATTCCAGTCCAATGGTTTTTCAGTCTAAGCTTCAATCTTCCTTCTGTCACTAAAGCTCAATCCTTGCCGTTAAACATGTCTTTAAAACTTATTGATTCGTAATAACAAGAAATACACAATTTTATAAAAGCATTGCAATGCAAATAAAAATATATGAGGTAAAAAAATGAATGAACAAAAGCTGACACCAGCACAGGAAAAAAAGGCGGAACGGACAAAGTTATTCGAAGATGTATACAGCGGCGTTATCCCAAAACGTGTTCCAATAGTGGCAAGTATGACGCCTGAGGCTGCTTTGGAATATTCAGACATCCCTGTTGGAAAAACGATTTGGGATTTAGATGCAGACAGTATTGCCAGGGCTTTAGACAAGGTCTGCGAAATGATTCCCTCCGACACACCGGCAGTGGGTGGGATTCTTAAAAACCCGGCGGTCTTCAAGCTTCTGGGCTCAAGAGGCTACTCCATGGGGCAGACTGGTTATATGCAGCATGTCGACCTTGAAACACTCAAGTCTGATGAATATGATGAATTTATTAAGGATCCATTCGCCTTTATTGTGACGAAATCTCTTCCGCGTATATTTGAAAACCTTGACAGTCATTCACCAAGAAGCGGAATGGCGCTCGCAGAAGCGATGAAAGCTTTTTATGATTATCTGGCAAAATTTGATTCTATAAAAGCACCGATTTTTGCCAAATACGGCTACTATTCACCACCGGAAGGTTCAACCACCCTCTGCCAGGCCTCCTTTGATTTAATCGGTGATTTTTTAAGAGGCATTAAAGGGATTTACATGGATGTGCGCCAGCGTCCGGAAAAAATTCTGGAAGCCTGCGAGGCGATGCTGCCCATGCAGGTGAAAAGGGGGCTCCCGCCAAAGCCTCATAAACTTGGCGAAGTATTCATGCCGCTCCATCTGGGAACTTACCTGAGAAAAAAAGATTTTGAGAAACTGTATTGGCCAAGCTTCTCAAAATTTATCCATATCATGGCAGAACACGGACAAACCGCCTCGCTTTTCTGTGAACATGACTGGATGCGCTATCTTGATTTACTGCAGGATCTTCCAGCAAATACAAGAATCTTATTTGAATACGGCGATCCAAAAACTATTAAGGAAAAGCTGGGCAATAAACACATTCTCTCCGGCTTGTATCCCATCACCTATATAAAAACTGCGACTAAACAGCAGTGCATTGATAAAGCAAAGGAAATGATCGACATCATGGCACCCGGCGGACGCTATATTTTTGATTTTGATAAGAGCGCCATGTCCCTTGATACGATCAATATGGAAAACTATGCTGCCGTCATTCAATATGTCGCTGAAAATACCAATTACGCCAACGCAGGCACTGCTGTCAAAGCGTCAACAGCCGAATATGAAAAGCCCGACACCAAGGTGCCGCGTTTTGAATCTCCCTGTTTTACAGACTGGCAGAAAATTGAAAAAAACGAAATTGAAACTCAGCTTAAAGACACTGTTAATCCCATTTTACAATCCTATGAAGAAATGCTGTTTCGGATGATTTTTACCATTATTTAAGTATTTGGGGGGATTGTCATGAATGATACTTTGAAAAAAATGGATCGCAAAAATCTGGTCAAGTGGATCTGCGTCTTACTTGTGCCTATTCTTATAATGCTGATACCGGTGCAGGGGGTTTTTACCCCCGCGCTCCGCACATTCAGCGCCATTACCATTACCGCGATTTTACTCTTTGCTTTTGGCCTTTTGCCTAACTTTATTGTGGCTATAGCCCTTCCAATTTCCTACATGCTGCTGAATGTAGCAGCTCCGGACGTTGCTTTTGCCGCCTGGTATGGCAGTATCCCCTGGATGTTTATGGGTGGATTTTTGCTGGCGAATGTTCTCGAACGCATCGGGTTACTCAACCGCATTGCCTTATGGAGTATTATCAAAACCGGCGGAACTTACAGTGGTATTCTGTGGGGACTTACTCTCGCGGGTATCATTTTGAACCTCATTGCACCAGGGGAATCCTTTGTTCCCATGGCCGCTTTATCTTTTGGTATCTGCAAAGCTCTTAATTTCGAGAAATCCAGAGAAAGTGCCGGCATTATGATGGGCGGATTCTTTGCCTCATGGTTTCCGACCTTCTTCCTCTATAACCCAACTTTCGCCATCATGCCCTCTTTAGGAAAAGAAGTCATGCCAATTCAGGTAACCTGGATACAGTACTTTTTTAACAACCTTCCCTTTGTGCTCTGGCTGGCCCTCTGTATTTTTATGGTTATCAAGCTCTGCAAGCCAAAAACTGCCATCAACATCAAAGATTACGCCGTTGAGGAATACGCTAAACTTGGAAAAATAACAAAAACAGAAATAAGATCTATCTTTGTTGTGGCTCTGTTGTTTATCTTCCTCTTTACAAGCGGCATGCACGGCATTGATGTGGGCTGGGGCTTTGCCTTAATTCCATTGCTCTTCTTTATCCCCGGGATTAACGTTGGTAAAGCCGAGGATATCAGTAAAATCAACTTTAATATGACTATTTTCACCACAGCCTGTCTTTCTATTGGTTATGTCGCAAACGCTCTGGGCGTTGGACAGATCATTGCAGACGCAGTGCTGCCCATGCTTCAGGGAAAAAGCGCTTTTTTCGTAATTGGCGCAGTCTGGCTGGTTTGCGTCGTGGTAAAATTCTTTTTGACACCACTGGCGACTTACGCGACACTGACCGTCCCATTAACGCAAATTGCCCTGAGCCTCGGCATAAGCCCTCTGGTCATTTATTACACCATGAGTGTAGCCACCACTGAAATACTCTTTCCATACCAATGGGCGCTGGTCCTTATTTTCATGGGATATAACCTAACCAGCGGTAAAGACTTTACCAAAATATGGGGAACCAAGCTTATTATGAGTTTTGTATTTATCCTTGCCATCGCAGTGCCTTACTGGATGCTCATCGGATTAATATAAACCTTACAGCTCTTATGCTGAAACACTGAATCAAAAAACCTGCTCCTTTAAATTAAGGAGCAGGTTCAATATTTTTTATCATCCGACTCATATAACCATCAACTTTTCAGCTTACACGTTTTCTGCCTGCGCTGCCTTTTCCAGCTGTTTGGTCTTAACACCGCGCCGTTTCAGTAAAATAGCGGAGAAAACACCGAGAACAGCCCAGACCACCATCCAGACCAGCATCATGTTAAAGCCCAGCTCTACATTGCCGCCTGCTTCACCATAGGCCAGAAAACGGCTGATGATGGGTGCCACAAAGATGTCTGGCGTCAGCGCGATAAAAGAGATAATTCCAGTGGCGATGCCGGTCATGGCTAACGGCACGCCCGCTTCACCCAGAATCGACCAGTAGGTGGATTTAAGCACATTGACCAGATAAGCCAGAATAACGGTGATGACCACACAGACCGCCACAATCTTGGAGGTAAACAATATCGCCAGCACACAGACGCCCGTGGCCAGGAAGGTCCAGAACATGCCCTTGCCTTTATAACTGAACTTGTCCATGATAATCCCGCCGGAAATGCCGGCCACAAAGACAATGATGTAGCTCCGGATAATGGACAGAGTGCTTGAGAGCTCTGGTGAAATGTTCAGCACACGGGTACAGTAGGTGCCCATGTAGCCATTGGCGGTATTCCAGAGCGTATAGCCGCACATGATCACAAAAATACACAGCCAGGTGGAGGACATGCCAAAAGCTTTCCACATGCTTTCCTTTTTTTCTGCCTTGGCGTTCTGTTCTTTTTTGCCCTTATCAAAATCCGGTACCAGAACAATTACCAAAACCGTCAGCAGGGCAAAGGCCGCAGCGTTGATTAAAAGCACTGCTCTGAAGCCAGCCGCCTGAGTGGCAAAAAGGCCCATGGCCCACAGGCAGAGGAAGGCGACTGCTGTCTGTCCGATACCGCGCAGCCCTTCACTGATACCAAACAAACGTCCCTGTTCATTTTCGCTGCCCAGGTTGCGGATGGCCTTAAGGTAAGGCGACCAGAAGGTGCCCACACTGAAGATGCCGTAAAGCGCGTGAATGATAATGAGCGCTGTGTAGCCCGGGAAACTCGAATACCACAGTGTTACCAGGCACATGGCCCCACAGGACAAAATTAACAATTTCTTTGTATTAAACTTTTCAGCCAGAATACCGCTCGGCACATAGCCGATAACATTAAAGAGCCCGTAAACGCCTGCGATGGTCCCCAGCTGAACATCGTTGATATTCAATGCCACGATCATCTGGTCATAAAAGGAAAACCGGATCAGCGGCGTCAGGTAAGCGATCCCAGCGATCATACTCAGAATGACGAGAACAATATTTCTTTTCTTTTTATCTAATTCCATAATTACCCCTCCAAATTTAACAAACAATCATCTTTCCCACTCTTTGCTGATGGCAGCACTACTTATCGAATTCCTCTTTCTTAAGATACTTGAAAAATCCTGCCAGCATCAGGCAGATAATAATCAGGAATGGGAAACTGAAAGCAAAGGACAATGACTGCACTGCAGAAAGCCCTCCAGTCACAATAAACATAATGGCCAGCAAGCCTAAGATCACACCCCAGATGATCTTGAGGGACTTCTGAGAATTTTCTCTGCCCCTGGAGCTCATGGTGCTCACCACCTGCACACCCGCGTCGGCCGAGGTCAGGAAAAAGACCAACAGTGACAGCATGACAAGGACAGAAATAACACCGGACAGCGGCAGATTACTGAGCATCTGGAATACTGAGCTGTTGGTATCCACAGCGCCGTTCTGAATCACGCTGCCAGGATTGGCAAGCTCCATATTAAGGCCGGTTCCGCCCATAATCCCAAACCAGATACAGCTCATGATGGTCGGAACGCCCAGAATGGCAAGGACAAACTCCCGGATCGTGCGCCCTTTAGAAATCTTGGCAATAAAACTGCCCACAAAGGGTGTCCAGGTAATCCACCAAGCCCAGTAAAAGACTGTCCAGTTACCGATCCAGTTTTCACCCGTATGAGCCGCCACGGTGCCGTTGGCATCGGTGAAAAAACTCATGGGAATAAATTTAAAAATATAATCGCCGATACTTTCCAGCGTAATATTAAAAATATACAGTGTTGGTCCTGCCAAAAGGACAAACAGCATAACAGCGAATACAATGACCGTGTTGGTATTGCTGAGAAGCTTCATGCCCCGGTCAATGCCCGCTGTCGAGGAAATCACAAACAGAATCGTGCAGATAATGACAATCACCACTGCCAGCAGCGTTCCGCCCGAGATATGGAAAACAAATTCCAGACCGCTCTGAATCTGCAGCGCGCCCAGCCCAAAGGATGTGGCTACGCCGATCAAAATCAATATCACCGTAAAGGTGTCAATTCCTTTTGAAAACCCGCCCTTAAGCGCCTTATCGCCAAGAAATGGGTAGAAGGAAGAGCTTACCAGAAGCGGCAAACCTTTCCTGAAATGGAAGTAGGCCATGGGCAGCGCGACCGCCGCGTACAATGCCCAGGGATGCACTCCCCAGTGCAGAAAAGTATACTGGAGAGACTCCACAGCCGCCTCCGGTGTCTGCGGGTCCGCGAAGGGTGGCACCATAAAATGGTTCATGGGCTCTGCCACGCTCCAGAATACCAGGCCAATGCCCATCCCGGCTGCAAAAATCATTGAAAACCAGCTGATGTTGCTGTACTCAGGCCTTTCATCATCTCCGCCCAGCCGTATTTTTCCATATTTGCTGAACGAGACAAACAAGCAGGCGACAATTACAAAGAGCGCAAAGCCAATATAGGCAAATCCCAATGTGTTCGTAAAGAAATTAAAAATACCAGAAAATACGCTTGCGACCTGTTCTGTAAAAACAATGCTGACAATGGCCAGTAACAAAGTGATACTTCCGGCTACCAAAAAAATTGTTTTATCTACAGACTCAAATATCTTTTTCATAATTGCCTCCATTCTGAGATAAACAATGACAACGATCAGAATACTTTAATAAAAAGCACGCCAATTTGTGAAATACATGTCTTTTATAAACGCAGTATAACACGATTTTATTGGAACCGTCAACCTAAAAAATAAATATTTTTCTTTTTTTACGACATTTATCCAAGGCTTCTATAGAAGAAAACCCAGGTTTTTTACTAAATAGCGGGTTTTTATCCTTGAAATTCATCGTTATTTTTTTGATTTTTCCATTTTTTAGTATTGACAACCTTTCCATATCGTGATATATTGTGCTTGTGAAATACATGTATTTATTAAATTTGGAGGTGTACCATGTACGTTAACAGAAGATTTTATGACAAATATGTTTCTACCAGAGATGTTGAATTATTACACGAATACTCACTGAGAGTTTTGAAGGAAGTAGGGGTTTCCTTCGATTGTGAAGAAGCACTGGAAATATTTAAAAAACACGGCGCAACCGTTGAAGGCAGTATTGTAAAAATTGATGAAGACCTGTTAAACCAGGCGCTGGAAACCGCTCCTAAGACATTTACTGTTACCACATCTGCCGGCGAAACCAAAATCGGCGAACGTTTTAAACCAAAAACCGTTGGCTGCTACGGACCACCGAAGTTTTTATTTGAAGATGATGAATACCGTGTTGCTATGAAAGACGACATGGTTAAGTTCCTTAAGCTAATGGATACCAGCGATGTGACTGACTTTGTCAACAACTCCGCTTACGATACAGCCGATTTGGACAAAACCAAGGACGACTTTTACATGCCTCAGGTTGCCATGTGCTTAAAATACTCTCAAAAGCCAACCTATGGAAATGTTGCTAACAGCTTGAATGTTCGCGGCAAAAGTCTTAAGGAAGCTGCTAAGGGCATCGCGCAGCTTTACAAAGAATTCTATGACATCTGGGATCGCCCGGTTCTTCTGACAAATGCGTGTGCTTTATCACCTCTCGGTTATTCATATGAAGTTTTAGATAATATCATGGGCCTTGTTGAAGAAGGACAGCCTGTTACCATCATTACCTGTTCCATGACCAACCTGACCGCTCCGGCAGCGCTGCTCGGCTCTGTTATCCAGAATAACGCCACCATTCTGGCTGGTATCGTTCTGACACAGCTCATTAACCCTGGCTGTCCGGTAATTTACGGTACGGTTTCCAGCCCGACGGATATGCGTACCGTTTCACTGGCAATCGGCGCACCGGAAGCCCAGCTCATCCAGATGGCTTCTCTGGCCCTTGGCCGCTACTACCAGCTGCCCGTGAGAACCGGTATTGCCGGTACAGACTCCTTAAAGCCAGACTATCAGGCCGGTGTTGAAAGCTTCATGATTCTTATGACCACCTATCTTGGAAAATCCGACTTTGTCCTGAATCATGCCGGCATTCTCCAGTCCTACGCGCTGGGCAGCTACGAAAAATTTGTTCTGGATGAAGAAGTCAACCGTATCCTCATGCGGCTCAACCGGGGCATGGACATTTCAGACATGAGAGCTGAAAAGGTTTTTGCAGAAATCAAAAAGGCCGGTCCTCTGGGCAATTACCTGTCCGGAAGAACACCGAAGGAATACCGTCAGGAACATTGGCTGACCAAGCTCTTTAACCGCCAGGCCGGTAATCCGCAGCCAATTTTTGACGAAATCGGCGATCTCCGCGAACGCGCCAGCAAAGAAGTTGAAGAACGTGTCGCAGGCTATACATTACCTGACTTAACCAAGACCCAGAAAGATATTCTGAACCGTTATCTGCCTGAAGACGAAAAGTTTTAATTAACCCTCTATATATAGTATTCATTTTTCGGATAAAATCTGGTATCATTAGTGGTATCAGATTTTATTTTTGTTACCCGGTTATACTTAAAAGGAAGGTCACCCATGAAACTACGTTATTCATTTGCTGAAAAAGAAGAGTGCCAGCAAATTCATGAATATTCTCTGGATATTTTGGAAAACACAGGTATTGTTGTTCATTCTGAAAAAGCAAGAAACACCTTTAAAAAAAACGGCGCAAAGGTGGAAGGCAAAAAGGTCTTTCTCCCGCCCAAAATCGTAGAAGACCATCTTGTCCATGTGCCCTCCTCCTTTACCTTTAACACTCCCGGACACCGAGTAACCGTGGGTGACGGCACCACCTGCACCATGCCGCCCTACGGCGCCACCTACGCAAAGAAAAACAATGTCAGCCATCTGGCAGGGCGTGAAGACTTTATCAATTTTACAAAGCTCAACCAGGTGAGCAGCCAAATGAGCATGGCCTGCCCCTATGTCCTTGAGCCCATGGATGTTCCCATTGATTTCAGAGAAAAGTATAAAATGGCCATGTGCCTGAAATACTCCGACAAGCCCACATTCTCCATGACCCAGGACGGCCCGTCGGCACGGGAGAGCATTCGTTTTGCAAGAGAATACTGGGACTCCCAGGACAGCAATATCCTCATCGGAAATA
>OCAN01000596.1_pt1 | contig 30620 bp, 24 predicted proteins | sample 1538321 | NCBI WGS metagenome assembly OCAN01 (sample SAMEA2580294, study PRJEB22360) | human gut metagenome | biome: human gut; feature: human-associated habitat; material: faeces | place: Denmark | collected 2008/2010 | reverse complement strand
CTACACTGCGGAAAAACACCGCTCACAAAGCGGACGCCAACTTGCTAAAACACAGGCCGGTAGGGACGGTACGACCCGTTCTCGTTGGACGCGAACCACAGGCCGCGCCTCAGCTCGCGTGACACCGTGGACTTGTCCCGACCGATTTCCTCCGCGATCTTCCGGACGCTCAGATGCTGTTCGCAATGCAGCTTCTCGATCAGGATCCTCTCCTCGGACGACAGGTGCGAATACTGTTGACCCATGAGTGCGACACCTTCTTAAGTTAGAAACTTCGAACACTTCCAACCCTAGACAAGGTGTTGCACTTCTATTTAGAACCCGGGGCGTAAACACGATTGCCTTCAAAGAAGATGGTCGTGACTGTGCTGGAATCAATGTTCGGTGCTATGAAGCGAAGCGTTGGTTGTGTGTCTAAGCTGGCCGCATTGTTGAATGAGTCTCAACTTCGGGGTGTCGTTTTATCGGCTGTGATGTTATTGTGGCGCGACACGCCAGCTTTATAGGCGATGAGTGGTGGCATCAGATGAGTTCGCTTGTACGTCTCCATTCTTTGTTGAAATATGTTATGCAAAGTGTGTAATTGGCATATGAAACTGTCATATTTGATGTGTTGCGTTGCGTTTATGTGAACTTATTTTCATTGTGCATATCGTTATCAATTTGTTATCAAGGACGATCGCGAGTGAAATGCGCTCATTTATATAATGGCTGCTGCATGGCTGCCCTTGAGGGACGTTCCTCTGGCATGGCTTTGCAATGAGCCGCGATGTGGTCGTAACCAACGTGGGATTCGATTGTGCGGCGAAGAAAAAATGATGGGGGGGGAGTCGCCCTCCATCATTCAGGAAAGGGAACTGAATGGTTTATAACATTCACATATTGCAAACAAGGAAAACCGGTCGTGTGGTTGCTGCTGCGGCTGCATCCGTGCTGTGTTGCATGGGGGCTGTATTTCCAGCGACTATCGGAGTGACTGCGGCGTCGGCCGATGAACCCGTCGAATTGGTCGTCAACGGCGGATTCGAAGACGATCTTAATGGTTGGAAGTCTGGAACGGTGTGGAATAGCTCCGCATCGTCCATTGCCGTCACTGCGGATGATGTGCATGGTGGCAGTGGCGCCTTGAGCGTTACTGATCGTACATCCTCTGATGCTGGTGCAATCCAGTCTCTTGATGGCAAGGTGGAAAAAGGACAGACATATACCGGAAGTATGTGGGTCAAGGCCACGGAAGACGGTGAATTCAATATCACTGTTTGTTCGGGTAATGGTTCCGGATGTGACCAGATTGCGACCGGAACGGCGAAAGCGGGTGAGTGGACACAAATTTCAGGTACTGGAACGTTAGGTGGTAGTGGTGATTTCACCAGTCCCTCGCTGGTGATTGAAAACAAGTATGGCACGAGCAATGCCGACTTCATTGTCGACGACATTTCCGTAACCGGTTCGGATTCTGGTTCCTCATTCGTGCCGCCGACTACGGGTACGGCAACGGCAGCCAAGGCTTTCGGCGACTATTCAAACCCGATTATCGATTATTGGTATGGCGCCGATCCGTGGGCTATGGAATACAACGGACGCGTATATATCTACACTACGGGTGATGGCACTTCTGTGAATGCTGATGGCTCGTTGAATTATGACTATGAATATGACAGTACTGGGCAGATCAAGGACAATTCGTTCGCTCAAGTAAAGACCATCAATGTTCTGTCCAGTGATGACATGGTCAATTGGCGTAATGAGGGTTACATTCGTGTGGCTGGAGAACAGGGGGTGGCCACCTGGGCCAGCAATTCCTGGGCTCCTGCCGTCGCTCATAAGACCATCAACGGTAAAGAGAAGTTCTTCCTGTATTTCGCCAATGGCGGCAGCGGTATCGGTGTGCTGACCTCGGATTCTCCTGTTGGTCCGTGGAAGGACGAAACCGGTGAGCTGTTGATTAAGGGCGGTACTCCTGAATCCGCTGGTGTGGTCTGGCTGTTTGATCCCGCGGTGTTCGTGGATGATGACGGGCAGGGCTACCTGTATTACGGAGGTGGTGTTCCGACAGGCGAGGAAGAACATCCGAACACGGCTCGCGTTATTAAACTGTCCGATGACATGCTGCATACCGAAGGTGAGGCTCAGGCCATAGACGCACCTGCCATGTTTGAGGACTCCGGGATTGCCAAGATAGGTGGTACTTATTACTACTCGTATTGCACTAATTTCAGCCATGACAACGTAATTGATGGTAACACGGTCGGTTACGGCAATATCGCGTATATGACTTCAGACAACCCGATGGGGCCGTTCACTTATCAGGGTGAGATTCTGAAGAATCCGAGCACGTATTTCGGTGTTGGCGGCAACAATCATCACGCGATGGTTCAACTTGGCGACCAGTGGTATATGACCTACCATGCGCAAACGGTGGCAAAGGAATTGATGAACGGCGGTAATCTTGACGCGGCGCATGGCTACCGAAATACTCATCTCGATCCGATTACGGTTAACGAGGATGGTTCCATTGCCGATATTGCAATGACATATGAGGGTCTCTCTTCGGTGAAGAATCTGGACGCGTATCAAGATGGAGGCATTCCAGCTTCCACCATTGCATGGGATTCCGGCATTCAGAACGCATATGACCTGACTTCTGGTGTGCGCGTGGTCGATATGACTACAGACAATTCCGAAGGTCAGAAGCTCAGCAATATTAATAATGGTGAGTGGACGTCTTTGGCGAATGTCGATTTCGGGAATAACGGCGCCTCTTCGCTGACTGTGACTGCAGCTGGCAAAGCCGGAGGCATCCTTGAGATTCGTCTTGATGATCCGGATTCCGAACCTGTGGCTTCTATTTCGATTCCTGCCGGTGATGGATCCGAGTACGCCGATTACACGACCACCCTTGAGGGTGTGACAGGGGTGCATCATGTGGTGTTCTCCTTCAAATCCGATGGTGGTGCGAATGCTCAGGATGAGCTGTACGACATCACTACGTACACTTTCACGGAGTCGCAGGATGAAACTCCTTCGACTCCGGTGGACAAGTCTGATTTGCAGAGCGCAGTGAATGAGAATTCCGGCCTGAACGCTTCCGATTACACGGAAGAGAGCTGGAAGGTGTTTGCTGACGCATTGCAGAAGGCTCAGGCGGTATTGCAGGATGAATCCGCTACTGAACAGCAGGTTCAAGATGCGCTTGCTGCATTGAATAGTGCACGTGCCGGTCTGAAGCTGGCTGATGATTCCACTGATGGCAATGCCGACGGCTCCAATGACACGGATGGCGTGGATTTGGCACAAACCGGTTCCTCTGTCTTGCCTGGTGCTGTGATTGTCGCTTGCTTGGCTCTCACTGGTGTGATCGTAGCGCGAGTGCGTCGCGAGATGCGCTAGTTACCTCTTGGTAATGCGGTCATCCCGTAGCGGCAGCCTCGGGATGACCGCACATGAAACCTAGAACTGGTACTTGTTCAAGCGTAAGTTTTGGCAGTGGTAATGTCCATCACTTATCCATATGCGGGAATGTCTTATCGTCATTCATTGCTGATTTGTGCGGGCATGCTATTGGAATACGCACTCGATGTTGAGTGCTTATCATGAAAGGTTAAAAGACTTATGAATTATTTACGACAAAAAATTTCGGCTAGTGCTATCGCGGTGTTGTCGACTTGTGGGTTGATTTTGGCGCCAATGCCGGTCTTTGCGGATGATTCAACGCCATCTTCAACGCCATCGGATGGCAGTTACACCACGACTGATAGCGGTGATGGCACGTATTCCATTCCCATGTTGAACACGGATGTTCCGGATATCAGTGTTATTCGTGTGTCGAAGGACGATCCGAATAACAAAGACGGTCGTGATGTGTATTACATGGTGAGTACCACTATGGAGCTCAGTCCCGGATCTCCAATTATGAAATCCTATGATCTGGTCAATTGGTGGATAGTCACGTACGTGTATGATCGCATTTCTATGAGCGATGCTTCATCCTTGCGCAATGGAGCTAGCTCGTATGGCGAAGGCGAGTGGGCTCCGTCGCTGCGCTATCACAATGGCCGCTTCTACGTGTTATTCAATACGAACAACCTTAATGGCGCTTATATCTACTACACCGATGATATTGAGAATGGTCCTTGGACGAAGATTGCCCTTAATCGGGGATTCCATGATCCGTCATTGTATTTTGATGAGCAAGGGAGTCCTTGGATTATCTCCGGCGTCAACCAATATAGGCTGTCCGATGATTTAACCACGGTGGTGGAGAGCCATGAGAATATCATCTCTGCCGAACAGTTCACTGATGATCTTGGTGAGACTCCTACCGGATTTGAAGGATCTCAGACTTTCAAAATCGGTGATTATTTCTATACTCCAACGATTTACTGGGGCAAAGACGGTCGTACGGTGATGCTGCTGCGCACCACTGATTTGCTTGATGGCTCCAAATACGAAGCCAAAAAGTATTATCTAGGTGCTTTCGCACAAGGTAGCCTTGTTGAAGTCGACAACGGTGATGGCACGACGTCTTGGCATGGATTCTTCTTCCGAGACACATATCCGACCGGACGTATTCCCGGTTTGATTCCTGCAACGTGGGGTGATGACGGATGGCCTGTGTTTGGGGACAATAATCAGGTAAGCGCGTCGGACACCTACGACAAACTGATTGATTTGCCTGCTGATTTGGAGAATCTGGTTCGCCAGCGTTCCCTGGTCAATTCGGACGATTTTGATAATGACGCGCCTCATCAGTCTTATCAGGATCAGGATTGGTGGACTCTGGAGGAGCCTCCTCAGGTTGACGATTCTCTGATTGGAATCGAGCTGGTGGACAATGGCGATTTCGAAAACGGGACTGAATCGTGGACCCCTCAGTGGAATGGTACGCTTACCGCGATTACGGATGGTTCTCTTTCTGGAACCACGAGTCTTGCTGTGACGAATCGTGGCGAATACAATGGCGCTGGCCCGGGTCAATCTATGGATGGAAAATTGCAGCAGGGCGTGACATATCGTGCCAGTGCAACGATTCGATACGACCATGAGATGGACGGCGTCGATTCATCGGCTGTGACTTCCCACCTGTTTTATGTGGCGATTCAATATGCAGACGGCACAATTAATCGTGTGGCCACAGGAACAGTGAAACGTGGGGAGACGACTACTATCACAGGTGAGTTCTCCATCCCATCCGACGCTAATGTGGAAGGTTCCAAACTCATTGTCGAAACCGCGTGGGGTGCGGAAGGCACGTGCATGGATTACGTCATCGACGATATTTCCCTGATCGGTCTTGCTGATGAGAAGGAATATCCGGTCGCCGAAGAATACCAACCCAATGGTTCGAATCTTGATTTGGTATGGGAATGGGGACATAATCCAGATAACCGATATTGGTCTCTCACTGATCGTGAAGGCTGGTTGCGTTTGACCAATGGGCACAAGGTTTCCGCCACGGCCAAATATATGAAAGGCACTTATGGCGACCTGACATATTTTGAAACCGCCCGTAACGTTTTGTCGCAGCGTACCTTTGGCGGATCCATGTCTGTGGAAACCCACATGGATGTCAGTCATATGAAGGATGGAGACACCGCAGGCCTCGCTACATATACCCGTAGTTTTGCCTATGCCGCTGTGCGTCAAGAAAATGGACAGCGAACGTTGGGCGTGGTCAAGCGTGTCTACGACAATGGCGTGAAGGACGCGGACGGTAATATCGTTGACGATACGATTGATCGTGACGCTGAAGAGGCCTTTGTATCGGGCGGCACAGTGACATTGCCAGATGATGCGACCAATGTGTGGATCAAGTCGGACAACACACTGGATAATGCGAGTGGTAAGTTGACGATTCAGTATTGGTACAGTCTGGACGGTAAGCAATGGTCCAAGCTTGGCGACGAGCAGGGGCCGCTGACTTACGATTGGAGCTTGTCGCACTTTAAGGGGTATCGAATCGGCTTGTTCAATTACGCCAAGGAGAATACGGGTGGTTATGTCGATTTTGATTACTATGACTTGAGCGACGTGTTGACTTCTGACGGCAAAGCTGTGGATACGTCTAAGCTGCGTTCGGCCATTGATCAGGCTGACTCTCTGCAGTCTGCGGAATATCCTATGGATGAGTGGGATAAGATGCTCACGCTACTTGATAAGGCAAAGCAGGCGTTGGCATCCGATCCTTCCACGCAAAATGAGGTGGATGCCCCGCAGCGTGCACTGAGTTTGCAGCTCGCGCAATTGGCGGTTGACCGTCAGTCTGGTGATGGCGGAAATCCTGGTGGTGGTGATCAGACCGGTGACGGTAACCAGTCGGGTAACGGCGATCAGACCGGTGATGGCGGCCAGCAACAGTCTTCTACTGCTGATGATAATTCATCTGAACTGTCATCAACTGGTTCGTCCGTAACACCGATGGTGCTGTCTGCAATTGCCCTGATGCTGGCTGGCATCAGTGTCATTCGGATACGCCGCTCTTCGCGCTGAAATATCGCCGCAGCCTGTTGGTTGCAGCGATTGAATGTGCGGAATCAGTGATGTGTCGCAATGGTGGGTTGTGCGAATGCTCGGCAACGTGGATTCGTACAACCCATCCTGTTATGTTGAGACCGCGGCGTGAGACATGGTGGAGCATGACATCGGCGTAGAATGTGCGATTTTGGAAACAAAGGAGCTGGTGTGTGGGCGGCTGGCAGTTTTCATTTCGAATCGACGGCGTTCTCCTGATATCAAGTATGGCTGTGTATCTATGTTGCCGTTATGTGGTGATGTTAGCGGAGTGAGTAATTCGGATATGGTTCGCCCTTATGAACATATGTATGGCTTATGTCGTCCGCCGAAGCATGGTTGCGATTAGCGAAAATCAGGTATTGCGGCGTTATGTCCGGCGCCATGTCATTATCGTATGGCGCACTCACGATACAATACCGTCCTAGCATGGGCGTCGCGGCATGAGACGACGCATTGTGCAGACAGGTGTGGCGTCGAACAACGAACGCGAGGTAAACGTAGATGGCGGTGAATTCCAGCGTGGAGAAACAGCCGGTCGACCAGCAGGCGAGCGGTGAGGTGCAGGCTGAAATCGATACGCGGTCCGATGGTGTTTCGCCCATGCCCAACGATGTTTCCAAACATAACGATGTTTCCAAGCATCCGGTGGCGTCCATTCCCGAATCGACGCTGTCGCTGGCCGATATTGAGCGTAAGCGCTCGCATCCTGCATTGTGGCTGGCTTATGCGCTGCTGGTGATTGCGGCCATTGTGGTGCCGTATTGGTGGGGGCGTGCGATTGCGGTGAACGATACGCAGTGGCTGCTTGATAATTTGAGCGCGCTTGAGCTGCGCGGCGCCGCGTTTGTTGCCTGGACGGTGACGCTGATTGCCGTTTCCGGCCTTGGTCTGCTGGTTGTTGACGCCCATCGGCGCTTGTGGGGCGCGGTTTTTGTGATTGGCTTGGCGGCGGAGCAACTCATTGCCGGCCTGCGCATTCTGAAAATTGATTTTTGGTATGCGACATATGTGGTGTACGGAGAGTCGTCGGCATTGGCGAATGCGGCGAATCTTGGCATTATTTCAGTTGGTATTGGCGTTGCCGTTTTCGCGGTGCTGTGGGTGGGATTGTTGGTGACGATTAAAAAAGAGTCGCCGTTGAATGTGCTGACGCGCAGTTGGGCGTCGTTTATCTTTTTTTGTGATTGAGACGATTGCTTTGCTTGTTGTGATGTTTGGCGGCCTGCTGACGTTGGTCTGATTCGTGGTGTCTGGTGCTCCTGTATAATTGACCCTTGGCGTATTTCGCCCGCGGATAGAGAGCGCGCCGGCATCGGGCCGGTAGCACCGCGCAGCAATATAAGGAGGATGCCGTGGCACTGACGGCTGAAGAAAAGCAGGAAATCATCGCTAAGTACGCGACCCATGAAGGTGACACCGGCTCTCCGGAGGTCCAGGTTGCTCTGCTGAGCAAGCGTATCGCTGATCTGACCGAGCACCTCAAGGAGCACAAGCACGACCACCACTCCCGTCGTGGTATGCAGCTGATGATCGGTGACCGTCGTCGCCTGCTTGACTACCTCAAGCGCGTTGACATCAACCGTTACCGTTCCCTCATCGAGCGTCTGGGTCTGCGTCGATAATTGAAGACTTCCGCCCGAGTACCTAGGATGGTGCTCGGGCGTTTTACATATCGCCAGCCAACGGCAACAACGGCAAGAGGGTTAGAGGATAGGCCAGCAGGTAAGGCCGACAGGAGAACCCGAATGAAGGGGTTGACACGAGGAACGACGGCCAAGGGGTCAGTCGAAACAAGGTATGTGACGTCCGCTGAAGAGGACAGTTGCGGTTCAAGCGAGTCGCCGAACCGCAGCACAGTATGTAGGAATAATTAGAAAATTAAAGAAGGAGGAACCCTATGGAGGGTCCCGAAATCAAGGCCGTTGAGGCCGTAATCGACAATGGATCGTTTGGTAAGCGCACGCTGCGCTTCGAGACCGGCCGCCTCGCCCAGCAGGCCGATGGCGCTGTGGCCGCCTACCTCGACGACGATTCCATGATTCTGTCCACCACCACCGCCGGTTCCAGCCCGAAGGAGAACTACGACTTCTTCCCGCTGACCGTCGATGTTGAAGAGAAGATGTACGCTGCCGGCAAGATCCCGGGCTCGTTCTTCCGTCGTGAAGGCCGCCCGAGCTCCGAGGCCATCCTCGCCTGCCGTATCATCGACCGCCCGCTGCGTCCGCTGTTCCCGCACACCCTGCGCAACGAAGTGCAGGTCGTCGAGACCGTGCTCGCCGTGAACCCTGATGACGCTTACGATGTCATCGCCCTGAACGCCGCTTCCGCTTCCACCATGATTTCCGGTCTGCCGTTCGAAGGCCCGGTCTCCGGTGTGCGTCTGGCGCTGATTGATGGCCAGTGGGTTGCCTTCCCGCGTTGGAGCGAGCGTGAGCGCGCCGTGTTCGAGATTGTGGTCGCTGGCCGCGTGATCGAGAACGGTGATGTTGCCATCGCCATGATCGAGGCCGGTGCCGGCAAGAACGCCTGGCACCTCATCTACGACGAGGGTCAGACCAAGCCCGATGAGGAAGTCGTTGCCGGTGGTCTTGAGGCCGCCAAGCCGTTCATCAAGGTGATTTGCGAGGCTCAGGACGAGCTCAAGAAGATCGCCGCCAAGGAGACCAAGGAATTCCAGCTCTTCCCGGAGTACACCGACGAGCTGTACGCCCGCATCGACGAGATCGCTCACAAGGATCTGGACGAGGCCCTCTCCATCGCCGAGAAGCTGCCGCGCCAGGACCGCATCCACGAGATCAAGGAGCACGTGCGCGAGGTGCTCGCGGACGAGTTCACCGATATGGACGATGCCGAGAAGGACAAGGAACTCGGTAACGCCTTCAAGGAACTGCAGCGCCAGATTGTGCGTCGCCGCATCCTGACCGAGGACTACCGCATCGACGGCCGTGGCCTGCGCGACATCCGCACCCTGTCCGCCGAGGTGGACATTGTGCCTCGCGTGCACGGTTCCGCCCTGTTCCAGCGTGGCGAGACCCAGATTCTGGGCGTCACCACGCTGAACATGCTCAAGATGGAGCAGCAGATCGACGCGCTGTCCGGTCCGCAGTCCAAGCGTTACATGCACAACTACGAGATGCCGCCGTACTCCACTGGTGAGACCGGCCGCGTCGGTTCCCCGAAGCGCCGCGAAATCGGCCACGGCGCCCTCGCCGAGAAGGCTCTCGTGCCGGTGCTGCCGAGCCGCGAAGAGTTCCCCTACGCCATCCGACAGGTCTCCGAGGCCATCGGTTCCAACGGTTCCACTTCGATGGGTTCCGTGTGCGCCTCCACGCTGAGCCTTTTGGCTGCCGGCGTGCCGCTGAAGGCTCCGGTTGCCGGCATCGCCATGGGCCTCGTGTCCGGCGACGTTGATGGCAAGCACATCTTCAAGACCCTCACCGATATTCTGGGTGCCGAGGATGCCTTCGGCGACATGGACTTCAAGGTGGCCGGTACTTCCGAGTTCATCACCGCCCTGCAGCTCGACACCAAGCTCGACGGCATCCCCGCCGACATCCTGGCCGCCGCTCTGCAGCAGGCCAAGGAAGCCCGCGCCACGATTCTCGAGGTCATCAACGAGTGCATCGACGGCCCGGCCGAGATGAGCGAGTTCGCTCCGCGCATCATCACCACCTCCGTCCCGGTTGAGAAGATCGGCGAAGTCATCGGCCCGAAGGGCAAGATGATCAACCAGATTCAGGAAGACACCGGCGCTGAAATTGCCATCGAGGATGACGGTACCGTCTTCATCTCCTCCGAGGGTGGCGAGGCTGCTGAGAAGGCCAAGGCCATCATCGACCAGATTGCCAACCCGCACGTGCCCGAGGCCGGCGAAACCTACAACGGCAAGGTCGTCAAGACCACGTCGTTCGGCGCTTTCGTGAACCTCACCCCCGGCACCGACGGCCTGCTGCACATCTCCCAGATCCGCAACCTGGCCAACGGCGAGCGTATTGACGCTGTCGAAGACGTGCTCAAGGAAGGCGACACCGTTGAGGTGATCGTTCAGGGTGTCGATGATCGCGGCAAGATCTCCCTGGCCATTCCTGGTTTCGAGGATCAGGAGAACAACGCCCGCCCGAGCCGTGGCGATCGCGATGACCGCCGTGGCGGCCGTGGCCGTGGTGACCGTGACGATCGCCGTGGCGGCCGTGGCCGTCGCTCCGAGCGCGATGACCGTGACTTCGACGATCGTGACGACCGTCCGCGTCGCCGTCGCTCCGATGACTTCGAGGATGATTACGACGACCGTCCGCGTCGCCGTCGCTCCGATGACTTCGAGGATGATTACGACGACCGTCCGCGTCGCCGTCGCTCCGATGACCGTGACTTCGATCGCGATGATCGCGATGATGATCGTCCGCGTCGCCGTCGTTCTGCCGACCGTGACTTCGACGATCGCGATGACCGTGATGCTCGCGACTCCCGTGACGATGATCGTCCGCGTCGCCGTCGCTCTTCCGATCGCGATGACCGTGGCGATCGTGATGACCGCCGTGGCGGTTCCCGTGGCCGTGGCCGTGGCTCGGACCGTAACCCGCGCTACGCCACCGACGACAACTACGACGACTACCGCGCCGACCGCGAAGAGCGTACTGAGCGCCCGCGTCGCCGCGTCCGTCGCGACTTTGATCCGTTCGAGGACTAAATCCCTCTCACGGATCGGTCGCGGCATAGCCGCTCCCCTCACCTACGGGAAGCCCGTAGGACTTCCCGCTTAACGGTTCGGCATTCGAGGACTGATCGTTCTCTAGCTTCTCTCGGGTGAGAAGGGCTTGATCGCAAACCAAAAGGCTTCTATACCGTTTCATTCGGTATAGAAGCCTTTTTGGTTTTTCGGCTTCTTCGCGCTGCATATTTCGATGTTGAATAAGGCACTCGTGCTGCCGCCATGTACGTTTAGTTGTCGGTTGACAACTATTCCCATGCATCAAGAATGGCGGATGATCATCGAAGGTACTCATGGGCGTTGATCACTGTGGCAACAACAAAGGCCGGGCCCTTGTGAGAGCCCGGCCTTTATGCCGTATGGCGGCGGATTAATCCTTAAAGGCTAATCCGTTGTCAATCAGCGTTACAGAATCGCCATGCACACGAAGTCCAGAATGAACAGCGCGGCCACAGTCCAGATGATCGGGTGAACCTCCTTGGCCTTGCCCTTGCAGGTCTTCACGATGCAGTACATGATGAAGCCTCCGGCGATGCCGTAGGAGATGGAGTAGGAGAAGGCCATGAACACGGCGGCGAAGAACGCCGGAATGGCTTCGGCGATGTCGTCCCACTTGACTTCCTTCAGGGAAGCGGCCATCATGCAGCCGACGATCACCAGCACGCCGGCGGTTGCGGCGGACGGCACGGCGGAGACGACCGGGGCCAGGAACGCGGACAAGGCGAAGCAGATCGCCACAACCACGGAGGTCAGGCCGGTTCGGCCGCCTGCGGCGATGCCGGCGGAAGACTCGACGTAGGTGGTGGTGTTCGAGGTGCCGCAGATGGCGCCGATGGAGGTGGCGATGGAGTCGGCGAACAGGGCCTTGTCCATCTTGGAGGAGAAGCCGGAACCGTTCTCAAGAGCCTTCTCGTCCTCGGCGGAGAAGATGCCGGTACGACGGCCGGTGCCGATGAAGGTGCCGATGGTGTCGAAGGTGTCGGACATGGAGAACGCGAAGATGGTCAGCAGGATGATCGGCAGCTTCGACACGTCGGAGAACAGCGCCGGGAAGCCATCCTTGGTGAAGATCACGCCGAAGGTCTGCGGCAGCTGGGCGAAGGTGTCGGCGATGGACACGGAGTTGGCCATGGTGGTCTGGCCCATCGGAATGCCGACGACCGCGGTGACGGCGATGGCGATCAGCATGCCGCCGCGCACCTTGAGCACGGTGAGCACGATGGCCAGCACCAGGCCGATGATGAACAGCCAGATGGTCGGATTGTTCATGACGGCAAGACCCGGGGTGGCCTGCACGGTGTCGCCGCTCTTGGCCGCGGACTTGGTGGTGAAGGTGAAGAAACCGACGTTGAGGAAGCCGACGTAGGCCACGAACAGGCCGATGCCGCCGCCGATGGCGTTCTGCAGCACTTCCGGAATGGCTTGGATGATCATCTTACGGATCTTGGTGACGGTGATGATGATGTTGATCAAACCGCACAGGAACACCATGCACAGGGTTTCCTGCCACTTGAAGCCGAGGCCGAAGCACACGGTGTAGGTGAAGAACGCGTTGAGGCCCATGCCGGCGGCCTGGGCGTACGGCACGTTGGCGAACAGGCCCATGACCAGGGTGCCGATGATGGCCGCGATGATGGTGGCCAGGAACACGCCGCCCCACGGCATACCCGTCTGCGACAGGATCTGCGGGTTGACGACGATGATGTAAGCCATCGCGAAGAACGTGGTCAGGCCGGCCAGAATCTCAGTCGAGACGGTCGTGCCGTTTTCCTTCAAATGGAAGAACTTCTCCATTTACTCTCTACTTCCTTGGGTTTATGCGGGGCTGCGCACCGCGTGCATAATGCTGCGGCTGGCCCCGGCGAGAATTGCGACTCGCCCTGATCGGCCTGCCCAACGCGCGTCAGGCGCTGCGCACCCAATCAGAACCGTGGCCGATTATAGCTTGTGGAGGCAACGTGAACGGGTCCGGGAGTAGACTGACTGCCAGAATAATTCGGAACAACTCAGGGGACACGCAGGACACACCCGTGGAAGGAAGGCGCGCGATGAAACCGGCCGTCGAAGTCAGCATCACCTCTTGGAAGAAGAATGTCGTCAAGCCCGGTCAGGAGTACGGCCGCGTACTGCTGATGCCCGGCACCGGCTACAACTGCGACCGTCCGCTGCTCTACTGGTCGGCCCAGGCTCTGGTCGAGGCCGGCTGGCGAATCGACCGCATGAACGTACGCAACGCTTCCGACGACCTGTCCACGGTGATTCCGGTCCTCAATCAGGCGATTGACGGCTGGGTGGCCGCCGCGCGCGAGTCCGGCGCGGGTAAAGCCGGTGATTCCGGGGATGGCGTTGCCGCCGATGATTCTGCTACCGTGCTGGCCGATGGCGCAGCTGGCTCGCCGAACCGTGATTCCGACACCCCGTCCGGCCCTCGCCTGTTGCTGATCGGCAAGTCGCTGACGACGATGACCTACCCACATGTGGCCTCACACTACGGTCTGCCGTTCGTGCTGCTGACCCCGGTGCTGAATCACGCCGACTTCGATCCATCCGCCCGGGTGATTCCGGTGCCGGCTGTCGGCGATGATATCGTCGCCGAATCCGAGGCCCCGAGCGTGGCCGAAGCAAGGGCGATCATCCGCGCGGAACAGGCCGGCCAGTCGCACGCCGCCAGCTCCCGATACTCCGGCCCGGCACCGCTGATCTGCGCCGGCACCGCCGACCCGTTCTACGATCAAGCCCGCGCCAACGCGCTCACCCCGCACGTGCACGAATACCCGGATGCCAACCATTCGATCGAGGTGCCCGGCCACTGGCGTCGCTCGCTCGACTATCTGAAGGAAGTCACCGCGTCCGTAGCCCAGTACGCCGCCACGCTGTAATGCCCCGCGACACGCCCGAATTCTGCAATGTCGCTGACCATCCGTAATCTAATCATCCGTAAACCACAGACCGTTGGTTGAAGTGCGCGCGAGTGCATTTCCGAAGTTTGGTTCGCCAAGCCAGCGCAGGTTGAGAGATATAAGCCCGTCAAGGGCCGGCGAAGGTCGCTTCGCGAGATTATATTGCTCTGCCTGTGCGCAGGGCTTTTTTGTTGCCCGGCCGAAAGTTCCGAACTCCAAGTCAACGGCCGACTTAGGAAGGAACGCCATGAAGAGGCCCGAAAAGGAAGCGGTAGTCGCTCAGCTTACGGAAGAATTCCGTAACGCTGACGCCGTCTACCTGACCGAGTACCGCGGGCTTACCGTTCCGCAGATTTCCGATCTGCGTGAAAAGCTAGGCCGCGATACTTCCTACACCGTGGCAAAGAACACGCTGGCACGCATCGCCGCCAAGGAAGCGGGCATTGAGGGTCTCGACGAGATTCTCTCCGGCCCGACCGCCATCACCTTCGTGAAGGGCGACTTCATCGAGGCTGCGAAGGTCATCCGTGACTTCGCCAAGGACAACAAGGCTCTTGTCATCAAGGGTGCCGCCGCTGACGGCACTGTCTACGATGCCGAGGGCGCCAAGAAGCTGGCAGACCTCAAGTCCCGCCCGCAGCTGCTTGCCGAATTCGCCGGCGACATCAAGGCATCGATGGCCAAGGCCGCGTACCTGTTCAACGCTCTGCCTACCAAGGCTGTGCGCACGATCGACGCCCTGCGCGAAAAGCAGGAGAAGGCTGCCTGATTTACGCCCTCACGGCATGAATCAGTCGCTTCGATAATTTAAACAATAAGGTTTATTAGGCAGCGGATCTACCACTTCGTCCGCCGCCAAGATTGAAAGGAAGCCATAATGGCTAAGTACACCAACGATGAGCTGCTGGAAGCCTTCGGCGAGATGACCCTGGTCGAGCTCTCCGAGTTCGTGAAGGCCTTCGAGGAGAAGTTCGACGTCGAGGCTGCCGCTCCGGTTGCCGCTGTTGCCGCTGTTGCTGGCGCTGCTGCTCCGGCTGAGGAAGAGAAGGATGAGTTCGACGTCATCCTCTCCGCCGTCGGCGACAAGAAGATCCAGGTCATCAAGGCTGTCCGCGCCATCACCAACCTCGGCCTGGCCGAGGCCAAGGCTCTTGTCGACGGCGCTCCGAAGGCCGTCCTCGAGAAGGCCAAGAAGGAAGATGCCGAGAAGGCCAAGGCTCAGCTGGAAGAGGCTGGCGCCAGCGTCGAGCTCAAGTGATTTGTGCGGCATAAGCCGCAATCACAGCTTTTCGAGGAACCCCGCACCTGTGTTTCAGGCTGCGGGGTTTCCGCATACTGAGTAGACTAGTTGACGAGGACGAGGCGGAGAACGCGATCCGGCGTGGAAACACAAAGCTGGCAATGAGCGAAAGTTGTCAATTCTGTGCCCAGTAATCCGCCAAAAGCCGGTAAAAGATGACACAATGGCACGTAGTGTGGTCAAATAGTGTGTCCAGGAAGGCGGTCACGGTGAGCGAGTGGACGGTGAAGATCAACGGTGTCGACCGGATCAGCGTCAAGCCGGGGGAGTGCGTGGAAATCGGCCGTAAGCCGTTACGCCCCCTTGCCGATGATGGCAACACCCGCCTTGACGTCGCCGATCAAACCAAATCGATGTCCAAACGGCACGCCATGTTCACGGTAAAAAGCAATGGCACGGCCTCGGTCCGTGATCTTGGATCGACCAATGGATCGTATGTGGTGCGGGAAAATGGCGATTTGTTGCGCTTGCCGGCCAATGCCGAGTTCCTGTTGCCGACGTCTCCCATGCGCATGCAGTTCGGCGATGTGCCTGCGGACTTCATTCGTGTCGACGATCCAGTGGCAAAGCCGCTCGACCTCAAGGTGCCTGATTTGTTTGGCTATGCGGTTCACGAAGCACCGCAGGAGCCGGATGCGGCGGATATGTCCGTCGACGATATTCTTGATTTGCGGGCCGGCGAGCCGACCGCCATCTTCAGCGCGGATAATGTTCGACGCAAGGTCGACGAGCTTGAACTTGGCTCGCTGAATATCACGCAGCCAGTGACGAAAAACGATGAGCCGGCCATACCCCGTGATCTGTTCGCGGATGCGTTGGCCCAGCATGCCGAGCAGGAGACCGAACGCAAAAACCAGCAGGCCATGAACTCCGTGGCACTGCCGAAGCAGCAGACCGAACCTGAGTCGACGATTGTAACGCCTGCATCCAAGCACAGCAGGATCTCCGGTATTGTTCCAGTAGATGCCATCGCCCATGCCGTTGTTAAGCACGCTCCCAGCACAAGCGAGCCGGCAGTGGCGTCGGCGGCGGTTGTTGAATCCGATGCAGCGGCTGGCGCAAGCAAGTCAGCCGAAAACGTTCAGTCCGCTCCGAATACCAGGAATGCCGGCGATTCTCAGCCGGCGGACACTGTCGAACAGCATGCTGAAGTTGCCCAGCCTGAAGCCGCCCGGGAAGCCGAAGCCGCTCAATCTGAAAACACCCAGCCTGAGACCGCTCAGCCGGCAACCGCCCAGTCTGAAACCGACCAGCCGGCAGCTGACGTACCGGACGATCAGCAGCGGACCGCAGCCGAAGCATATCAAGAAGCCACCGCAGCAGGCGTAGCAGACCAGCAGCCGGCTGCCGAAACCGCCCAGCAGTCGGTATCCGAAGCATATGATATCGACTCCACGGGCGTACACACTCCGGTCTTCGAGCCCGGCTCGGTGTTCGAGCGTGTGGCCAAGGGCGAGCTGAAAGCACAGGAGCCGGCAGTCGAAGTCGATGGCCTGACCTCTGACGAGGCAAAAACCACGCAAGATTTCAATGTTCAATTCGAAGTCGCCCGTCATCCCGAATTGCTGGCGTTCCTCGCCATGAATCCGTACCTGTACGACGACATGTATTCTTGGCTCGCCGCCCGTGGCGAGGCCGATATTGACGAAGCCCTGTCTCACAACAAGGGCTATCAGGAATACCGCGAAGCGGTTGGAAAGTGAGTCGAGAGATGACCCAGAGCCAGACTCAGAACCAGAATCTCACGGAAGGTCTGAATCGCATCCGTCGCTGGCGTGACCAATACCGCAGCATGCAGCCGCCATCGCCGCTCGAGGATGTGAATCAACTGGCCGCGAAGCTGGAGATGACCCATGCCCATCCCTCCGGCATCGCCCAGCTGTTCGCTTCCGGCCATGTCCGGTTGGATTCGTTGTTCCGCGACACGGGTGTGCTTAAGGCCGCCGAACGCCATATTGGGCGCGTGCTGGATGACCAGGCCGCCAAACGCAGGATTTCCGGCGTGGCGGAGTTGTCGCTCGTGGTCGGCGTGGCCACATGGAAGGGCAACGCGCTGCCGGTGCTGTTGTACCCGGTGAGCGTCACGATCGAGGATGATGGCTTGTCGACCACCATTCGATTCACCGGTCGCGTGGCCCTGAACGTCGCGTTCGTCAATACATTGCGTGAGCAGGGGGTGTTCCTGGATGAGGATTCCCTGTTTGACGGTGCCAGCTATGACAGTGGCACTCCCGAAACTTCCGCGATGTTCGCCCGTATTTCGTCCGAAGCGTCGGAGCGTATCTCCGACTTCGCCATCGAGCGCCAGATTGTGCTCGGATGCTTCATGGACCCCTCGTCGCAGATGATCAGCGAAAGCCGACAGTTCATCGACCAGCTGGAGAACGGCCCCACCGGCAATGTGCTGTTGGACGCGCTTGCCGGCGACGAATCCGCCCGCACCGCGCTCAAAGATGCCAATATTCCGCAATACAGTCCTTTCGACGTAGACCCGCATGCCGAGTACGAAGTCGGCGATGTGGACAATACGGTGCGATATGCCGCGTCACTTGCTGCCAATGGCCATAGCATCGTGGTCGACGGCACCTTCCCGAAGGGCACCGCGGAGCAGGCTGTGGCCATCGCATCGCGCTGCCTGATGAATGGTCGTTCCGTGCTGTACGTGCCCGGCGTGGCCGAGCAGAAGCGTCTGTTCATCCAGACGGCTTCCGCCAATGAGATGAAGGCGCAGGTACTGGATGTATCCGATGAACACGCCAACGCCGCGCTTGATAAGCAGCTGATTGCCGCAGTCGGATTCCAGCCCGGAGTCGCCACCCAGCGATTCGACCAGCTGGCCGACGAACTCGTGGGCGTGCGCTCGCGCTTGACCCGCTATCTGGGCGACCTGCACGGGGGCAACGATAAGTGGAATGTGTCCGCATACGAGACCATTCAGAATCTGGCCCGTATCTCCGTGCTCCCGACGCACCCTGCCACCCACGTTCGACTTGACGAGTCAAGTGCCCTGAGCATCGCCAACGATATTGACACATGGATCGGCAAGATGGAACGCGCCGGCGAGCTCGGCGAATACACCATCGGCCCGGAAGACACCGCATGGTACAAGGCGTCCATCACCACTGAAGAACAGGCAGTAACCGCCTACCAGCGCGTGGACGATTTGCTGCGTCGCTTCCTGCCCGCCACCCGTGAGCAGGTGGCACGCACCGTGCAGACCTGCGGATTCCCGGTTCCTCCCACCACCCGCGAGTGGGAGCGTCAGGTTACGGTTTTGAAGAATCTGCGACGAGTGCTTGACGTGTTCCAGCCGGAGATTTTCGAGCGAGACATCAGCTCCATGATCGAGGCCACCAAGCCGAAGAGCCAGCGCAAGGCCGAGGGCACGTCGATGGGATTCTGGGAGCGCCGCCGCCACATCAAGGAAGCCAAGGATCTGCTGCGCGTCGGCGCGCAGGTCGAGGACTTGCACGAAGCGTTGAAGGTAGTCGCCAAGCAAGGGGAGCAGTGGCATCAGTTCGTGCCTCACGGCGGTTGGCCGGTGCTGCCCAGCAAGCTCGACGAGATCATCTCCACCCAAGAGGCGCTGGTCAGCAATATGACCGCGCTGGATACCGTGCTTTCCACCACACCCGCTGGTGGCAATCTGGAAACCGCCGATTTCGAGAAGGTGGAAGCACGCCTGAAAGCACTGCTGGATGATCGCAAGGCACTGGACACCTTGCCGGAGCGTTGCCTGCTGGAGCAGGAATTCGCCTCTGCCGGACTGAACGAACTGGTCGCCGATCTCAACGCTCGCCGAGTGAGCGTGGAGCAGGTGCGTGGCGAAGTGCAGCTGGCCTGGTGGACCACCGTGTTTGAGGACATTGTGCGTTCGTCCGCCATCATCTCCAACCAGGATGGTGCCGCGCTGCAGGCCGCATCCGACCGCTTTGCGCAGGTCGATGTGGAGCACGTGCGCTCCATCGGACCGATGGTGTCGCAGGAATCCATGCGCCGCCTGTGCGACATGCTGTTCTCCCGCACTCAGGAAGCCAACCAGATGCACACCGTGCTGGCAGGGCGCGCCAGTGTGTCGCTGAGCAGGATTCGCCGTGATCATCCGGAGATTCTGGCCGCGGCCAAGCCGATTCTGGTGGCCGCGCCGGGTACGCTCGCCGCACTCACCGAGCCGGGTGTGCTGGCTGATGTGGCGATTCTCGATGCGTGCGCGCACATTCCCGCTATCGAGTTGCTGTCCATCATCGGCCGCGTGCAGCAGGTGGTGGTGATCGCCCACTGCGCGACGGTAACCAGCGAAAGCGTCAAGCAGCTGATCGACACGTTGCCTCATATCGAGGTGGATGCTGCCCCGTCTCGCCGTGCGCCGCGCCTGTCCGCATTCCTTGAATCCGAGGGATATGGTCCTGTTCGCTATGATGTGGCCACCGAGCCGGCTGCCGGTGAGGTGCGATTCCACCGTGTGGAAGCGAGCGGTGTGCCGGTTATGTCTTCTGGTCTGGTGGAATCCAGCCAGCCGGAGATTGATGAAGTGGTGCGTCTGATTACGCAACGTGCCGCCGGTTTTGCCGTGGTTCCTTCCAGCTATCGACTTGTGGTCGTGATGTTGACCGACGCATTCCGCACACGCTTGGGTGCCGAATTGAAGTCGTTGGCAGGCAAATCCAAGGCGATGGGCCGATTCCTGCGCCATGTGCGGTTGGTTTCCTTGCGTGACGTGGCCGGAGGTCGTGCCACTGACGTGATTCTGTCGATGTGCTATGCGAAAACCACGCACGGACGTCTGCTTCAGCAGTTCGGTCCGCTCGAAAGCACAGGCGGTCGCGGACTGTTGCTGGATGCCCTGGCATTGGCGGACCACAGCTTGGATATTGTGTCGGCCTTTGGTTCCGAAGATTTGGATGAAGAACGACTGCACCAATCCGGTCCTCGGTTCCTGAAGACCATGTTGACGTGGGCCGAACAGCTTGACGACCGTCCGGTGCTTCCGTTGCGTGATGCGGCAGGCGGCAACGTGCTGTTCGACGATATCGCCGACAGGTTGCGCGCGCGAGGACTGAACGCTGCTGTTGATTATGGATTCGACAAGGGCGTGAAGATTCCGCTCGTGGTGGGATTGAAGGACAAGCCGTTTGCCTTGGCCGTGCAGACCGATGACGCGAACTTTATGTCCGTGCAATCCACGCGTAGGCGTCATCGTTTGTCGGCACAGGATCTCATTTCCTTGGGCTGGAATGTGATGACCGTCTGGAGTGTCGCCGCCTTCGTGAACCCCGATAAGGAAGTCGACCGTATCGTCAGCCGTATCGGTGAGATCTATCGCGAGGTTGAATAACCATGGCGGAATACTCGGCTACACGGCGCACACCGCGCAAGCACAAGCGCGTGGTGATGAAGGGCACTGAGCAGTTTGACGCTGACGGTGTCAAACTCGAGCCCGGAGACATGCAGACCGACCAACAACGGCAATCCGACGACGACAAACGCATCCTCGGCGAACTGCCGCCGCATTGGGCCGTTTTTAACGAGCGCGAGTAGGAGTTGGGGCGCACTCTGTGCGCCCCGATACTGTGTTTTCCGCAGCCGACAGGCTGCGGAAAACACAGTATCGGCCGAAGGCCGATTCCGCTTCCTACCGCACAACGGCCATAATCGCTCCGGCCTGTTGCAGCTCCATAACCTTGGCCGCGGCCTCCGGCGGCATTGCGAACGACACCAGTCGGTCGTTGCCTCCCAATGCGCCAGTCGCATCCGGTTTGCCGACATTCATCACCGTGGCGTTCTCGGCCAGCGTGCAATCAGCACCTTCGCAACCGACGGCGGAAACCAGTCTCACCTGATCGCCGGCCAATACATCGTCGACGCTACTGGCCAAGCGGACTTCAATCACCGTAGTGCCGGTCGGTGCTACGGGCGCATCTCTGGCCATATGCGTGGAAATGGGATCGGCTGCTTCGATATCGATTTGCGCTACCTTGCCCACCACATCCTCAATATTGCCTGTCCAAGACGGGCCTGCCGCAGATACCGGCATATCAGCCAACTGAACGTCGGCGGCCAGAATAATGTCACCCCGTCGAATCGAGCGGGCGGCCACCACCATCGGCTCGGTCTCCACCACGGCCAATACGGCTTCAAGCCCAAACAGCACTGCGAGTCCCACGCACAACGCAGCAGTGAGTCGGCGCAAGGCATCCGCCATGCGCCGTCGCCGCAATGAGCCGCGCGCAGGCGGCTTAATAAACGAAAAGGTCACCATGCAACCATGGTGACCTGAAGTTTTTCGTAAGCGCAAGCCAAATCGACCTATGTGGTTCTAGCTTGCCAAGTTATCCACAACGCTTCAAACCCGTGCAACAGACAGTGCCCGTAGTGCCAATATCCGCGGCATACCGCCGTCGACACCGTCGTTTACAGAGGAAAAGCGGGTGTACAGACCTTACTTGCCGGATTTGTCGGTGCGGTAGAAGCCGTGACCCTTGAACTCAATCGGCACGGCGGAATACACCTTGCGCACCTGCTCCTGCGAGCACTTGGGGCACACGGTAATCGGGTCGTCATTGAACGACTGCTGTTCGGTGAAGTCATAGCCGCAGTTCTTGCAACGGTAATGATAGGTAGGCAACGGATTCCTCCAACAAAGTCATATTTCTCGCGGATGGCCCAAACGCCATGCCACGCAACCGTTCATATCCTAGTCGCCGCCCTGACACATTGGCGTTACGGTCTTACTAGCCAGCTTGCTGTTGCCACTCTGGTTCCATCGGCCAGTGTGCGTGGCTGGTTGGTCAGTCTGGCTTGCGCCGAGTATCTTGGCCGGCCGGCCAGCTCAACAGGCCCGATGAGCTAAGCCGCCGGTATCCCTCCGGCGTCAGCACTCCGTCGGCCGGCACATCATGTGGTTCGGCCGGCAAATCAATGTCCAACACCTCCCACGGCCAGCACACCGCAATCAGGGGACATGCGGGCTTGCGGCGAGCCAAGGCCCGGTCATACCAGCCGGCTCCACGCCCCAGACGATTGCCCTGCGGGTCCACTGCCAAAGCCGGAGCGATGACCAGATCGGCCTTCTCCAACGCTTCGGGCGGTAGAACTGCGCCAGTTGGCTCATCGGGTCTGTGATGGACGGTGCTGGGAGAGCTGCAGCTACCGGCATTGTTCGCGCCACCCACTGCATCCATCGAGCGCAATGATTCCAATGAATCCAGCACACTCCAGCCAATTTCCAACCCAGACCCCAACCTTGGCACCAACACGTGGCAGCCATGAGCCCGCAGCCATCGCAACAGTGGCCGGGTTTCGATTTCCGAACCCATCGACACATATGCCGCCACTGTGGGACCATCCTGAATCATGTGTGCTGGGAACCGTCGCACCAGCAATTCACCGGCCGCTCCGCGTTCTTCCGCTGGAACGCGCTTGCGCCGAGACAGTATATGGTGGCGCAGCGTCGCTTTATCCGTCTTCTCTGTTTTCTCTGTGCCGCTGTAGTCGCTGCCGATATTCATGCCACTGCCCACTTCGCTCATACCGCACAATCTAGTGTTTCCATCGTAAAACGAAAGTGGCCACGGTAGCGGCGCAAGACCTTCATATGGCTACAATAAAGGCCGTGTCAGTTTTCCAGTCGATTAAAGAGGCGTTCAAGCTGGACCACCAGATCCGCCCGCCACGTCTCACCCATCCCGGTTTTCCGATAGTCCTGCGCCCCCTGACCATGGATGATGAGGACGGCTGGAACGAAGTGCGCTGGCGCAACAACGACTGGCTGGCACCTTGGGAATCCGGTGACCCGATGCATGGCGGCTCCATCACATTCAATCAATGGGTGCAGCGGCAGCGCCGTAACGAGCAGCATGGCGTCGGCGTGATCTTCGCCATCGAATACCAGATGCGTATCGTCGGCCAGATTTCGTTGGGAGCCATCGTGTATGGTGCCATGCGTACCGGCGTGGTTGGTTATTGGGTCGATCAACGGTGCGCCGGCCGCGGATTCGCGCCAATGGCACTGGCCATGCTTGCCGATTGGGCGCTCGGAGACCCATTCGGGCCCGCGTTGCATCGGCTGGAAATCGCCATTCTGCCGGATAATGCGCGTTCTTTGGCTGTGGTGCGTAAGGTCGGAGCCCATCATGAGGGACTGCGCGAGCGGTATATGTATGTCAATGGCCAGTGGCGTGACCACGTAACGTTTGCGCTGTTGGCTGAAGATATGGGGCAAGGGTTCGCCGCTAGACTCGCCGCCGCCGGTTCCAGATAAGCGTCGACCGGAAGAATTCCGCTCCGACACGCCCGGACGGAAAGCCCCAGTTCGTCGGCACGTCTCCTATCCTTGACTCTATGGGTTATGAGTCACTGAGCACTGTTGTCGTGCTGGTGATTGTGGCGATTATTATCGTTGTATGGCTGCCCGTACGTACGGCCAACGGCATGAAACGTGTGGACGAGCACCGGCAGGATCGTTATTCGCCTTCCCTGCATATCGTTGATGCAGAGAACGGCAGACGATTCGGAGACATCAAGCCGCATAAGGCGAAAGGGGCAGCAATGCCAGCATCAACACCGTCAGCGAGGCTGACATCTGAGCACATCGCCCATGTGCGGGAACTGCGCCGCGCGGCCATCCGCCGCCGGCAGATTCTCGCCGTATGCCTGCTTGCCATAACCGTGTTGGTGTTTGCCGTATCGTTCCCCCTGCATTTCAGTCCGCTGCTTGCTCTTATTCCGTTCGTGCTGTTGCTGCTGGTGCTGGTGCTGGGAGCCAATGCCTCACGCCAGGCCCGGCAATGGGAGCGCAAGGTGGTCCGCTACGAGCGGGCTCATAGCGGTACGGGCTGGTCCAAGAAACCGTCTGCCGAGTCCAAGGACAGCAAGCGTGTGAACAAGGCCGAACCGGTTGCGGCCGTAACTGCGCCTGCCGAGAAGCCTGCCGAGCAGATTGAGGATGCTGCCACCGAGGTCATGGAACAGCGGCAGATTCGCCGCGCGTTACGCGATGCCGAGATTGAGCAGGCCAAGGCCAAGGCGTTGCGTCAGTCCGCCGCCGCATATCAGGCCGCGGAAGAGCACGCCAAACAGTCTGAGAAGTCTGATATTGCACAGTCCGCCGCCGATAAGCCTGCCGCCGAGCCGTCTGCTATGGTCGATGAATCCGCCGACCGTAAGTCCGCTGCCGAAACCAGCGAATCTTCCGCCACACCTGATGCCTCCGTTCGCACAGACAAGTCGATTGAGTCGGACAAGTCCGTCGCCCCTCGAGTTGAACCATCGCTTACGGTGCGTGACGAGCGCGATGAGCGCGACGATGCCGCTGCCGCTGCCGATGCCACGTCGGAACTGGTCAGCGTACGCCCTGCCCGAGCACTGGACGTCTTCGATATGTCCACCTCGCAGGATCTCATCTCCTTCACTTTGGGTGGGGAACATAACGCCGACAACGCTCCGGAAAGCTTGGAGATCAAGTCGACCCGTCAGGTGTCCAAGGCGGAACCTGTCGAACCCGCAGTGGCGGAAAAGTTGATTGACGAGGCCCGAGCCGTCAAGGCCGCGGACGACGCCAAGGCTGTCAGCGCCGGAAACGCTGTAGACACTGAGCCGGAGCAGCGCGATGATGCCGATACGGACGCCGATGACGAGGCTGCAAACGCCGCCCAGCGAGCCGCATTCCACGAATCCGAGGAGCGTGCCGACGTCGAAGCGCCAGCGGCGACCACCGATTCGTTGGGCGCAGGCCTGGACTCCATTCTTGCCCGCCGCGGCAACTGAGCGTTGCGATTCGACGATTTTCTCTCACAGCGTTAGCACTCGAGTTGGCAGAGTGCTAATAATCGCGCTACGATGTGTCCTAGCGCAAAGGGACAACGCAAGTGATCGTCAGCCTCTTGAGGCGTTCTGGCGCGGCATTATCGAACTACAAGTAGATACGAGGTGACCCACAGTGTCGATTAAGCTCACACCGTTGGAAGACAAGATCATCGTCAAGCAGGCCGAGGCCCAGACCCAGACCGCTTCCGGTCTGTACATTCCGGACAATGCCAAGGAGAAGCCTCAGCAGGGTGAAGTCCTGGCCGTTGGCCCGGGCCGTCGTGACGACAAGGGCGAGCGCATCCCGATGGATGTCAAGGTCGGCGACAAGGTGCTGTACTCCAAGTACGGCGGCACCGAAGTCCACTACGAGGGTGAGGACTACCTCATCGTCGGCGCCCGCGACATTCTCGCCATCCTCGGCTGATTAGTCGCCTAGCGAACTTCAACAACCCCGACTGTTCCCGCGGATAGTCGGGGTTTTCTCTTGCTAGGCGGAAAGGGGCTCCCCCTCAGAGAGGGGAGCCGAAAGCTGCTCCCACCAAACGCCCAGCCATGCCTGCTATGCATAAAGGTGCATGCGCGCAACGTAGTTGAGTTCGGCGTTGCACCGCATCTACACTGGGTAACGGATTGGGGTCCCTATGGAAGAGGCTCAGTTGGCGACTTGGCCGAGCGGCTTAAGACATTTTGCACAAGACGGCAGTAGATCGACGGTATGTTGTTTTTTCCGTGTCGCAGGTTCGTGGTGTCGTCGCGCTGTGCCAATGGTTGTCTCTCTACCGACGCTGAGTGCCGTGGCATGAGGCCAGCGTCGGCAGTGGGCCACGGAATGGCGATGTGCTGATGCTGAGCCGCGTTGGCGTCGTTATAGGGCCAGGTATTGTCCCCGTGCCGACGTAAAAAGCCCTGCCATCGTCGTCACCGAGCCATTTTGTGACTCACTGACGGCGGCAGCAGGGCGGAAGAGGCCGAAATCATGCGCGCGGTGCGGTCTCACACCTCGAATCCGGCCTCCACCAGCGCGTGATCGATGTCGCGAATCAAATCGTCCGTATCCTCCAGACCCACGGCCAGACGGAAGAAGCCGCGGTGGAACTCAGGCGGGTACAGGTACTGGCGCTCGTCATCCTCGCCGAGGAACACGATCAGCGATTCGTCATGGCCGAGCGAGACGGCCGACGTAATCACATTGAGCTTGGAAACGAACCGGTTGTGCCCGTCATGATTGGTGTCGAGGCCGAACGACAGCACGCCGCCGAACCCGGAGTCCGGGCGGGCCAGCTGGCTGACCGCCACCTCGTGGTGCGGGTGCGATTCCAGACCGGGGTACGCCACGAAACGCACCACATCCAGCGATTCGAGATGCTTGGCAATCGCCAAGGCCAAGGCGTTGTGCTGGCGGATGCGCAGTGGCAGCGTCACCGAGCCGCGATTGATCAGCCAGGCATTGAACGGCGAGATGATGCCGCCGAAGTTCACCTGCGCGGTGAAGCGGATCTGGTCCGTGCGCGCCTTGGTGGTGGCGATCGAGCTGCCCAGCGCGTCGCCATGGCCGTTGATGTATTTGGTGAGCGATTCGATGACGATATCCGCGCCGAGATCGAGCGGGCGCACGTTGTACGGCGTGTTGAAGGTGTTGTCCACCGAAACCAGAATGTCCGGGTTCGCTTCGTGGGCCAGTTTGGCGATGGTGGCGATGTCCGAGACCTTGAGCGTCGGGTTCGCCGGTGTCTCGATATGCACCAGCTTGGTGTTGGGGCGAAGCGCCGCGCGTACGTTCTCGGGATCGGAGGTATCCAGGATGGAGGTTTCGATGCCGTACTTCTCCGGCAGAATCTGGTTCAACAGGCGGTAGGCGGCGATATAGGTGGTGTCGGAGAAGATCGCGTGGTCGCCTCGGTTGAGGAACGTGGTGAACGTGGCGGCCAGCGCGGCCACGCCGGAAGCGAGCACCACCGCATCCTCGGCACCTTCAAGACGGGCCAGCTTTTCTTCCAGATAGCGCTGGTTCGGATGCCCGTTGCGCGTGTAGAGGTTCACGTCCGAACTGGACCAGTTGATGTCCGAGGGGTCGTAGGGCAGCGCGTAGGCGTTCGCCAGCGTGATGGGGCGACGGATCGCGCCGGTTTCGGCGTCGACCCCGTTACCGAGGTGAATGGCCAGCGTGCCGAATCCGAGCGGCTGGTTGTCGAATGATTGTCCGTGATGTACAAGATCAGAAGCCATGCGCCCAGCATGCCAGCATGCGCCGTGCCGCGCAAACAGGCGACATCGCTCGAAAACCGCGCCATTGCAAGGTTCTAGAGCACCATATAAGAAAAAAATGATTGGGTGAAGTGCGGGGTGCAGCCTTGGTCGGGGCTGTTTGCAGGGCCGAAGCGGGCCCTGAAAACACGCTGTGAGACACGCCGATAAAACCGCAGAATTCCGCGGTAAAACAAGGTTCGCGTAGGGGTCGATTTGCATACCTGGAAAATCTGTGGTTATATAGCCAAGTTGCCTGTTGAGGTCAAACACCGCGGCGGGAAACAGACTGGCGGATTTCCCAAGCGGTCAAAGGGAGCTGACTGTAAATCAGCCGCTTCGTGCTTCAGTGGTTCGAATCCACTATCCGCCACGCCCCGATAGCTCAGTGGTAGAGCACTTCCTTGGTAAGGAAGAGGTCGTGAGTCCAATTCTCACTCGGGGCTCTCTGGCGGGGTAGCTCAGCTGGCTAGAGCGTACGACTCATAATCGTAAGGTCAAGAGTTCGAGCCTCTTCCTCGCTACAAATCGCGCCCGCTAACCGGTGGGCGCGCACTATACCTAAGAACACAGAGGTGAATGACAATGGCTAAGAGCGCCGACATCCGTCCGGGCATCACGCTGGCCTGCACCGAGTGCAAGGAGCGTAACTACATTACGACTAAGAACCGTCGTAACACGCCCGACCGTCTTGAGCTCAAGAAGTTCTGCCCGCGCTGCGGCAAGCAGACCGTGCACCGCGAGACTCGTTGATCGCAAGTATCACAGCTTTACAAAACCCGGCCCATTCGGCCGGGTTTTTGCGTATTGCCTCCGGAGGCGAGTGGCAGGGTGCGGAATCAGTATCCGCATCGCGTGAGAAACGGCAGAAATCCCGCGTCTGAACGAACCCCTCGCGGGCGTTCTGTCGTTTCGGGCCGCCAAAACGGCAGAAATCCCGCGCCACCTTCGTTCAGACGCGGGCGTTCTGCCGTTTCAGCCGATGATTGCCTCGATATCGCACCTGCGCCACTAAGATAGTAAGCCATGACAAGCTTTGCAGACATCACCACCATGGGCGTGGGCGGCCCCATCGCCCATTTCATCGAGCCGACCACGCGCGTGGAACTCATCGAAGCCGTGGAGGAAGCCGATTCCAAAGGCCTGCCCTTGGTCGTTGTCGGTGGCGGCTCCAACCTGCTTGTTTCCGATAAGCCTTTTGACGGCGTGGTGGTTCGAGACGCCCGACGCCTCATCACTGTGCCGGACGAGGCTGCACCGGTAGAGGGCGAGGATCGCACCGTGCATGTCAATGCCGAGGCCGGTGCCAATTGGGATGATTTCGTGGCCTTCACCGTAGAGCTCGGGCTCGAGGGCGTCGAGGGACTGTCCGGCATTCCCGGCACAGTCGGCGCTTCCGTGGTGCAGAACATCGGTGCCTACGGGCAGGAAGTCGCCACTTCGGTCGAATCGGTGGAAGTCTGGGATCGAGACACCAAAACAACGCGCGACCTCACACCCGCCGATCTTCGATTCGGCTATCGATACTCCGCACTGAAGACCAGCATGTACGCCGGCCCCGGCCGGCCGGCCGGCCGATTCTTCCCGACGCCACGTTACGTGGTGCTTTCCGTCACCTTTGCCCTGACCCACTCGGCCGAAGGCACGGTAGGTTACGGACAGCTTGCCAAAGCGCTTGGCGTCGAAGTGGGCGACCGTATGGCCACCGCCGACATCCGCAAAGCCGTGCTCGCAGTACGTGCCGCCAAGGGCATGCTCGAGGACCCTACTCGCTACGCCTTGCCTGACATGGCCACCGCCAAGCGCGAGGCCAATATCCTGACCGATCTGGAGCGTCTGGCCTCCCTCAATGAGGCCGCCGGCATTCCCGTTGGCGATGACGGTCTGCCTGCTCCCGACTACAATCGCCACAGCTGCGGCTCGTTCTTTATGAATCCGATTCTGACCGCCGACCAAGCGGCGGCCCTGCCCGAAGATGCGCCGAAGTTCGACGCGACTCTGCCTGACGGCACTCCCGGCACCAAGACGTCCGCCGCCTGGCTCATCGACCATGCCGGCTGCCATAAGGGATATAAGGTCGATGCGGACGCGCCGGCCAGTCTATCCACGCAGCACACGCTGGCCTTGACCAATCGTGGGGGAGCGAGCGCGGCCGATATCGCAGCTTTGGCGCGTGCGGTTCAGCAGGCAGTCAAGAGCGCGTTCGGAGTGGACTTGGTGCCCGAACCGGTCTGCGTCGGTGTGCTGTAATCGCGCTATTGATTGATGGAGTGGGTTATTAATCCCATATATTGCGGACTCTGAGTCTTATTAATAGACAAGACACGCGGGCTCTTCTATACTCGATTGTCGGTATTGTGCGCATTCGGTGCGCAAACAACAGAGAAAAAAGAAGAGCACTATGCAACTGTTCCGTACAAAATCCGTCGAACAGACCATTGCCGAAACCGGTGAAGAGGGCCGCAAGCTCAAGCGCAACCTGACTTGGTGGGATCTGTCAATCATGGGTGTGGCCGTAGCCGTGGGCGCCGGCATCTTCTCGGTGGGCGCGCAGGCCGCCGCCTTCCACGCCGGCCCGGCCGTGATCATCAGCTTCCTGATCGCCGGCATCGTGTGCGGCGCAGCCGTGATGTGCTACGCCGAATTCGCTTCGATGATTCCGGTGGCCGGCTCCGCCTACACCTTCACCTACACCACGGTCGGCGAGATCATGGCCTGGATCATCGGCTGGGATCTGATCCTGGAAATGCTGATGGCCGGCTCCGTGATTTCCAAATATTGGGGCGTATACCTCAACGATTTCATGCGCCTGATGGGCTGGAACGCCAACACCAACCTGACGTTCGGCTCCTTCCACATCGATATCGCCCCGATTATCATCGTGGCGTTCTTTACCACGCTGCTCGTATTCGGCACCAAGATCGGCGCCCGCGTGGACGGTGCTATGACCGTGCTCAAGATCGCCATCGTGTTCTTTGTGGTGATCGTCGGCTTCTTCTACGTCAAGGCCTCCAACTTCACCCCGTTCATTCCGCCGAGCCAGCCGGCCTCCACCGTGGAAGGCTCCTCCGCCGTCACCGGCGTGATGACCCAGCCGTTGTGGCAGTTCGCCCCCAGGCTGGGCCCCACCCTGTGCCCAAGCTGATGA
>OCAN01000561.1_pt1 | contig 32194 bp, 30 predicted proteins | sample 1538321 | NCBI WGS metagenome assembly OCAN01 (sample SAMEA2580294, study PRJEB22360) | human gut metagenome | biome: human gut; feature: human-associated habitat; material: faeces | place: Denmark | collected 2008/2010 | reverse complement strand
TTTTTAGCCGATAAGCAATTATTGCTGATAATATCTCATCACGTGACCATGACGTAACTGACTCACCACCAACATCATCAATAACCAAATAATCTAAATTTTTCATCAGCTCAATTGAACTATTGACTCCCTCATTACCAAAAGAACTTTTTAAATCCATTAGAAAAGTTGGAAAATGTATATAACCACATTTATATCCCTTGGTTACAAGACACCGAATCAAGAAGCCCATTACTGTACTTTTACCATTTCCGCCTTCACCATATAAATAAAAGCCTTTATTAGTAGGATTTTTAATATAATCCATCATCATTTTAATAACTACTCGTCCATTGCCATTAGGATCATCAATGATTGTCAAGTCACTCGGCTTCGTTAATAATATTTTATTGTTAACATTTTTTAATAAAATATCATTCAAAATCTTTTGATCATCAAAATGTGCCTGACCATAACGGCAAGGCTGTAATGAAAGCTTTACTTCGCCATCCTGATAATTAAATAGACGAACCATTCCTTTAGAAATCTTAGGGCAAGATTTTAATGATTTACAGCCAATACAAACATCTAAATCTTCTTTATAATCAAGAAATTCAATCCAATTTTCTTCAATATCACGACGACTTAAATTAAACTCCTGCAATACCTTAATAATATTATGGTCATTCATTAAAGTATTAATACTATTTTCTTTATTTTTATTAAAACTATCATCATTATTAAATAAATTAATATCTTGAATACTCTTCATCTTGCCCTCCTATTCGAACTGACTTAAAAATTCATCTAACTCATCCATGTCTACATTATCATTATCAACCATATTGATTTCAGTTTCTTCATTATCATCGTTATTATTACGACGATATTTTAAGTATACATTAGCTTCATCCATCGCATCTTTAACTGTCTTGATTTTTTTTCGTTTCCACTGTGAAGCTCGTGCTTGCATAAACGCTCTTGATAAAGCATTATCACATTGGGATAGTGTTAACTCAATTAACACATTCATCACACCAGGTTCTAGATACAATGAAGTCATTATCGATTCAACGATTTGTAAATCGTGCTTTAAAGGCTCTCGCCCCCCCTGTTTATCCTTTAACAGTTGATAAGGGTTAATACTTTCTAAATAACTAATATGCTTACTTAAAGCATCATCACCTGTAACACTTTTATGAACAATTGCCTGCTTATGATAAATTTCTTTAAATGTTTCTGGCATATTCAAATCATAATAATCACGGCATTTGCTAATCAAAGCACTGTGAATTAATTTATCATTTTGAAGACAATCTTTAACTAATCCTTGCATATCAATTGCATTAATACGATACAAAGTTCCTAACTGTTTGATTACGGCTTCATCATCGGGAGTAATACATGATCTTTTTATTTGATAATCAGCAAGCCCTTGATAGAACAATGTTAAATCATAATCACTTTCAATACTCCCATAATTAGTATTAAAGTAATCTTTTTCAACCAGGACATCATCACACCCATTTAGTAAATTAATATCGAATACATCAGTGAACTTAGCAGTTACATTATTAAATCCCTCAATACTAAACGCTGATGATTTAAAACATAATTTTGTTCGATATAGCTCCTCTTGCCCTAGACGTTGTAATAGGAGTGGTCCTAGAATAGCATGATTAAAAAATTTAGTTGGTGTTAGGGGTGTTTTTAAAGCATATAAGTATACTCTTTTATTATCACTATCTTTAATATATTTAGAAACTAATCCTATCGCTTCAAGTTTTAAACTCGCTTCATTAAGCTCGGTTAAACTTAAACCGGTTATTTTAGTTAAACGGTTATGAAGGCTAGGGGCTTTAGTCAATGATAACTGATCTAATTCAGCATAAAGACTTAAATATAATCCACAAGCATTATTACCAATCAAAGGTTGATATAGTAGTTGAATACTACGCATATGAATACTATCAAGAGGATAACTTGCATTAACCGTATATAAATCAGACATCATTAACTCGCTCATCTTATCTTCCTTTCAATAATGTTTCAATTTGTTGATATAATTCATCAAGACCCTGATTATTATCTAAAACAATATCCGCTCTCATTTTCTTTTCTTCAATACTCATTTGGTTACCAATGATCAACCTTGCATAATCTTCATCAATATTATCACGCTTCATCAATCTTTTTATTTCTTCGTCCTCTTTTAAATATACAACAATTACTGCATCACATAAATATTCCAAATTACTTTCAAATAATAGCGGTATATCTAAAAAAATTAAATCAAGATGCTGATTAAGCACAATTATTTCTTGCATTTTCTTGATTACATAAGGATGAATTATTGCTTCCAAATCCTTTTTTGCTTGTTTATCATTAAAAATAATCCGACCTAAAGCTTTACGATCAATTGGTCCAGCTGGTAAATCAAAGCGATTTTTTGTTTGTTTAATACACACCTCATCAATAGTTAGTGCATCGTAAGCTAATTTATCACTATCAACCACTAGATAGCCTCGCTGTTTTAGATAATTCGTCACCGTACTTTTACCAGTTGCAATACTGCCAGTTATTCCTAAAACCTTCACTTACATCATCTCCCGTACTGCCTCTAGTATCTTAGCACAATTGATGCTATGGTCAAGACTCATTATTGTACTTTCAACCTGACCATTTTCTATTAGATCATTAAAATGTACGATTTCACTATAAAAATCATCATGATCATATTCAATGTGATATTTGAATATTTCACCACTATTTAAAATAACTTCTAAATCAAGCGGCCGATGAATTGGTCGAATTATCATTTTACCAAGCGTTCCTGTCAATACTGCCTGGTTTTCTTTATTTCGATCCATCGCACATTCAACAATACCAGTTTGTTTCCCAAAATTTAAAATAGCTTTTACATATGTATCAACACCACAATCATGATATTTACAAGTAACATCGACAGTATCCAAAGGTACTTTAAAATAATCATCTAGATAAGCAATATTATAAATACCCAAATCTAATAAACAACCACCCTGCTTTATATCAAACAGATAAGAATTCTGATTATAATCAACTTTACCGCAAAAACTAGTTTCAAGACATTCAAGTTCACCAATAATTCCTTCACTAACCAAACTTTTTGCTTCTTGATAACCAGGTACAAAACGAGTTTTCATCGCTTCCATAAATAAAATATGATGCTTTTTAACTAAATCTTTTATTTCTTCCATTTCTGCAGTATTCATTGTAGCTGGCTTCTCAACTAAAACTTTCTTATTAGCAAGAATAGCTTTTTTGACCCATTCAAAATGATATAAATGCGGTAAGGCAATATAAACCGCTTCAATTTCAGGATCATCCAAAACAGCTTGAAAACTATCATAAGCTTTATTACATGGATGTTTTTCTTGAAAAGCTTTTGCCTTCTCTAGCGTTCGACAACTAACGGCTTCTAAATTAGCACGTGAATCTTGAGCCAGGGCTTCACAGAAACGATGAGCGATCCGACCAGCTCCAACTATTCCCCAATTAATCATTTTACCTTCTCCTTTTTTGACAATGCTTACAGTAATAAGTCCCACGACCTTTTATTGCTACTTTGGTAATCTCACCACCACAAATTGGACAAACTTTTTGTAAGTGGGCTTTTAATTTAACTTGAAATAAACCATCGATCCCATTCGCTGAAAATGAATGAATCGTAGTTCCTCCTTGAGCAATCGCTTCATTTAAAATTGCTGATGACACCTCAATAAGTTCCTGAACACTCTTTTTCGTTAATTTACATGCCGGTGTATTTGGATTTAAACCCATTGCAAAACATATTTCATTTGCGTAAATATTCCCAATCCCCGCAATAATACTTTGATCCAAAATAGCATGTTTAATTGGTAAATTACTTTTATGTAATTTTGGATAAATATCTTCCAACTTGGCATTAAAAGGCTCTGGACCCAATTTGCAAAGGGGGATTTCATTCATATAATTATCCAGACTAACTAATTTCATACGACCAAATTTACGAGTATCGTTATAGCGTAACTGCTTATTATCGTCAAGATTGAAAATGATATGATCATGTTTATTTAACGGCTCATCATGTTCAACATAATGATACTTTCCTTCCATACGAAGATGTGAGACAAATGCAATATCATCTAATTTAAAGATTAAAAATTTTCCAGCCCGATCAATATCATTAATAGTCTGATTTGTACAGGCTTCAATAAATTCCTCAACATCATCTTCAATAATATTAGGATATAATACATCGATTGAAATAATTTTTTTATTCAAAACAAAATTTTTTAACGTTCTACGAACAGTTTCAACTTCTGGTAGTTCTGGCATAATTATCTCCTATTTAAGTTCATACCAATTAACGGCATAACTTCCTTCTGCTTTTAATTCAACATCCATCTTAATTGCAGTCGTCATTCCTTTAGCAACAATTTCCATAACTTCTTGTAATTCTTCTTGATAAACATCAAAGATCAATTCATCGTGTACTTGTAAGATCATCTTAGATTTTAATTGGTGTTTCTTCAATAGCTCATCAACTTTGATCATTGCAACCTTAATAATATCAGCTGCCGATCCTTGTATTGGTGAATTCATTGCTAATCGTTTTCCAAACTCTTGACGCATATAATTTTTTTCATTAATTTCACGAATAAAACGTTTCCGATTCAGCATCGTTGTAACATAACCATTTTTCTTACAAAAATCAATATTACTATCCATATATAATTTTATCTCAGGATAGTTTTCAAAATAACGCTTGATAAATTCACGCGCTTCCCCTACGCTTACTCCAACTTGTTCTGCCAAACCAAAATCAGACATTCCATAAATAATTCCAAAGTTTACAGCCTTAGCATTACGTCGCATCGTACTATCAACTTGTTCTTCAGGTACTCTAAATATTTCACTAGCAGTATGGCGATGAATATCTTTATCTTCGTTAAAAGCTTTGATCAATGATTTAACACCCGCTAAATGAGCCAAGACTCTAAGTTCAATTTGTGAATAATCAAAAGATACTAAATAATCATATTCCGGAACAAAAGCTTTACGAATGAGTTTTCCTTCTGGTGTTTTAACAGGTATATTTTGCAGGTTAGGATCGGTTGATGATAACCTTCCTGTTTGCGTCAACGCCTGATTATAGATTGTATGAATCTTCCCATCTATAAAAACTTGATCTTGTAATCCTATAATATATGTAGAATATAATTTAGAAAGCGTTCGATACTTTAAGACTTTATCAATAATCGGATGTATATCTTTTAGTTTATTCAAAATATCTACTGATGTAGAATATCCTGTTTTCGTTTTCTTACCATTGGGCAAACCTAAATCCTCGAATAAAACTTCTCCCAACTGTTTAGGTGATGCGATATTAAACTCTCTATTAGCAAGCGTATGAATCTCTTTTTCTAAAATATTAATTTCACGACCGAATTGTTCCTCTAGTTGTTTTAAAACAACAGAATCAACTTTTGCCCCTTGAAACTCCATACGTGCTAAAATTTTTGCAACTGGCATTTCAACATCTTTATATAATTCAAATTGATTTTCATTATTCAATTTTTCAATTGCCTGATCCTTTAAAATATAAATAGCTTTTGCCTGTTTAATTAAATGCTCTGCTACTCTTGATGTTTCAGGAACCTTCTTCTTTGCACCCTTTCCATATACTTCTTCATCATAAAAAACATCGTAATACTCATAATACTCACAAACACTGCGAATCTCATCTTTTAAACTTGGATTCAATATATAAGAAGCTAATTGAAGATCAAAAACATAATTTTCTATTTCAAGGCCATGCCATTTTGCTGCATTAATACTCTTTTTAATATCATAACCATATTTTTCAATTTTCTTATCACTAATAAAATTTTTAAAATTAGTACAATTTAAGGCATCCTCAGTCCCAATGAAATAAGCTTCACTATCGTTATAAACTGCAAATCCAACGATCATTGACCGATGATAATTTGTATCATACACACCTACAACCAATGAACTATCACGCTTAATAATTGGTAATTGAGTTACGATTTTAACATCGACTGCTTTTTCAGCCTGAACCTCCTCATTATTCAAAGACATTCTTTTTAATAATGAATTCATGCTGTAACGTCGGTAGAATTCAGCTAACTCATTATAATCATGTCCTTGATAACGATATTCTTCTAAATCAATTTCCATCGGAACATCTTTAATAATTGTTGCAATTCGCTTTGATAACAATCCCTGATCAATATTATCACGAATTTTTTCACCCATCTTTCCTTTTAAATCATCAAGATGTTCGCTTAAATTCTCAACTGTATGATATTCCTTTAGTAATTTTAAAGCTGTTTTTTCTCCAACTCCGGGAATCCCTGGGATATTATCAGATTTATCACCCATCAATCCTTTTAAATCGCGCATTTGATCAGGAATCAAACCATATATTTCTTTAAATTTAGCAGGGGTGATTTTTTCTAATTCTCCTACCCCCTTCTTAGTAAGATAAACACTAATATTATCATCAACTAATTGGAGCATGTCTTTATCACTTGTAACAATACTTACTTTAAAACGTTGTTTGCTTGCTTTAACAGCAACAGTTCCAATAATATCATCGCCTTCATACCCTTCGATTTCCTGATAACGAATTCCATGAGCTGTTAAATATTCACGAATCATTGAAAACTGACAAGCTAATTCATCAGGAGTGGCGCTACGAGTTCCTTTATAAACTTCAAATAAATCATTTCTAAAAGTTTTTTTACCGTAATCAAAGGCAACAACTAAATACTCAGGATTACCCTTTAAAATACTTTCTAACATATTGGCAAATCCATACACTGCATTAGTAGGAACACCATCTTTATTTACCATTAAATTTCCCATTGCTGCCGTTGCATAATAAGCACGGTACAACAACGAGTTTCCATCAATCATTACTAATTCTTTCATTTCTACCTTCCTTAACGTACATTTTTTGCTTGATTTATTATTAGTGATAGTTTATCACGATAATTAACTCTACCTTCAATTAAACAAATCTCACCACGTACTAATATTTTCTTTAAAACTTGAAAACTTGAAGCAAAGACAACAGCATCTACTTCACCAGTTTCATCGTAACCATCAACAAAGCACATCTCTTGTCCTTTTTTATCAACAATCACTTTTACTCTCGATAATGCCATAATAACTCTAACCGGCTGATCAATATAATTGGATAATTCATTTAAATTAACTATTTGCTCCTTTAAGTTATTCTTGATCAAAGCAATCGGATGCATTGTCAAATATACTCCAAGGACCATCTTTTCTTCTTCCAATACTTTGATCCGATTATCACGAACGATCGTTAGGATCGGTGGTTCATCGATTCCAATTGAATTTTTCAATTCTGCATATTCCATAATCTTATGTAAATTTTGTTTAATTGTCGTGCGATTTAATTTAAACTCATCAAAAGCTCCTGCCATAATTAAACTATCAAGCATTTTACTATTTAATTTGCTTGATTCCATTCTAGAAACAAAATCAAATATATCTTTAAAAGTACCATTTTGACGCTCTGCTTCAATTGCTTTATATCCTGCATAACCAACATTTTTAATCGCTAATAAAGAATAACGAATATTGCCATCTTCAACTTTAAAGCGATCAGTTGAATAATTGATTGATGGTGCCAATAGTTTAACACCATATTTTTTTCCCTCTTGGATACAACTAAGTTTACTTGCATCACTACTTTGTTCATTTGATAATAAAGCACTAAAAAATTCTAATGGAAAGTTCGCCTTTAAATATGCTAACCAATAGGCAATATATCCATAGACAACCGAATGTGATTTATTAAAACCATAGTTAGCAAACCTTTCAATCAATTCAAACACTTTAACTGCTTCGAGCTCACTAAACCCATTAGCAATTCCCCCTTGAATAAATTCACTCTTCATCGCTTTCATTAAACTCGCTGTCTTTTTTGACATTGCTTTTCTCAAAATATCCGCTTTAGCTAATGAAAATCCAGCAACTAATTGTGCCGCCTGCATAATTTGTTCTTGGTATAAAAGAATTCCATATGTAGATTTTAAAATTGGCTTTAAACATTCTAATGGATAAGTTATTGGTTCTTTGCCTTTTTTTCGAGCGATATATGAAGGAATATTAGCCATCGGTCCTGGTCTAAATAATGCGATTGCAGCAATAACATCATCAAGACAATCACATTGCATCTTAACTAATAAATTTTTCATTCCTGAGGACTCTAATTGAAAGATTCCAAAAGTATCACCACGACTGATCATTTCATAAGTTTTTTTATCCTGAAGATCAATGTCGTTAATATTAATTTCAACTTGATGATTCTTAGCAATATCTTTAATAATATAATCAATGATCGTTAAATTCTTTAAACCTAAAAAGTCCATTTTGAGCAAGCCGACTTCTTCGATATAATCTTTTGAATATTGAGTTACAACTCCATTGTTAGGACCTCTGACAAGCGGGACAACTTGGTCCAATACGTCATTTGATAAAACCACTCCCGCTGCATGCGTTGAAATATTACGTGGCAATTTTTCAACAATAAAAACAGCAGGCATGATCTTTCTTAATGCAGGATCTTTATTCACCATTGATTGAAAACTATATGATGTTTCAAAAACTTCTCGAGCACTCTTACGATTCTTATAATTAGTAGGAATATTTTTAGTTAACAATTCTAATCGTGGCAAGGGTACCCCTAGTACTTTTCCAAGATCTTTAATTGCTACTTTAGGACCATAAGTAGAAAAAGTAACGATTTGCGCTACATGCTCATGACCATATTTTTCAGTAACGTAATTTACAACTTCATCACGACGGTCATCTTGAAAATCAATATCAATATCAGGCATACTAATTCTTTCTTCATTTAAAAAACGTTCAAATAGTAAGTCATATCGCAATGGATCTACTCCAGTAATTCCCAATACATAAGCCACTAGGCTGCCAGCCGCTGAACCACGTCCTGGGCCAACTAAAATCTTATGCATTTTAGCATATCGAACATAATCAAAAACAATTAAAAAATAGTCATTAAATCCCATCTTATTGATTACTGTTAATTCTTTTTTTAAGCGTTCAATATATTCATTAGGAATGTTTTTTCCTTTAAATCGTTTTTTCAAACCAACTAAACATAATTGCCTTAAGTAATCACCAGCATCGCCATCTTTAGGAACTGGGTATTTAGGTAAATGCATTTGATCTGTTGGAATGGTTACATTACACAGTCGTATTATATCGTTAGTATTTTCAATATATTTTTTATCAAAAAGACTCTCCATTTCAAAACTAGATTTTAAATATAATTGATCAGTTTGAACTTGGTGTTCTAAATCTAACATCATTCCTTTAGCGGAAGCTTGTAAAAGATCTAAAGTAAAAGCCTCATCTTTATTTAAATAACGGACCTCATTGGTTACACAAATGGGAATATTTTGGAGAGTTGCTAAAGCGACTAAACGTTCATTTAATTTTTGTTGCATTGCAATACCATGGTTTTGTAATCCTACATAAAAATTATTAAAAGTGTTTTTAAACAGTTCTAAATACTTTAACGCCTCCGAATCCAGTTCTTTTAGGATAAGTCGTTCAATAATTCCTTCTTTACATGCTGAAATTACAAATAGATGTTCACGATATAATGACAGTGCCTCTAAACTAATCGCACCTCTTTCACTCAAACAAATTTCACTAGTTATTTTAACCAAATCAAAATAACCCGTCACGTCCCTTGCCAATAGTAATAACGGATATATCTCATGATTGATTTCAACACTTGCTTCTAACCCAAAGACTGCTTTAATACCGTATTTTTTAGCATATTTAGCTAGTTCCATTGCCCCATACATGTTATCTTTATCAGTTAAAGCTAGCGCCTCATAGTGGAGATCACTAGCTTTTTTTACCAAGTCCTCAATTAAGATAGTACTATTTTGAAAACTATATGAACTATAAACTTGTAAATGTCCTAGCATCTATCCCCACATCCTTTCTATTGTGTATTATACCACTAAATAAGCTATTTAAAAAGATATTAGAGGATTGCACGGAACGAAAAAAGAATAATCATAATAGAAAAATATAAACATAAACACATATAAACGGTATCAAAGATTGCCCATGAAGTACAACTTAAGAGCCAAATACGATAACAATATAAAATTGTAACATAATAATGATATTGTACTTGCAAGACACAAAAGCGTCTTTGCCAGCCAATGATCACTATCGATAACAATGTTGCAATTAAATGAAACGGGACGATCCACATTGGACACAGTACCTGCATCAATAAAATTGCCCCACATAAAAATTGTAACTTTTTAATCCGTATTAACATATAATCACCACTAATATTATATGTTATTTACTCTAATAAAATGAAAAGAAGTGGATAATCAAATGATTATTCCACTACATCGCATGTTTAACTAATGCTTTAGCTAATTGATCAGGACAACTAGTTGGTCTTGCCCCACAACGAATACCTTGTAATCGTTCGATTACCTCATTTACTTGCATCCCTTTTGCTAATGCTCCAACACCTTGTGTATTACCAGAACATCCACCAATAAATTTTACGTTATTAACAATGCCATCCTCAACGTCAATAACTATTTGTTTTGAGCATACCCCTTGAGGTTGAAATTTAATTTCCATAACCATTCCTCCTATTTTTAAATATTATAGTTACAAATGAAAATAAAGCAAATAATTTGCTTTATTTTCGAACCAATTTTACAATCGTTGTTAGGTATGAATTATGACAAGATGTATCTAAGCCAATAATTCTTTCCAATTTGTAATTTTTTTCTAAATCAGCTAAATCCTTTGCTAAAGTTGAATGTGACTGACAAGCATAGATAATTGTTTTAAATTTAGCAATTTTAATTGTATCTTTGATTGTATCACTTAATCCATAACGTTCATTTTGAATAATTAAAGTATCATAGACTTTCTTTTTAGCGTATGTAACAATTTTACTATCTAGGTCACCAGCAATAAAAGTAACATTTTCCTTCTTTAAATACTTAGCATTTAATTTAGCATCATCAATTTGATATCTTTTTTCATCAATCGCTACAATTTCTTGATCAAGATTAAGTTCTAATAACCCAATTCCACAATTCAACGAAATTATTTTTTGACTGTCCTGTACTAATGATTTAATTGTTTGATTTTGTTTCCACATCATCTCAATATTTTCTGGTAATTTACTTTTAACCGATACTAGATATTGATTTTTATCATCGTGCAACTCTAGTCTCGTTGCCCCATATAATTTTGAATATCCTAACTCATCAAACTCTTGATGCTTTGAAGTATTAACAGACATGAAGATACTAGCAACATGTGGCAATTGACTAATTTCTTTAACAATTTCTTCCTTCAACCCATCACGACCTGTAATAAAAACTAATTGTAATTTATTATCAATTAATTTAACCTTTAAAAACCTTAATCCTGTTCTAAATTTATCACTATATGTTTTACATTTATTTGTAGTTAAAATCTCTTCTAATTTTAATAAACACTCATTAATTATTGGATGTTGTTTAAAACATCTTGTCATTAATGTTAAATATTTACTATCACGTTGATAGATTCCAAAACTAATTTTCCCTTTAAAATCAACAATAGGCAAATTAACAGCAGTAATAAAGCCCTCTTGACTAGGCGCCGCAATTACATCTTTAAAAATTGTTCTTGATAAATCATACTCTGTATATTTTCTAATTGATTCGCGTACAGCTTCTTTTTTTGCATTCAACTGCTTGAAATAACTTAAATGCAACATCGTACACCCTTGACAATTATCATACGAACGACACTTAGGCGTAACACGATCTTTTGATGGTTTTACTACTTGTAGTAATTTCCCTTCGCTATAAGTTCTAGTCTGTTTAATAATTTCAACAATAACTTCTTCTTGTGGCAACGCTCCAGGAACAAAAACGATCTTTCGATCAATATACCCGATACCTTCACCATTAATCCCTAATTTTTTAATTTCTACATTTTTCTTCATCCTACAATCTCCTTTTTAAAAGAGGAAGTCATCTAGTGATGCTCTTCCTCTTCATCTTTCTTTTCTTCTAGAATCGTCACTTTTAATTGAGCAATTCTGTTTTTATGCATTTTTACAATCTTAAAAATTACGTTTTCAATCTGAACTTCATCATCAATTTCAGGAACACCAGATACCTCTCCAAGAACTAATCCACCAATTGATTCAAAATCTTCAGAATCGAAATCAGTTCCTACTCTATCATTAACTTCATTTAAATTCAAGCTTCCATCTATTAAATATTCATTTTCTCCTAGAAAAATGATCATTTCGTCTTCTTCAGCATCATATTCATCATCGATTTCGCCTACAATTTCTTCAACAATATCTTCAAAAGTAACAATTCCACTCATAACCCCATATTCATCTAGTACAATCGCTAATGTTGCATGTTCTTTACGCATCGAAGCAAACACATCCGCAACTTCATTAAATTCATAAACAACAAAAGTATCGCGCATAAAATCTTTTACAACAAATTCATCAGGATCGATATTAAAGAAAAGTAAATCCTTAACATTTAAAACTCCCACAATTTCGTCAAATGATTCACTATGCACTGGGTAACGTGAAAATTGACTACGTTGATAAATTTCCATCAATTCTTGGTAAGAACAATCATCGGGAATACTCTCAACATGAATTCTTGGCGTCATAATTTCTTTGATCTCAGTTTCACCAAACTCAAATACATTATGAATCATTTCCTTTTCCTGTTCTTCTAATACCCCCTCTTCATGACCTACTGTAACGATCGTCTTTAAATCTTCTTCTGTCATGGTTGGTCCACTGTCACGAGCGCCACCCAATATTTTAATGAAAAAGCTTGTAATGATATTTAAGAAAAATACCACTGGGGTAAAAAGAGTACAAACTAAAGCAACAAATCGTGCCAAAAATAAAGCAATTGTATCTGCATTCTTAGTTGCGAAAGATTTTGGTGTAATTTCACCAAAAACCAAAATCAAGAATGTAACTACTCCAGTAGCTGCAGCTACTAGAGTTGCTGAATCTCCAAAAATTGAAATCACAAATGATGTAGATAACGATGAAGCACCGATATTAACTAAGTTATTTCCTACTAAGATTGAACTAAATAAACGATCCGAATTAGATAACAGCTTCTCTACTGTTAGTGCTCTTTTATTTCCTTCTTCAGCTAAGTTTCGCATCCTGATTTTATTAACAGATAAAAATGCTGTTTCAGTACAAGAAAAAATACCTGAGAAAATAATTAAAATGACAAATATTATAACGTTGGTTATCTGGGTCGGGTCCACAATAAATCTATTCTCCTTATTATTAATGTTTTTTCATTATCATATTATAAACATTATAAAAAGTCAAATTAAGCTTTAATTAACCAAGCATAATAACGATTGTTGATCCGGCTTCAACTGACTCACCAACTCGTGGTAATTGGTCTATTACTTTATCACCTTCGCCAATAAATTCAAATTTTAATTCCGGATTACTAACTTCCTTTTTACTTTTCCCAATATAGTTTTCAACCTTTAACGTTTTAGTATCCATAAATGTATAAGCTTTTTGCCGCTGTGAAGAAACTTTTTTTACATTCATGCTTGGCAAAATATCAACAAGCATTTTGCGAGCAATTGGAGCTACTGTCGTTCCTCCATACTGCACACAATTTTTAGGGTTATCCATTGCAACATATAAAACAATTTTAGGATCATCAATTGGCGCAATACCAATGAAAGATAAGATATAACCCCCATCAACATAACTACCATTTACTGCTTTTTGGGCAGTACCTGTTTTACCACCGATCCGGTAACCATCTATATAGGCATTTTTACCCCCTCCATCTGTAACAACTGATTCTAAAGCATCTCGCATTTTTTTGGAAGCATCCTCACTAATAACTTTACGTAGTGCCTCTGGTTTATGTTCATAAACAATATCATTAGAATAACTATCAATAATTTTATCAACCAAATATGGTTTATATAAAGTTCCACCGTTAACACAAGCACAAACTGCTCTCACCAGCTGCATAGGTGTAATTGAAATACCTTGACCAAAAGCAACTGTTGCTTGTTCCAACTCATTGAAAGCATCATAATCAAACATAATTCCTTTAGATTCACCTGGTAGGTCTATACCGGTTTTTTCTGTCAAACCAAATTTTTTGACGTATTCATATAATTTATCTTTCCCTAGACGGCGACCGATTTCAACAAATCCGGGGTTGGAAGAATTCTGAAGAACCTCTCTAAAGGTTTGAAGTCCATGTCCACCTTTTTTCCATGACTTAATTCGGGCACCACCAACAATTTCATACCCTTTATCAAAATAAGTATCTTTATCCATATCAAATAGATTTTCATTTAAAGCCGATGAAAAAGTAATGATCTTGAAAGTTGATCCTGGTTCGTAAGATTTCCAAATTGGGATATTATGATTATAAACATCCTTATCGGCATTTTGATAATCATTGGGATTATAATCAGGTTTACTTGCCATCGCTAAAACTTTTCCAGTACTTGGTTCCATCGCTAAAGCCCAGATTCCATCAGGATTATAAGTGTCATATGCATTGTTCAGTTCTCTTTCAACAATATCCTGAATATCACCATCAATCGTTAATTGTAAATTAAAGCCACTCGTTGGAGCACTATAAACACTTGGATACAGTGACAACGGGTTACTTTTGGCATCCATATAATAATCAATACTCCCGTTATTTCCGTTTAAATAATTATCGTATTTTAATTCTAAACCTAATAATCCTTGATTATCAATTCCTACGAAGCCAAGAGTCTGTCCTAAATAATTATCATTGGGATAATATCGTTTAGTATCTTTAATTAAATATACCCCAGGTAATTTTAAACGATCGATTTGTGCTGCTACTTCATCATCTAATTGTCGTCCTTCTGGCTGAATTCTTTGGATTGAAACTTTTTTACTTAATTTTTCTTGCATTACTTTAACATCAACATTTAAAATATTTGCAATTTTATCAGCAGTAGCCGCCACATCTTTAATTTGACTAGGAACAACAACTAGTGAAGCAGTTGTTAGATTTGTTGCTAAAACGTTATTATCACTATCAACGATCAATCCACGATTAGCTTCAACTGGAAAACTACGCTGCCATAAATCCACTGCTTTATTATAAATATTGACTCGATCAATAATTTGAATATAGCCAACTTTTAAAATTATTGCAATTACAATCAAAACTGTTACTACTTTTACCCATTTGATTTTCTTTTTTGTTATCTCATAGATCATCTAATCACCCTCTACACTATATGAAAAAAGTAAGGTCATTAGACCTTACTGAAGTGTAATTGTTAGAGCATCACCGTTGTGAACAACAGTTCCCTCTGGCGCACTTTGAGCTCCGACGAGACCGTTACCGCCATCAATAGTAATATTAACCCCTGATAACGAGCCAAAAGTTAAAACATCTTTACGTGACCAGCCAGTAAAATTAGGTAATACAATATCATTAGATTCCGTCTTAATAAAAACACGATCATTTTTTGCTACTTTAGAACCAGCTTCTGGATATTGTTCAAGAACTGTATTACCGTTTCCGATTACTTGAACATTTACAGCTTTTGATTCTAATTTTGACTTAACAAAACTAACACTCTGATTAACATATGAATCTAGTTTATAATCACTAGATACTGTCGTAGTTTCAGGAGCATTATATTTATTTACGATTGATAATGCTGCCGGCATTACACTTTTAATAACATTTGCCTGATGTTGAGTTGTATCATTATCAGCACCTTGGAAAACAATATTAACAATTATTTGCGGATCTTCATATGGTGCCATTCCCGAAAAGGATTTGGTATAAATAGTACTTGAATAACCACCATCAACAACTACTTGTCCCGTTCCGGTCTTACCGATAATTTGAACACCATTATCAAGATTAAATTTCTTTGCTGTTCCCATACTTTCAGTTACTACTCCTTTTAGTAGATCTCGAACATGTTGAACTGTTTGTGAAGAAAATATTTGTTCTGAATATTCTGTTTTACCTTTATATGTAACTTCGTTTGTTTCTTTATTAACGATTTTTTCAATTAAATAAGGTTCAACAGTTTTTCCATCATTTGCAAAGACACTATATGCGCGCAATAGTTGTAAAGCTGTAACGGTAGAGCCCTGCCCAAATCCTGTAGTTAAATAGGCCGCTCTACTTTTATCGGTTTTGTATAACGCTGTCCCTGCAACTGAATCAAAGCCATCAATATTGCTTGATTGGAAAAAACCTAATTTTTCATATACATCTAGTAATTCATCACGATTAGTATACCCGCGTTCAAGCAGATTACAAATTGCAACGTTACTTGAACGATAAAAACCTTCATCATAACTAATACTCCCCCATCCAGCACCATTATTATGGTCGCGAATCGGTCTTGAACCACCATAATCATATTTACCAGATTCATATGTAGCTGCACCATTATATAAGCCGCTTTCAATCGAACTAGCATAAACAAATGATTTAAAAACCGAACCACATTCATAAGCAGTATCAAAAAAGAAATTTTTATAGTCCTCTATATTTCGCTCATTTGGATTAAATGAAGGATAACTTGATAAAGCTAAAATTTTTCCAGTCTTAGCCTCCATGATTACACATGATGCTTTAAGAGCTTGTGCCGCCGCTGCTTCAGTTGCCAGCTGGTAATCAAGATCTCGTTGTAATGAACTGTCAATCGTTAAATAAATGTCATCTCCATCAACAGCGTCTTTTTGTTCCAAGATTCCGTCCGGTAAAACATATCCTTTTGAATCTTTTTGATAGACTTTATAACCGTTTTCACCGGATAAAGTTTTGTCATAAATTGCTTCAAGACCCATTTCACCGACAAGTCCTTTGACTCCATCCGTTTCAGTTCCTTTAGCATAACCGATAATATAGCTGCAAAAATCTCCATATGGGTAATTACGAGAATTACTTTCAATAAATTCTAAACCTGGTAATCCAGTATCCTCAATTTGTTTTTTGACACCCGCACTTAGATCATTACCATTGGTTCCAAATTCAACCTGATATGCTCCTGCATCTACCTTTTCTTGGAGTTTTTGAGCCATTACAGTTGGGTCCATCCCAATAATTGGTGCTATTGCATTTGCTGTAGCCGTAATATCTTTAACATATGCATCATCTTTGCCATGATTAATTCTACTACTTGATACAATAGCGATTAATTTATATTTTTTTACATTTGAAGCTACAACTTCATTATCACTAGTATAAATTTCCCCTCGGGTTGCATAATCAATCGTTTTTGCCTTACCTCTACTTTTAGCAAATGTGGCGATATCAGCCCCACTGATTAAATGCTTACCTGTCACTCCTAAATAAACAATATTAGCAACAAGGGAAAAAATAACTAATGCAAAGACAACATAAGCTATCTTTGCACTTTTAAATTGATTCATTATTGATTTTGTTGTGCTTGAGTAGAGGCAGCTACTGAATCATTGCTATATGTATATCCTTTAGCATTAGCTACTGAACTAAGGCGTGAAAAAGATGCTAATTCTTGTTTTTGCATTTCTAAACTATCAATATCACTCTTTATCGTTTTAATTTCCTTTTCTAGAACTTGAGCTGTTCGATTATATGATGATTCCATCGACTTAACGCCAATAATTCCAAAAACAAAAATTACCATTGAAATTACTAGAAATCTTTGTGAAAAAGCTTCAAATTTAGTTTTTTTAGTCTTATGTCTCATTTTCAAACTCCCTCTCGATTATTCTTAGTTTTGCAGAATGCGCGCGATGATTAACTTCAAGCTCTTCTTTTGAAGCAACCATTGCTTTTTTATTAATTAATTTAAATCTCGGCTGTAAGTAATCAGGAATTACTGGTAATCCCGGTGGCACATCCTTTAACTTAGTTACATCATTAAATGTATATTTACATATTTTATCTTCCAAACTATGGAAAGTAATAACTGAAATTCTACCCCCAACGTTCAATAAATCTAGCGAATCCTTTAAGGCTCGATCAAAGACATTTAATTCATCATTAACTGCTATTCTAAGGGCCTGAAAAGTCCGCTTAGCAGGATGACCTCCTTTACGTCGGGCAAAAGCAGGAATTGCATCTTTAATAATATCAACTAATTCAAAAGTTGTTTCAATTGGTCGTATTTGTCGTTTTTGTTCAATTTTACGTGCAATCTGTTTAGCAAACTTTTCATCAGCATATTTATATAAAATTTCAACAATCCTTTCATACGGCCACGTATTAACGATTGCATAAGCATCAAGTGGATTTGATGTATCCATTCGCATATCAAGGCGAGCATCATAATTATAGCTAAAGCCTCTAGAACCTGTATCGAACTGAGGAGATGATACACCTAAATCAAACAATATTCCGTCGACTCTTGTTACACCTAATTCATTTAATTTTTCTTTAATATTTACAAAATTAGAATAAATGATTGTATAGTTGTTACCAACTGCATCAAGGCGTAGACGAGCTGCTTCAATTGCCGTTTGATCTTGATCAAAACAATACAAATGACCGGTCGTAAGCTGCTTTAAAATAGCACAACTATGTCCTGCTCCGCCTAAGGTGCAATCAACATAAATTCCATCTGCTTTAATATTCAAGCCCTCAACGGCTTCCTTCAATAATACTGTTACATGATCAAACATCGCTCTCTCCTATAATTCAAAACCTTCTAACGATTCAGAAATTTCATCAAAGTTATCTTTATTGGCATCATAATAATCATCCCAAATATTCTGATTCCAGATTTCTACATGATCACCAACGCCAACGATGATACATTCCTTTTCTAATTTACCTTCTATTCTTAAAACATTAGGAATATTTACTCTCCCTAATTTATCAAATTCACATTCACTTGCTCTTGAAGTAATAATTCTAACAAAGTTACGTGCCTCTCTTTTAGTTTTTGGCAGTGTTTGGAGTTTTTGATAATAGTCATTCCAGCCTTCTTGGGTGTATAAAGCTAGACAACCATCAAAACCGCGAGTGATTACAACACTCTCGCCACATTGCTCCCTTAATTTTGAAGGAATAATAAGACGCCCCTTGGCGTCAATATTATGCCTAAATTCACCCATGAACATCTATATCACCCACTCTTTAACACTTAGTAACACAAATTAACACTTCTTACCACCATTATATACCCTGGTCGATACTTTGTATAGCATTTTCTTTAAATAAGAAGATTTCGACAATTAAACAAAAAAAGGGTCAATTAACGTAAAATTTCGTTAATCAACCCTTAAACAACAAAAAAAGCGCCCTTAAGACGCCGTTTCTTATAAAACTTTTTGTCCTTTGTAAGTACCGCAATGTTTACAAACTTTATGAGACATTTTGTATTCACCGCACTCTGGACATACAACTACAGCTGGTGCTGTAAGCTTATCATGAGTTCTTCTCTTATTTCTTCTTGTACTTGAAACTCTTCTAAATGGTACTGCCATCAGTATAACCTCCTATTTAATCTTTAAAATAATCTTTTAGTTTAGCTAATCTAGGATCAATGTATTCCTCGTTTTTATCACTAGCACTGCTATCTAATATTTTCCAACCTTTACCCTCTGATTTAATCCTAGCATCGTCTTTAACTACTCTCATAGGTACTTCAAGCATAATATTTTCAAATACCACCGGAGTAAGGTCAACAATATCTTTTTTTACTTCATGAACATCTTCAAGAGCAGAAGGCTTATCAAAAGCAAACACTTCAGTTGAATTAATCTCAAACGGATAATCAACATTCTCTAATGTCATTGCACATGGAAGAATCATTGTTCCCTTGATATTAAGATCAACATACAAACGTTTATCTTTTAAATCAAGATTCCCGGTTCCTGAGACAATAATGTCCTTTAAGTCATTAATTTGCGCATATTGGTCAAATACTTCCGAAGGAAATGTTAATCCTTCTTCAAATTCAAATTTTCCATGATGCTTAACAATCCATTGTAAATTGTATTTCAAAATAATCACCCTTCTATAACCGCAATGACAATTATATATAAAATAATACCATAAGTCAACCTAAAAAATACTTGTTTTTATCGTTTATTTTACTATATTGTCTTAGACCATCTTGTCGATATCTTTAGGAATTTTATTTGATTTAATCATCGAAACTAATTTATCAACCTTGCTAGGAGTGATTGGTTTATTAGTCACCTTAGCCACACTCATAATAAAATCCTTAATATCATTTTCATTATTTAAATCTTTAGACTGTAAATCATTAGCTAATTTTAATATTTCTCCTTTATTAACATTAGTTTTCTTTACAACCTTATCTAATAAAACATCTTCATCTTTCATATTATCACCACTATATACTATGATAATATTTAAATAACGTTACCCCTCAATTTTCAATTCTCGACGCATCAGCTGTTGAATCTCACGTTTTGGTTCATGATTATTGTATAGAACATTGTAAATCGCATTTATAATAGGTAATTCAATATCTGTAAATTTCTTAGCATCTTCATAAATAACTCGACAAGTACGAATTCCTTCACAAGTTTTTTTATTATTTTTCATGAAAGCACGTGCATCATTGGTTTTACCAATTTCTAGACCAGCCTGAAAATTCCGCGAATGGACCGATGAACAAGTGACAATTAAATCTCCAACACCTGTTAATCCCATATAGGTTTCTAATTTACCACCTTTTTTCGTTCCATAACGAACCATTTCTGCCAGACCCCGAGTAATTAATGCTGCCTTAGTATTATCACCATAGCCTAAACCACTTAAAACTCCAGCCGCCACTGCAATAACATTTTTAATAGCAACCCCGTACTCAGCCCCAACTTCATCATTTAATCGATAGACTCTAAAATAATCATTCGAAAATAACGTCTGAACATCTCGGGCAGTATCATCATCTAACGAAACAGCACACACTGTCGTTAACATTCGAACGACTACTTCTTCAGCATGACTTGGACCAATCAATGAAACGACCGGATTAATCAAGTTCTCATCAAGCACACTACGAATCGTATCAGACATACGCATATTTGTCCCTAAATCAAAACCCTTAGCTGCATTTATAACTGTAATCTTTTTCTTTATTAATGGTTTTACTTGTTCTAATGTTTCTTTAACAAATTGTGTTGGAATAGTAATTAATAAATAATCCATATCCATTAAGGCTTCTTCTAAATTATTTGTCGCTTTAATTTCACTTTCTAAAGAAATATTGTGAAAAAAAGCTTCGTTTTGATGATTAAAATTAATATCATCAATTTGTTCTTGATCAATACCATACATCATTATCTCATTTTGATTATCGATCAAAACTCTGCTTAAAGCTGTTGCCCAACTTCCAGTTCCTAGTACCGCAATTTTACTCATTGTTACACTTCCTTATATTATTGTATCAATATTATACCAAACTAATTAATTAATAGCACGACTAATCACGTTTACGACAAATAATATGAATTGGCGTTCCTTCAAAACCAAAAGAATCTCTTAAACGATTTTCTAAATAACGCTTATAACTAAAATGCATGTATTGAGGATCATTAACAAATAGAACAAAAGTTGGGGGACAAATACTAACCTGATTAGCATAGAAGATTTTTAAGCGTCCACCATTGAACGTAGTTGTTGGATTGATTGCTTGAGCATCAACAAGAACATCATTTAAAACACTAGTTTGAACACGTTTATGTGAATTTTCAAATGACTCTTGAATCAATGGGAATAATTGTTGAACTCGTTGATGAGTTTTGGCAGATAAGAAAATAATCCGCGCATAATCCAAATATTTAAACTGACTACGCAATTCTTTTTCTTTCTTTTGCATTGTCTTCTCATCTTTTTCAACTAAATCCCATTTGTTAACAACTAAAATTACTCCCTTACCAGCTTCATGAGCATAACCGGCAACATGTTTATCTTGTTCAATAACTCCCTGATTCCCATCAATAACAACAACGATAACATCACTTTTTTCAATTGATGATAAGGCTCTCAAAATTGAATATTTTTCAATATTTTCATATACCTTACCTTTTTTTCGCATTCCGGCAGTATCAATAACACGATATTTTTGTCCATCCTTAACAAATGCTGTATCAATCGCATCACGAGTTGTCCCTTCAATATTCGAAACAATTACTCTTTCTTCACCAAGAATCGCATTCGTCAACGATGATTTTCCGACATTTGGTCGTCCAATAATTGAGAAACGAATTTCATCTTCATCAAATTCTTCTTCAACAAAATCGAGATTCTTAATGATTTCATCTAATAAGTCACCAATTCCAATTCCATGACTTCCTGATACTGCAATTGGGTCACCAATTCCTAAATTATAGAATTCATAAATATCATCTTTAAAAGCATTATCATCAATTTTGTTACCAGCCAATAAAACCGGCTTACTTGTTTTTTGTAAAAGACGTGCTACATACTCATCTTCACGAGTTATTCCTTCACGTCCATTAACAACAAAAACAATTAAATCTGCTTCTTCAATGGCAATTTCTGCCTGCATCTTGATTTGGGCAGTAAAAGATGCATCTTGTAATTCAATTCCTCCCGTATCAATCAAACGGAATTCTTTTGTCAACCATGTTGCAGTTGCATAAATACGATCACGAGTAACACCCGCAACATCTTCTACAATGGAAATACGCTCTCCAACAATTCGGTTAAAAATAGTTGATTTACCAACATTCGCTCGTCCAACTATTGCTACTACACCTGCCCTATTATACCTCCTTTATTTTTTCTTCTACTAATTTTAAAACAGCATCAACAACTTCTTGTAAAGTCATCGCTGATGTATCTAATACGATGGCATCTTCTGCCTGTTTTAACGGTGAAATATCGCGATTCATATCTTGATAATCACGTTGTTCAATATCTTTTTTGATCAGCTCTAAATCTGCTGTTAATCCTCGCTCTTGATTTTCTAAATAACGACGTTTAGCACGGGTATCAACACTAGCAATTTGATATATTTTCAATTCTGCATTTGGCAAAACAACTGTCCCAATATCACGCCCATCTAAAATCACACCACCAACATTTGCCATCTGACGCTGCTGTTCTACAAGAAACGTACGAACCGCCTGATAACTTGATACTACACTAGCAGACATAGAAACTTGATCTTGACGGATCACTTGGCTAACATCTTGCCCATTTAAAAAGATATGGTTATTACTATCCATTTCAATTTTGATTTGTTTCAAAGCCTGAGATACCGCTTGTTCATCTTTTAAATCAATATTATTTTCAAGACAATAATATCCTACACAACGATACATTGCCCCTGTATCAATATAGATATAATCTAATCGTTTAGCAACTATTTTTGCAATACTGCTTTTACCAGCCGCACTTGGCCCGTCAACGGCAATAGAAATTTTTTTCATAATATCCTCCACTCCTTGAAAAAAACTAAGGGTAACCTTAGTTTAAAAGAACAACTGGTATCCTATCATACCACACAATCCAATAAATACAACTACTAGGAATATAATTACATAGTTTAAGATAGTAGCGATTCGATCACTTTTCTTTTCATCAACAATATCACTACGAGATTGTTTTGCCTTTGATTTACTATCTATAGTTTTATCATTTGTTTGATTTTTAATCACTTTTAAATCTGCTGTGTCTTCTTTTTGTTTAAGTACTTTTTCAACCTCTCGCTGATCTTTCTCTTTAATCTGTCGAAGCATTTCCTCTAACGAACGTGTTTGTTCAATTTTTGCCAATTCTTCATCTTCTAAAGTGTCCTCAGCTGTTCCAGAACTCACAACACCTGTATCTTTTTTCAATGCTTCTTCAAGTTCATTTTCTTTTTGCTCTGCTTCTTCCTGAACTTCGTCCATTACCAGCTTAGCTTTTTTAGCATCTTCTTCTGGTGACATGCTGGCAAGTCGTTCCATTAAAGTCATCTTCTTTTTAGCAGCCTTTTTTTCTTCTTCAGCTTTTGTAACAACCGATTCCTCCTGATTTACAAAATACCCTTTAGAAAATTCTGAAGTATTGATATTATCCAGATTATCGATATGAACTACTTGCTTTTCTGGTTCTCTAATTTTATTTAAAATATCCATTCTTGTATTGTACTGCGCTTCTTTACCAACACTGACCTTAGCACTTCGCAAAGCTCGGTTTATTTCTTCACTGCTTTCTTGACGCATTTGTTCAAAAGTTTTAGCTTCTGTCAAAGTGTCATTAATATCTGGCAAGTCTTTTTCTTCTTGTTTAAAAGAACGATTTATTGTCGCTAAAAAATCATCATCTTCAATATCATCAATGATATCAATTGTATCCTCTATATTTTCACGATTAATCCCTGCTTCATCTTTTAAACCAGCTCGTAAATCGCGATATTTGTTTACACGTGAACTATTCACTCGAAATCACCCTTTCGTCGTACATTATAACATACTTTTTCATTATTTCCTTTATAAAATATTGGAAAATATATTTATTTGGGATATAATAGATACATAACAAAGGAGGAATTTATAATGGCTAAAATTACAGTAAACGAATCTTGCATCGGATGTGGTGCTTGTACAGGTGTTGCACCAGATGTTTTTGAAATGAATGATGAAGGATTAGCATCTGTTGTTGGCGATGATGTTGCTTCAGCTAAAGAAGCTGCTGAGTCTTGTCCTGTAGAAGCAATCGAAGTAGAAGATTAATCGATAGAAAGAGGCTGTAACGAATAAAGGTTTTTAAACCTTTAAGCGTTATGCCTTTTTTATTTTTTGAGTTTTTAGAATAATAAAATTATTCGTATGTGTATGACTTTTTGAGTATTATAAAAAATATCGCTCTTCTGTTTTTAAAATTTTGATATTTAAGAAACTATGCTGTTTCTATTCTTATGCTTTTTATTATGATATTTTCTTAAATTTATATACTATTCCGATCAGAAAAAGCTCTGTTTTCACATCTAGACTTCCTTTTTTTCTCAGTCTTGTATAATTCATCTCCTATTTAATAACTCCAAATGTGTCTTCAGCCTGAATGCTTCTTTGCTTTTTCATTTCTATCCCATCAGCTGTTCTCAAGTTTTCATCTACTTTTGACTGAAGTTTATTAAGATTGTAATTAATTTGTATTTTTCTTTATTTAAGCATTCATTGCAATGTCTATATTCAAACACTCTGCTTATCTGTAAGTAATCACCTCTGGTGTTCCATACTTCTTCCTATTCAATATTAAATGTGTACCCTTGAGGAAAGACTTTATAACCTAAAGAATCATATTGGGGTTGGAGCCTTTATCGCCTCTGTGAGAGCAGTCAAAATACTTGGAGGTATTAATACCTTTCATAATCTCTACGAATGATGTCAACGGATCATCTATAGGTATAACAATAAAAAAGTCTAGTGGAAGTCTGCATTGAAATGTGTCATAATTACCATTGGCTATAGGGTAATTAGATTCTAACAGTTCGATGTTTTTCATAATCTAATTATACCAAAAACAGCACTTAAACTCTATTTGAGTCTAAGTGCTGTTTAATTTTTTAGACAAACACATTATTTTAATGCGTCACAGCCTCCTTGTTTTTCCATTTATCCATGTTTTTCATAATAATTGTTTATTACGAAAAATATTACAAACATCACCACAACCACACTCACAAGTGTGGTTCCAGCTATCATAAACATCATTTTCTTTGTGATTCCATACAAAACAATTGTAATAATACTACCTGCATAAAGTAATAAATTCATTAATTGTACTGTTTTTTGACCACTCTTCATCGCAATAAACAAATCTCGTTCATCTGTATTATTTTTCAATTCATCTTCCCAATCATTATCAAAACAATGATATAAATTATAAACCCCTAAAACAAAAGCAACTAGCAAAGCTAATCCATATTTTAAAACAAAGCCCTTTTGCCAAATAACATAGGCTGTAGCAAATACTAAAATAATTCCCAATGTCCCATTAATAATATACCGGGGATTGATCTTATGCATTTTTTTGATCCTCCAATTCTTTATTTTCTTTTAAACAACATAATTCCTCAATTGTAGTATCGAAAACTTCGGCAATTCGATACGCTAACATTAGTGATGGGTTATATTGTTCTTTTTCTATCGAAATGATTGTCCTAGATGATACATGAACCAGATCGGCTAACTGTTGTTGTGTCATATTTTTTATTAAGCGCATTTCTTTTATTCTTGTTTTCATTTCCACCACCATAATATGAAGTTAACTTCATGTGAAGTACATTTCATATTATAAACTAAAAAAATAGATATAGCAAGAGCTATATCTACAGTGATTTCAATAACATTAATGCTGTTGCTTTATTAGATGCTAAAGGAATATAGTGTACATCACATAAACGCATTAACGCGCTAATATCTGGTTCATGCGGCTGTGCTGTCAAAGGATCCCGAAAAAAAATAACCATATCCATCTGTCCTAGCGCAATTAAATTTCCTACCTGTTGATCTCCGCCATAAGGTCCTGATAAAAATCTAGTTACTTCTAAATTTGTATTCTCCATGACCTTTTTACCAGTCGTTCCAGTTCCATATAAATTATGTCTTGCAAAAATTTCTTCATTATCTTTAACAAAATCAATCAATTCGCCCTTTTTCTGATCATGAGCAATTAAAGCAATATTCATCTTATGCCTCCTTAAACTTTGATTCAATTGGTCTTACTATATAATATACAATAGCAGAAATAATCCCTTTGATAAAGTTAAATGGGAAATAAATGATAAAAATGGCTTGACCATAAGGCGATAAGAAATTCAAAAAGCCCGGTACGGACATATTTGTACCATATTGTTGATTGAATGAATTAATATCTAAAACAAATGGTAAATCTGTATACCAAGTTGGTTTTTGAGTTAAATAAGTTGGAGTTACAAACAGGTAATTCAAAATAAACATTACCATTGCAAATACAAACATTGTAATAATCATGTTCACGGCATAAGACTGCCATTCTTTTTGTAATTTTAAATGTCTTGATAAATAATAATAAACACAACAAATCGTCAATGAAGCAATCAAAGCAGTAATCTGACCAATTGCAATTGGTCCTACCGGTCCCTTAAATAAAATTGAAACAAAGAATTTACATACACACACAAATAATGCTGATTTAAACCCCAGCATTGAAATTGCCATAATTACAACAATTTCTGATAAATCAAGATTTAGCCAAGGGGCTAAGGGATATGGTATCTCCAACAAACCCAAGATCATCCCTAATGCCGCCAACGCTGCTGATAATACTAATTTTCTTGTCTTAGTAGTTTCCACAATAATTTCTCCTTTATAATAAAAAATATCATGAAAATACTAATCTCCATGACAAAAAGGCATTAATTATTAACTAAAAAATGTCATTCTTCCATCCAGACTATACTGTCGGTGTAGGAATTTCACCTACTCAGCTTATGCTCGCGGACTTTACCGCCGGTCGGGAATCACACCCTGCCCTGAAGACTTTCTTTTCCTATATAATATAGCATAGTATTCCTACTATTTCAATAAGAAAAAACTAACAGTTAGTTATTCTGTCAGTTTTGTTGTTTTTTTGTATTATTATAAACTAAAAAGATTCCTGCAACCAATCCAATAGCAGCCAAGAGCAATAAATATGCTCCGATAGAAATATTCCCATAACCACCCAGTACTGATTTAGCATTAAAAATTTCATATACCGCCAAAACTGCAGTTGCACCAGCTAAGCCTAACGCTACAATGTCTTTATGAAGATAGGATAAAATCAATGCAACAACAACTAAAGCAATGCAAATAATACCATCTCCACCATCCATTAAACTAACACTTTGACTATATCCAAAAATCGATACTGAAGCAAATGGTAAAAAGCATGAAATTATTGCCAAGATACCCGACCCAAACGTAAGTACCTCGAGCATGTTGAATTTTTTCCCTGAAATTTCAACTTCTTTTTTCTGCATATTTTCCCCAAAATCATTAATTGCACTTTTGGTTTTATCAACAGACTCTTTTACCGGTATTCCAGTATCCTGACTTACACAATCCTCACCGCAATTAGGACAAAATTTCACCCCTATTTCTAATTCCTGACCACATTTTTTACATTTCATAATTTTCCCTCATTTCATTTTTAAGTTACCTTTCCCTAATTATAACTTATAATCACATTATATTATAAATCTCCATTTTCCACAAATAAAAAACACCAGCTCTTTATTAGCTGGTGTCAGTTATTCTTACTGTTCACCCAATGTCACTTCTATTGTTTTTTCAGTACCATTACGGTTAACCACAACAGAAACTTTATCCCCAGGTTCTTTTGAATATAATTCAGTTAAGAAACTCTTATAAGTAGTTACTTCTTTACCGTCAAACTTAACAATAATATCTCCTTCTTGAATACCCGCCTTACTAGCTGCTCCTCCAGAAGTAACTCGAGATACATAAATACCATCTGTCAAATCAGTATTAATGCGATAATAGCGTAATTGATAGCTTGAATACCCTGATAAAGATACTCCTGAGATACCAATTTGTGGACGTGTCACTTTACCATTTTCAATAATTTGTTCAACTGAAGTAATAACATCATTGATTGGTAAAGCAAATCCCATTCCTTCTACTGAAGTATTAGATAATTTCATTGAAGTAATCCCGACTAATTCACCAGCCATATTTACCAAAGCACCACCACTGTTACCAGGGTTGATTGCTGCATCAGTTTGAATAACATTCATATCCCAATCTTCTTGACCATCATCATTTAAATCCACTGAAACAGTACGATCAATTCCACTTACAATTCCTTGAGTAACTGTCCCTGCGTATTCAATTCCAAGCGGACTACCAATCGCTAATACAGTTTCTCCCTGATCCAATAAACTAGAATCTCCACATTTAATAGCGGTCATATCAAAATCAGCAGTTAATTTTAGTACTGCAATGTCACTGTAAGTATCACTACCAACAATCGTTGCATTTACAGATTCTTTATTTGAAAATACTACTTGCACATCAGTAGCTCCACTTACTACATGGGCATTCGTAATAATATATGCTGTTTTTCCATCAACACGATAAACAACTCCACTACCGCTACCACTAGCAGTTCCATTAGCATAGACTAATACTCCAACAACACTACTATTCACTTTTTCAATCACATCAGTTGTAGAGCTCTTCACATCATAATTTACATTTTCCACAGTTGCATTCTTATTCGATGAAGAACCACTTGACGAGCTCTTATTAACTTTTGTAAATAAGAAAACATTCATTCCTAAAGAGGCAACCACTAAAAGAGTAATAACTATCTTAAATAAACCATTTGTATTTACAGTCACTTTTCTTTTATTATGTTTTCCCATTCTTGATTCAGGTTGGTTACTATTTTCTTCTTTTTCTACTTGTTCTTCCATTGGATTTCTCTCTTCCATTTATACCACTCCTTTTACTTTACACACATATCTTAAATAAATAATTTGTTCAAATTATTTTTATATTGTGTGAAAAATTGTGTTACTTGTAAAAGAAATTATATTTTCTACAAAATTGGCAAAGTTACCGTGAAAGTAGTCCCAATTCCAGGAGTGCTTTCTACATCAATGGTCCCATTATTTAATTCCACCATTTTTTTAACAATACTCAATCCTAAACCGGTCCCAAGTTTCTTACTTCTAGAACGGTCCACTTGAAAAAAGCGATCAAAGATAAACGGGATATTATCTTTAGAAATGCCTACCCCTTCATCCTGAACAACAATTATTAAATTATCATCTTTATAATTACATTTAATTGAAATAACCCCAGCATTAGAATATTTAATAGCATTAGAAACCAGGTTATTTAAAATCGTTTTAACGGTCGTATAATCTAACATCAATTCTTCTTTGATTTTTGTTTGATATACTAATGACAATTGTTTATCTTTTGCTAAAGGCTCAAATAATTCCACTGTATCTTTGATCAGTGAATCAATATCTACCAATGCAGGACTTAGAGTCGCTTGAGGCTGTTCTAATCGAGATAATTCTAAAATATCTCCAATAATATTCTGCATCCGATAACTTTCCTTTAGTAGTATACCCATAAATTCGTTAAAAGTATCTTTATTTTTTATTCCTTCTTTTTGAAGAATTTCTACGCTACCAATAATTGCACTCATTGGTGTTTTTAATTCATGAGAAATATCTGAAAAAAATTGTTTTTGCATTTTTTCAATTTCTTTTACTTGAGAAACATCTGTAAATAAAATAATACTTCCATCAAAAAAAGATTCATTTCTAAATACTGGAGTAGATTCAATTTGATAATAACGTTCATTTATTTCTGTAACTGTTGAAAACTTTCTTTCAAATACATAACTTTGATCAACAACATTTAATAACTGTCCAACAAAAATATCTTTATAATATTTACCACGTAAATGTTTTATATTAAAAGCATCTCGAAAACTTTGATTAGTAAAAATTATAGTTCCTTTACAATTTATAAATATCATTGGTAAATTCATTGTTTTAATTAAAGAATTAAGAATTTTATGATTAAAATCCTTTTCTCCTTCAACTTCACGAATTTCATTTTCTTTTTTTTGTCGATAAAAATCAATTTGTTGCAAATTCTGCTTATTTATATCATAAACAAGATATATCATTACTAAAGTAAATCCACATAAATAAATAAACGCATAACTACTATTCCAAATCAATAAAATGCTTGCAACGATAAAACAAAAAATAATTTTTTGATAATTCCTATTCATCTCTTTTCACCAGTTTATATCCAACTCCTCTAACAGATTTAAAACAAGCTTGACTCTCTTTCAATTTAGATTTTAATTTAAAAACATGTATATCTACTAATCTTGTATCACCATCATAATTAAAATTCCAAATATTCATTAATAATTCTTGCCTAGATAAAACCTCTTCTTTATTATTCAAAAACATTTGTAATAAATCATATTCAACTTTTGTAAGATTAATTTTATTTTCTCCAACATAAACTTCATGCTTAGTCAAATCCATCTTAATATCTAAATATTTTAAAATTCCTTTAAAATGCTTATGATAACGTCGTAAATGAGCCTCAATTCGCGCAATTAAAATATTTGCCTGAAATGGTTTAGTCAAATAATCATCAGCACCAGATTCAAGACCTTCAATTATATCATCTTGATCACTTCTAGCAGTAAGTAAAATTATTGGCTTAATATATCCATTATCTCGACATTCTCTTATTATTTCAACTCCATCTTTATACGGCAACATCCAATCAACAAGCACTAAATCATACTCATTTGAAAGAATTTTTTGACAAGCTTCTTTACCATCATAAAGACTATCAACTTGATAGTCTTTATTTTTCAATTCATGACTTAATATCTTATTAATTGATATATCATCTTCAATAATCAATATTCTATTCATGTTTCCCCTCATACCTTTCAATAATTCTTTGAACAACTGGGTGACGTACCACATCCATTGCAGTTAAATGAATAAATGATATTCCTTTAACATTATTTAATATATCCATAGCCCTAACTAATCCAGATTCAACACCTCGAGGCAAATCAATTTGCGTAACATCACCAGTAATAATCATCTTTGAATTAAATCCTAATCTTGTCAAAAACATTTTCATTTGATTATCAGTAGTATTTTGAGCTTCATCTAAAATAACATATGCATCTTCCAAAGTACGCCCTCGCATATAGGCAAGCGGAGCAATTTCAATTACTCCCTTTTCAATCAACCTTTCTGTTTGTTCTACTCCAAGCATATCATGTAATGCATCATATAACGGTCTTAAATATGGATCTACTTTTTCTTTTAAGTCGCCAGGTAAAAAACCTAAATTTTCTCCCGCTTCTACAGCTGGTCTTGTTAAAACAATCTTTTTAACAAGATTATTTTTCAAAGCATCAACTGCAAATACAACCGCTAAATATGTCTTACCTGTTCCTGCAGGTCCAATTCCAAAAACCACATCATTATTTTTCAAAGCATAATAATATTCTTTTTGTCCTAAGGTTTTAGGATAAAT